>OBWW01000346.1_pt1 | contig 41322 bp, 37 predicted proteins | sample 1538091 | NCBI WGS metagenome assembly OBWW01 (sample SAMEA2580125, study PRJEB22360) | human gut metagenome | biome: human gut; feature: human-associated habitat; material: faeces | place: Denmark | collected 2008/2010 | reverse complement strand
AATCGAACCCGTGACCTCCGCCTTACCAAGGCGACGCTCTACCGACTGAGCCACAGCAGCATTTCCATAAGCGGACATTTCTGTCGCTCACAGTTGATAATATTAACAGAAAAAGCATACCCTGTCAACAGGCAATTTGATTTTTTTGCCTTTGTGTTTTTTTACATTTATTTCTCGATATTTTTCTCTTGAAATCTTTTAAATCCGGCGTTTTTATGATATGATTAACCTTTAAAGAAACATTCAGGAGGGAAAGAGATGGAAAACGAAACCGTTTCTAAAAATTTTATTGAAAACATCATTGATAAAGACCTTGCAGAGGGTGTTTATGATACCGTACACACCCGCTTCCCACCGGAGCCTAATGGATACCTCCATATCGGACATGCCAAATCCATTCTTTTGAATTACGGACTTGCCCAGGAATACAACGGCAAGTTTAATATGCGTTTTGATGATACAAACCCTACAAAAGAAAAAAGTGAATTTGTAGAATCTATTAAAGCTGATATCAAATGGCTTGGTGCTGACTGGGAGGACAGACTTTTCTTTGCTTCTGATTACTTTGGACAGATGTATGAAGCAGCCATCAAACTGATCAAAAAAGGAAAAGCTTATGTCTGTGACCTGACTGCCGATGAGATCCGCCAGTACCGTGGAACTCTGACAGAGCCTGGAAAAGAGAGCCCGTACCGTAACCGTTCTGTTGAAGAAAATCTCCAGCTTTTTGAAGAAATGAAAGAAGGCAAATATGCCGATGGAGAAAAAGTTCTTCGTGCCAAGATCGATATGGCATCTCCTAACATGAACATGCGTGATCCGGTCATCTACCGTGTTGCTCATATGACCCACCACAGAACCGGCGACACCTGGTGCATTTATCCAATGTATGACTTTGCTCATCCGATCGAGGATGCTATCGAGGGAATCACACACTCCATCTGTACACTGGAATTCGAAGACCATCGTCCGCTTTATGACTGGGTCGTTCGTGAGCTGGAATACCCACATCCGCCGAAACAGATTGAATTTGCGAAACTGTATCTGACCAACGTCGTAACAGGTAAACGTTATATTAAGAAACTGGTTGAAGACGGAATCGTAGACGGATGGGATGATCCACGTCTTGTTTCCATCGCAGCTCTTCGCAGAAGAGGCTTTACACCGGAATCCATCAAAATGTTCGTAGATCTCTGCGGTGTCTCCAAAGCAAACAGCTCCGTAGACTATGCAATGCTTGAGTACTGTATCCGTGAAGACCTGAAATTAAAACGCCCTCGTATGATGGCAGTTATGGATCCAATCAAGCTCGTGATCGACAACTATCCGGAAGGACAGGTTGAATATCTCGATGCTCCGAATAACATGGAAAACGAAGCACTTGGAACCCGTAAGATTCCATTCAGCGGTGAATTATATATTGAACGCGATGACTTCATGATCGATCCACCACGTAAATATAAGAGACTTTTCGTTGGTACAGAAGTACGTCTGATGAATGCTTATTTTGTAACCTGTACAGGATATGAAGCAGATGATGACGGTACAGTACGAGTTGTACATTGTACTTATGATCCGGCAACAAAAGGCGGAAACGCTCCGGACGGACGTAAAGTAAAAGGAACGATTCACTGGGTAGAAGCTACAAATGCCAAAGAAGCAACTGTACGTCTTTACGAAAACATTGTAGACGAAGAAAAAGGTGTATACAACAAAGAAGATGGTTCTCTGAACGTAAATCCAAACTCTCTTACAACTGTCACTGCTTATGTTGAGCCGGCTCTTATGGAAGCAAAAGGCTATGACAGTTTCCAGTTTGTAAGAAACGGATTCTACTGTGCAGATATTCATGATTCTAAAGAAGGTGCTCCGGTATTTAACCGTATCGTATCTCTGAAGAGTTCTTTCAGACTTCCTAAATAAACACAACTATTTCAAGAGAGGCAGACCATAAAGGTCTGTCTCTCTTTTTAACATAAAAAACTGCCGTCCTACAAATGCAGTGCATTCATAAAACAGCAGTTCTACTTATCCATGAAGGATTATTTATTCCTCTTCTGTATCTTCGTCTTCTTTTTCTTCTTTGATCACTTCTTCAACAGCCTCTTCTGCATCTGCTGTATCAGCAGTTTCTTCTACTGCTTTCTCTACAGCTTCTTCTGCTTCATCCCAGGATGCAAAATCTTCGCTTGTTTCTTTCTTTTCTTCTTTCTCAGCAGTTTCTTCTTCGCCTGTCTCATCTTCGAAATCATCATCGAAGTCATCAAAATCATCTAACGGATCTTTCTTCAGTACAAGTGCTGCGATAACTCCTGCCGCAGCGGCAGCTACCGCTCCAACTGCTACATATCCCCAATATTTATTGATCTTTGCCATATTATGCTTCTCCTTTCATACTTTCATATCCAAGAGAACTCTCTTTGATATTCCAATGTGATATTGTTATAATATTACTACTTTTATCCAAAAAAGGAAAGGGAAAAGTGTTTCTGTGCATAACAGAACATCACTTTTGTACAGGTGCAGAAAAATTGCGTATTTTTCCACGGATACGCTGCAGCGCATTATCAATTGATTTCGGTGTTTTTCCCATAATCTCTGCAATCTTCACATACCCGTATCCCCGGAGATAATAATCCAGGACTTTATTCTCCATCGGACTTAAAACTTTCGTGATCTCGCGTTCCAGAGTTCTTGTACTTTCCTGATCAATAATAAGTGCTTCCGGATCTTCTGACCAGGACCCCTCGAGATGATCAGACTCATTCTCATCACTCAATGAAACATACGAATTCAGCGGCTGATGCTTTTGTCTGTTGGAATTTTGAACTGCACTGTAAAGCTGCCGGTCAATACACAGACTCGCAAACGTACGAAAAGAAGTTTCTTTATCTGCCTGATAATTCTGAATTGCCTTAAAAAGACCGATCATGCCCTCCTGAATCAGGTCATCTGTCTCTCCCCCGATCAGGAACATGGCTCTTGCCTTTTTGCGGACAAATTCTTTATATTTTTCCATCAGGTAATCCGAGATTTCCGTCTCTCCTTCTCGCAGCCTGACAATCAGTTCCTCATCACTGTACTGGTCATAACGGCCCATATAAGTTTCCCCTTTATTTACCTGCTTTTGCCAGTCGCTGTCTTACAATCTCATATGCAAGGACCCCTGCTGCCACAGAAGCATTCAGAGAATCTATATCACCTTTCATTGGTATGGATGCAGTAAAATCACATGCTTCTCTTACCAGACGGCTGACACCTTCTCCTTCATTTCCGATCACAAGTCCCATTGGTCCTGTCAGATCAAGGTCATACATAGTCTCACCACCCATATCCGCACAAACAAACCAGATGCCTTTTTCTTTAAGTTCTTCAATTGTTCTTACAATATTTGTCACCTTGGCAACTGGTGTATAATTGATCGCACCGGCGGAAGTCTTTGCTACTGTAGAAGTCAGTCCCACTGCACGTCTTTTTGGAATGATCACTCCATGCGCTCCTGCAAGATTTGCGGTACGGATAATTGCTCCAAGATTATGCGGATCTTCCACATTATCCAGAATAATAAGGAACGGTGCCTCACCTTTTTCCTCTGCTCTTGCAAGAATTTCATCCACGGTACTATAATCATAAGCAGCAACCTGCGCAATCACGCCCTGATGTGCATGCGTCTCACTGAGCTGATCAAGTCTCTCTTTGCTTACATAGTTAATAATGGTGTCTGTCTTTCGTGCCTCTCTCGCGATCGTTCTTACCGGACCATCCTGACAGCCATCCAGAATAAAAAGCTTGTCTACGCATTTGCCAGAACGGAAAGCTTCCAGCACCGCATTACGTCCTTCTATCTGTTCACTCATAATATGTCCTCTCCGATTCCCATACGGACCAAAGTGAGCATCCGTGTGTAATCCTCTTTCAAATATAAATATCCCATCAGAGCCTCAAATCCTGTTGCTCTGCGATAATCTGCCATCGTCGCATGTTTCGCCATTGTCGGAGAATGTGCATTACGCCCTCTCCGATAAACACTCAGTTCTTCCGGTGTCAGTTCCTCTTCAATGACTTCCATGATCGCAGACTGTGCTCCAGCCTTTACGAGACTGCTCGCTTTTTTGTGAAGACGGTTTACCGGACAATTTCCCTTCTTAACAAGTATTGTCCGAATAATAAGTTCATAAACTCCATCTCCGATATATGCCAGTGTCAGCGGAGAATAACTCCGCAGATCCTGGTCTTCCAAATGAAACAGTTCCTTCAGCTGTATCAGATTCGTTTCCATTTTACGCCCTCGCGAGTGTCTTTCAGCTCAATCCCCTTATCCAGGAGCAGACCTCTGATCTCGTCAGCTCTTGCAAAATCTTTAGCCTTTCTGGCAGCCTGACGCTCTGCGATCAGGTTTTCGATCTCTTCATCAAGGATTTCTTCTTTCTTCTCAAGAGTCAGTCCGAGAACATCACAGAGTTTTGTCATAACTTCAAGTGTATGTCCTGCAAATTCTTTTGAGCTGCCTTCCTGTACATTGGTATTTGCAAATTTAACAAGCTCAAATACTGCTGCAAGTGCATCTGCTGTATTGAAATCATCATCCATGGATTCTTCAAATTTTGTTACAAATGCAGCTTCTTCCTGCATCAGTTTCTTCTCGTCCTCTGTTGCTTCCTGTACGGTTGCTGCTGCCTGACGGTCACGAAGTCTTGCTGCTGCTTCTGTAATTCTCTCAAGCGCATTTTTTGATGATTCCATCAGATCTGCACTGAAATTCAGCGGACTTCTGTAATGTGCATTCAACATGAAGAAACGAAGCACCTGCAGATCATACTGCTCTCCGATCTCGCGAACTGTACGGAAGTTTCCGAGAGATTTTGACATCTTACGGTTATCGATATTCAGGAATGCATTGTGCATCCAGTATTTCGCAAATGGAACTCCATTGCAGCATTCACTCTGTGCAATCTCATTCTCATGATGAGGGAATACAAGGTCCTCACCACCGGCATGAATATCGATCTCCTCGCCCAGGTATTTCTTGGACATAACGGAGCATTCAATATGCCATCCCGGTCTTCCGTCGCACCATGGAGATTTCCAAAACGGTTCCCCTTCTTTCTTTGGTTTCCAGAGTACGAAGTCAAGCGGATCTTCTTTCTGATCTTCACCGGATACCTGCAGGGAACGGAATCCTGACTGCAGATCATCCAGGTTCTTATGAGAAAGCTTACCGTATTCTTTGAACTTCTTTACACGGAAGTATACAGTACCATCGGCTACCGGATATGCATATCCTTTGTCGATCAGTGTCTGGATCATATCGATCATTCCGTCAATCTCCTGTGTTGCAAGCGGATGCGTCGTTGCCGGTTTTACATTCATTCCAGCCATATCCTTCTTGCATTCGGCAATATAACGCTGTGAGATTTCCTCTGCGCTCACACCTTCTTCAATTGCTTTTTTGATGATTTTGTCATCTACATCTGTAAAGTTGGATACATAATTCACCTCATATCCTTTGTATTCCAGATAACGTCGTACCGTATCAAAAATAATCATCGGTCTTGCATTTCCGATATGGATCAGATTGTACACTGTTGGTCCGCACACATACATACGTACCTTTCCCTCTTCCAGAGGTACAAATTCTTCTTTTCTTCGTGACATTGTATTAAAAAGTTTCATGTCTCTTTCCTCCGATATATTACTTCTTAACAGAATCCCAGAAAACTGTTCCCTGCAGATCAGTCCTGTTTCTCGATAAGAAGGCAGATTGCCTGAGAAGCAATCCCTTCTCCTCTTCCGGTAAATCCGAGTCCTTCTTCTGTCGTTGCCTTTATATTGATCTTTGATTCCGGAATTCCAAGTGCATCTGCCATATTTTTGCGCATCTGCGGAATATGTGGTGCCATTTTCGGCTTCTGTGCAATCACTGTTGCATCAATGTTTCCTACTGCATATCCCTGCTTCCTAAGCAGTTCCGCCACATGAACCAGCAGTTTAATACTGGAAATCCCCTTATAAGCCGGATCTGTATCTGGAAAATGTTTGCCGATGTCTCCAAGTGCAGCGGCTCCAAGCAATGCATCCATGACTGCATGGATCAATACATCTGCATCAGAATGTCCAAGGAGTCCCTTTTCCCACGGAATATCTACTCCACCCAGGATCAGTTTCCGTCCTTCCGTCAGTTTATGAACGTCATAACCCATTCCAACTCTCATAATCATTCTCCTTCTGCCTGACCGGCAACACCAGACCGTAACAATGCATACATCAGTTTCTCACAGGTATCCGGATCTCCTTCTTTGATCTGTGTCTCTGATATCTTTCTTTCGGTCAGATATGTATCACTGCTGTTCACTCTTATTGCTCCGGAAAGGTTCAGTTCTGTCGGCGCGTTTGCAAAAATATCCGTATCTGCATATACGGCAATTGGTGCTTCCGCGGCTATCATTTTTTTCTGACCATTCCAGACCATCTCTGCTTCTGTAGATACAAAGCCTTCAGCACTTGCTGCTGTGGGGACGGAAATAAAAGGAATTTTATATTGAAAAGCCACATACCTGCTGATATCGTGCACAGTACCCGAACCAACAGCCAGAATCAGATCAATATCCTCATCCATATAGTTCTCAACAATTTCGATTGCATGCTGATCTGCCTGAAGATCATCCGCATCCAGAACCAGAACCTGACATCGGTCAAAAATATCTTCCATAAGTTTCTCCGTTGCCTTACACGTATTTGTGTCACAGATCAGAAGCGGAGATATATATTCTTTAAGAAATCCCTCTGACATAGCTTCTTCAAGCGCATTTACAGCTCCTGGTTCAATCAGTATTTCCTTTATTTCATGGTGCATTTTCCCGTCCCCGCAAGGTCGGGCAAAGTCATCTGCATCGACTCGCATTTATTTCTCTCCTCCTGTATTTACTGTCATCTGCCATCATTCAGCACTGTCATGTCAGCAGACAAAAAACCTATTTTATTACAATCTATTATTATACATGATTTTCCGGAAAAAATCAACGAAAGCCATCGTACACAGCAACTACAGATTCAGATAATTATAGACAACTCTGGATATGTTTCGAATGTTGGCGATTGCATTGGAGGCATTCTCCGACATCACACACAGAATATATGTTGTTTTTGTTCCATATACAATTGCGATATCATGCTGGTCTTCATCCGTCTCACCGGTCTTATTAGCAGTTGGAACGTCTACACCAAGTCCTTCCGGAATCTTAGATGTATTCTGCTGATTTTTCAGGAGATCCAACATCTCTTCTGATGCCTCTTTGCTCACACATTCTCCTCTGTAGATCCGTTCAAGAAGTTTTCCACAGTCTGTAACTGTTGTCTGATTATGCCCACCAAGTGTAATGAGTTTCGATGCTGACGGATGCAGTGTGCTCTGATAACTGGTCTTCGTATATCCCTCTTTTTTCAGATATTTATTTACCTGTTTTGCCCCATCTATAAAATCATATGTATCTGACTGCAATCTTCCCAGTTCATTACAGGATTCATTATCGCTGACCGTGATCATATTCCACAGAAGCGTGTTCACTTTATCCTGTACTTTTGTATCATCTACTGTTGTTTTCATCTGCTCAGCTTCATTTTTCAGAACATCATCCATATCCTGATATGTTTTTGCCATAACAAATGCTTTGATCAGACTTGCTGAGTATAATGGTTTATCATTCAGTACAAAATCTTCGTTACTCTCAAGATCCTTTACATAAACGCTCCATTCCCCATCATATCCGGAAATCATGGCTTCCAGCTGTGGTTTCAACGTATCGATACCAAGATCTTCCATACCGGTCACTTTGCCAGTCTCATCTACCGGAAATCCATCTTCTGTCATGCCGGCTTCCTGCACCAGCACTCCATTTGTTCCTCCAAAATAATAAAGCCCTGAAAACTTCTGTCCGTTCGAAGTCATTTCCAATTCATGTGTTCCCGGTTCCGTGACCATTTTGCCATTTTCATCAAAATAATAATAACCGTCAAAGGTTGTTTTATCGACCGTATAATTACTGATATAGCGCACCTGCGGTGCTGCCGTCAGTTTACCCAGATTATTGACCATATAGTATCCGTCAAATTCCTCTGGTTCTTCTGCATTATCTGAATTTCCTGAGCAGCTGAGTTTTGTGAGCTTCACCATATGTGAACTGCCAGCCTGAAAGCAGCCACTTTCATCATGATAATAAAAGCCATCCAAAACGGTTCCATCTATTTTGACATGATCAAAATAATGAACTGCTGCTGTATCGTCCTTACTTCCATCATCTTTCAGACAGTAAAATCCATCACTTTTCATCAGATACTTTTCTGAACCATCCTTGATCGGACGAATCTGTGCTTCATCCGTTACAGAAAGCATGCTGCTTGCCGATACCGGCAGTATCCCTGACATTCCCAACGTTATTACAGTCAGTCCAGCTGTCAAAAATTTCCATCTTCTCAAACTGTTTCCAGTTTTCATCTATTTCTCCTTTTTTGTATATTCTTTCTGATGCTTTGTTCACAGTATTTTCAATCTCTTCTGCATCTTCTTTTCAATAGTAATTGAACATAGTATACCTGATATTTTCTTTCTGTCAAGCAGACATATTTTGTCAGATTCCCGGCATCTTCTTTCTACCAGTTTATTTCTTTTCTTCCCTTTTCCAGAAAGCTCCAAGCTGCTGTTCTACATTTTCCAGAATGCAGACAGCCGCATCATTCCATTCTCGGGGAAACAGCATCCTGTAGTCCCGACCTGTAAATCTTTCATCCATCAGAAGAATCGTCCCCCTGTCTTTTCTGGTCCGTATGACTCTGCCTGCTGCCTGTAATACTTTGTTCATTCCGGGATAACGATACGCATAATCAAACCCCTGCTCTCCTTTTGCATCATAATATTCTTTCAGGATTTCGCGCTCACAACTCACCTGTGGCAGACCAGTTCCAATGACAGCCGCTCCAATCAGACGATTTCCGATCAGGTCGATTCCTTCTGAAAAAATCCCTCCCATCACGCAGAAACCTACAAGCGTATCTGCACTTTCTTCTGTAAATTCTTCAAGAAATTCCTCTCTTTCTCTTTCCGTCATTGAAGCATGCTGACAGATACATCTCACCCATCCCGAGGAAAATTCCTCCTGATAAACCTGCCATACATCATCCATCAGCTTATAAGATGGAAAAAACACCATATAATTTCCTTTTTTCTGCCAGCTCATTCTTGCAATATATTCCGCAATCTTTCGGTATTCCTCATATCCTCTTCTGGTATACCGACTGCTCACATCCCTGCAGATCAAAAGGCATCTGTTTTTCTGCTCAAACGGAGATTCCACATACATTCCAAAATTTTCTTTCCTGGTACTCAACATCCTGCTGTAATATTTGAGCGGCAGCAAAGTCGCAGAAAAAAATACCGTGCTGATTCCTTTATCCAGACATTTCTGCAGATTTCCCGCAGGATTGACGCAAAACAGCTTCATATAAAATCTGCCATCTTCTCCGAATGCCGTATAGACTACATAATTTTCATCCACCAGTTCTGATATATTCAAAAAATCCCGCACTGTGAAATAAAAATCAAGAATCCCATCCGTCACTTCCTGTGTCGGCGGTTCTTCCAAAAGCTGATCCATCTCTCCCTGTACAGACAGAAGACTGATCGGAAGTACCCCCGCATTTTCCTGTACCTTCCAGGAATCACATCCATTCTGCAATTCTTTAAGCTGACTGACCACTTTTCCAAGCTTCTTCCACAGTTTCTGACTGTAGGGTTTTATAAATTTTCGTATTTGTATTGTATCTTCAAGGCAGATTGATGCACTGTACATCTCACGACCTCTTTCTACAAGATTATGGGCCTCGTCTATCAGAAACAGGTATTTACCAGATATATTTTCTCCGAAAAATCTTTTCAGATATACATTCGGATCAAACACATAATTATAATCGCAGATAACTGCATCCATCCAGACAGACAGATCCAGACTCATTTCAAACGGACATACCTGCCATTTTTCTGCCTGTCGAAGAATCGTTTCCCTGTCAAACGACTGCTCGTTTGTCCACAATTCATATACTGCATCGTTGATTCTGTCATAATGCCCCTTCGCATAGGGACATGTCTCTGGATTGCATTCTGGTTTTTCGCAGAAGCAAAGCTTCTCTTTCGCTGTGATCGTAACTGTCTTAAAAAGTAACCCGTTCTTTCTCAGAATTTCAAATGCATCCTGTGCAACAGTCCTTGTAATCGTCCTGGCCGTCAAATAAAAAAGTGTTTCCGCTTTTCCCTCTCCAATTGAACGGACCGCCGGAAAAACAGCTGACATCGTTTTACCAACACCAGTCGGCGCCTGAATAAAAATCTGTTCTTTTCTGGAAATTGCATGGTAAATCCCCGCAACCATCTCTTTCTGTCCTTTTCGATAAATAAATGGAAATTCCAGTTTTTCCATCGACCGATTTCGTTCCTCTCGCCATTTCATCTGATAAGAAAGCCATTTGTGATAAGAATCCAACAGTCTCTGGTACCAGCTCTCCAGTTCTTCCCTTGTCATCGTTTCCCTGAAACGCTTGATCATCTCCGTATCCAAATGTACATACGTCATCTGAACATCAATCTCTTCCAATCCATGATCATCCAGATAGATCCATGCATAGCAGAGTGCCTGTGCACGATGTACCAGGACCGGTTCCGCAAGCAGTTCCAGATTCTTGTACACACCTTTGATCTCATCAATGCAGATTTTCTCGTTCTGCGTAAAAATTCCGTCTGCACGTCCTTCCACCCGCAGGATCAAATCCTCATATTCTGTGTCTTTTTTCAGTGAAACTTCGGCCTGATAGTGGCTTCCCATCTGCTTCTGGATTTTTCGGTGCAGGCGGCTTCCTTTCAGCATTGCTTCTTTATCGCCTGCTGTGCCGCCACTTTCCAGATCACCATTTCTTAATATAAACTCTACCAGGTTACGAACCGAAATACGGATTACCGGTTTTTCCATCATTCTCCTGCCTTCTATAAAAATGCTGCCATTCCTAAAGCCAGCTCAGTATCTTATTACACAAAAAGGCGCATACCCGTTCCCGGAATACGCGCCCCTGTTTACTGTTCACCTATTATGCTACAGCAAATTTTGCCATTACTTCATTAAATCTCTGACTCTCACCATAGCATCTTACTGTAAGTTCTCTGGTAAGATCCATGCTCAGAATACCTAAAAGGGATTTGGCATCAATAATAATTCTATTATAGGAAATGTCGATATCAAAATCGCATTTGGTGGCTTCATTTACAAATTCCTTTACATCTTCCGTCGCATTTAATCTAATATGTCTTTCAACCATATGCTTATCCTCCTGTATCAGACTTTAGGCGTATTTTGTCACTACGAGGAGAATTTGTCAACAGACTTAAAATTTTATTCATATTTTTCAATAAATTTCATAATTTTGAATTTCTATAGCACAAATTTTTGTGATTTTTTCTAGTGGAATTCTATCATATTTGAACAAAATTTGAAAGAGAAAAAGATCCGGTTCGGCGCCGGATCTTTCTTTTTATTCCGATTTTTCTTATTTACATCTGTGTCAGAACAAAAATATCATAAATTGCTTTTACAGCTGTTTCGAAATCTCTGTTTTCCACACCAATAATAATATTCAGCTCACTGGATCCCTGATCGATCATCTTAACATTAACATGTGCATGTGCCAGCGCAGAAAATACACGTCCTGCAGTACCTCTCTGAGATTTCATTCCACGTCCTACCACCGCGATCAGCGCAAGATCGGACTCCATTTCCACAAAATCTGGCTGTACCGCACGATGAATACCTGCGATTACCTGCTGTTCTTTTTCTTCAAACTCATCCTGATGAACATATATCGTCATCGTATCGATTCCGGATGGAACATGTTCAAAGCTGATTCCCTGATCTTCAAATACCTGAAGAACTTTTCTTCCAAAACCAACTTCACTGTTCATCATGGACTTTTCAATATTGATCGAACAGAAACCTTTTTTGCCTGCAATACCTGTAATCACATATTTCGGCTTGCGGCAGGTACTCTCTACAATAAACGTTCCCTTGTCTTCCGGACGGTTTGTGTTACGGATATTGATCGGAATACCTTCTTTACGAACCGGGAAGATTGCATCTTCATGAAGAACAGTTGCTCCCATATAAGAAAGCTCTCGAAGCTCCCGATATGTGATAGTCTCGATCACTGCCGGGTTCTCAACGATTCTCGGATCTGTTACCAGGAATCCGGAAACATCTGTCCAGTTTTCATAAATATCTGCATGAATTGCTTTTGCCACCAGAGAACCTGTAACATCAGAACCGCCTCTTGAAAACGTCTTAACAGTTCCATCTTCCATTCCACCATAAAATCCTGGAATAACAGCTCTTTCGCATTTCTGAAGTCGTTTGGCAAGAAGTTTGTCAGTCTTATCGGCATCGAAATTTCCGTTTTTGTCAAATCGAATAACTGTCGCAGAATCAATAAACTCATATCCAAGGTATGCAGCCATTACTTTACCATTGAGAAATTCTCCACGGGATGCAGCATACTCATTTCCTGCATGTGCCTTAAAATCTGCTTCAATCTGCCTGAATTCCTCTTCAAGAGAAAGATCCAGATTCAGTCCTTTAATGATTTCATAAAAGCGGCTTTTGATTTCTGTAAGAATATCGCTGAAATCTTCACCTGCTTCTGCTTTATCATAACATGCATATAAAAGATCTGTTACCTTTGTATCTGCGGAAAATCTTTTACCCGGTGCGGACGGTACCACATAACGTCTGCTCTCCTCGCTTCTGATAATGTCTCCAACCTTCTGAAACTGTTCCGCATTGGCCAGAGAGCTTCCTCCAAATTTTACAACCTTTTTCATAATAATACTTCTCACCCTTCTGTTTTCCTACCGCTGTCACATTCCCTCACAGCAGTTTTTTCTTTTCAGTCAGAAAATCTGTCTTTTATTGTATTGAAAAACACAGGGATTTGCAAGTATTTCTTTATAAAAAACTAATTTTTATGCACAATATTCACGGAGAATGCTTTCAAGAGCAGACGCACTGCTTGTATGACATCTGCAGACTGGGATAGACTTTTTCTTTGCTTCTTCTACCGCACAGTTCACCATCTTATGAGAAACAGTGCCTGTAAACAGAATCATAAGATCCGGTGCCCCGATTTTTTTCTTCATAGCGCCTTTTTCTTTCGCAAATACCTTTGCTTTACACCCATATCCTTTACAGATATCCTCATACTGACATACCATACGTTCATTACCACCTACGATCACGATGCTCATATCATCACCTCTCCTTTTGTTATTCTAAACTAACTTGCATTTTAAAAGTAAAGCGGACCATAGATCCGCTTAATAAGCTTTGTGTTAGTATATGCTAACTGTATATAAAAATATTATCATACATTGTTTTGTTTGTCAAAGGATTTTTGCGATGAAAATTCTGTCACATCACAAACCGTCAGTATATCATCTCTCACCTGAAAATGAATATCCTTATGTCCATATGCCAGTCCATACACTTTATCCGGTCTGTTCTGATAACGTGGACGTGGATCATTCGCCAGTACCTCAAGAAGTGCCTCTCTCTGTCCCGTTGGAATTTCTTTTATCAGTTCTTCCGGAAATTCCACCTGTAGCCGATAATCTCTGATATGATCCGTAAATCCTCCCTTTGCATCCGGATGACTGTCTGCATAAGGAAGATATGGTTTGATATCATAAATCGGTGTTTCATTCATCAGATCCGCACCTGATATATGCAGAATTGGTCCAAGTTCCTGATCAAATTCTATCTTTTCCAGTTTCACAGAAGAAAGTCCCAGATTATTCGGACGAAACGGAGATCGTGTTGCAAATACTCCCATCCTGGTATTTCCACCAAGTCGCGGCGGTCTTACCGTCGGCGACCAGGTATCTCTTACCGCTTCCGAAAACTGCCAGATCAGCCAGATATAACTGTATTCTTCCAATCCGCGCAAAGCTTCTGCTACTCGATATTCCGGTTCAAAAACAATCGTTGCCTTCAATGCTTCCAAACGGTTACTCTGATGCGGTATTCCAAATTTAGTCGGAAAATCATTATGAATCCTTGCAATAACCTTCATTTCGTTTACTTCTGACATGAGCATCTCCTGTTTTTCTGCTTCTATTTATACTTCCGGCAAGTTCATCCAGTCTTTCAGTGCTTTCATACGGATGTGGGCATCTTTTTCTCCCATATCATATGCCTGCTGAATGACCTCCAGATTATTTTCCATTCGACTGATATCCAGTTTCTTATCCGGCTGGATTACGAATACCTCACCCTTCCGTTCAAGTTCCTTAATAACATCCAGACTGTGATTATAAACGTTATGTCTGTTCTGCAGTGTATGCACAAATTCCGGATATTTGTGATAGCGTATTTCTGCCATTTTTGTATTTTCCGGTTTTTTAACAAAACCGGTTTCTCTGGTAAGTACAACTACGATCCGGTCATAGCCCATCCTTTTAAACGCCTCCACGGGAATGCTGTCCGCACATCCTCCGTCAAGAAGCTTCATTCCTTTATAATTTACAATTTTAGATACATACGGCATCGATGCAGATGCACGCATCGCATCAATCTGTGTCATCATATCTGTGATCTTGATATATTCTGCCTTTCCTGTTTCTACATTTGTGCAGGTCGCATAAAACGCTGTATCTGACTCGATAAATGCTTCATAGTCAAACGGATCCAGGCGTTCCGGAATATCATGATAACAAAATTGTCTTCCTACTACTTCTCCTGTATGCAGAAAACTCCACCAGCTCATAAAATGTTTATCGTTACGATATTTTTTGATATAACGAAGGCTTCTTCCTTTCTGACCGGATACAAAAGAGCATCCATGCAGTGCTCCGGCAGAAACACCGTTCACTCCGTCAAAATGTATCCCCTGTTCCAAAAAAACATCCAGTACTCCGGCTGTATAGATTCCACGCATTGCGCCGCCTTCCAAAACAAGTCCTGTTTTCATCTTCTGTCTCACCTCTCTGTTGTCCAATAACTCCTGATTCTGTCATATGTTTCACGGAAACTAAGCTGATTTCTTTCCGCCAGTTCTGCCACATTCTCATATTCCGGATAATATCTTATATTTCCATCCGGTAATGTGCACGCTTTTACAATTGCTGTTCCGACCGGTGTATCCTTCTTTTGAATTTCTCTTTGCAGAATCGTACGTTCCATTTCCACTCTTCGAATACCGATCGTTGTTGTCTCTGAAAAAATCAGATTTTCCAACTTTTCTCTTTCACTCTCTTTACAGATTACCGTCAGCGTATAGGCCGGTCTGTTCTTCTTCGTATAAATCGGTGTATAATGCACCTCTCTTGCTCCATTTGCCATAAGAAGATTCATAACATGCCCCATCATTTCTCCACCACAGTCATCCATATCCGTCTCCAGTTTCCAGATTATATCTTTTATCTGTAGATCCGTTGTCTCCCGGATCAACATGGCTCGCAGGATCCCCGGACAACGATACTGGCGTTTACCGGCTCCAATGCCGGTTTTCAACATAGTAAAATCTTCCGGTAATCTGTCTGATGTACGAAATGCAGCCACCACCGCTGCCCCTGTCGGCGTCACCAGTTCTCCCTGTATGTCTGTGATTTTTAATTTTAATTTATGTGTTTCTGCAATATGTGTTACGGCTGGTACCGGTACCGGAATCTGCCCGTGCTGACAACGAATAAAACCGGTTCCTTCATACAGCACCGGTACGATCACATTCGAAATATCCAGATTATCCATACATATCGCTATTGCAGCAATATCTACAATGGAATCTACAGCACCAACTTCATGAAAATGAACTTCTTCGACCGGAACTCCATGCGCTTTGGATTCTGCCTGCGCCAATATACCAAATACACGCATTGCCATTTTCTTTGCTCTTACAGTCATTTCCGACTTCTGAATGATCTCTGTGATTTCTTTCATTCCACGATGTTCATGAGGATGCTCATGACTATGCGTATGTCCATGATGATGTTCATGATTCACCTCATGACTGTGTTCATGATGCCCTGTATATGATTTCTCACTTCCATGCAGATATTCCATATCATGATCGTGATTATCCTGTTCCAGAATAACTGAGAAATCACATGCATCTAATCCGGATTTTTTTACCCTGGTGATTTCTGTCCGAAATCCATCTACCGGAAGACTCTTCAGCGATTCCTTTAATACCTCCCTGTCAGCTCCCAGATCCAGAAGTGCTGCAACTGTCATATCTCCACTGATTCCCGAATAGCATTCCAAATATAATGTTTTACTCATAGTAGTCCCTCTCTGCCAGTCGGTTGATCTGCGTTGCAATGTATCCTGCTCCATATCCATTATCAATGTTTACCACTGCAATTCCATTTGCACAGGAATTGATCATAGTAAGAAGTGCAGACAGTCCATTCATGCTCGCTCCATACCCAACCGATGTCGGCACTGCAATAACCGGTTTATCCACAAGACCGCCAAGTACACTTGCAAGCGCCCCCTCCATTCCGGCAACTGCAATCACACAATTCGCATCCTGGATCACATTCAGTCTGGAAAACAATCTGTGAATACCACTCACACCTACATCAAAAATGCGTTCCACATGAGAGCCAAAATACTCTGCGGTCTGTGCCGCCTCTTCAGCAACCGCAATATCCGCAGTTCCTGCTGTACATATCGCGATTTTACCGATATGCTCTTTTTCTTTCTTTTCAATTTTAATAATGTGAGATAATTCGTCGTATTCCACCCCTGGAAGAAGATCTTTCACAAGTTCATACTGATGTCTGGATGCCCTTGTACCAAATACTTCTCCGTTATCCTCATAAAGTTTCTTGAAAATATGAACAAAATGCTGATCTGCCTTACCGCTGCAGAAGATCACTTCCGGAAAGCCGGATCGTATTTCTCTGTGGGAATCCAGTTTTGCATAATCATCCATTTCTTCAAACGGTTCTTTTCGAAAATAATGCTCCGTCTCTTCCATAGACAGTTCACCATTTTTAAATCTGGTCAGTATCTCTCTGGTTTCCAAAACTGCACCTCCTAAAAGCAAGGGAGCATGCTCATCACACCCTCCCGTTCCTTACTATATATGATACAAAATCATTCCACCTTTTTTATCATATCCGGTATCCCACATTTCTTTCAGAGAAAACCATTTATGTTCCCCATACGAAATAGCTTTGACCAGAAGATCATCCTCTTTTTTTTCATATCCGGCAAGGATAAACCAGTGCCAGATATAATCCTCCAGTGGGCCCTTCTCATTTTTATGTTTCAGCATCAGATACGGGATCAGACAGGCATTGTCAATCTGTCTGCATACAGCTTCAACAGCTTCCTCATATGTATGTGTTCCATGAAAAGCTTCCATCTGCAATCTGTCATCATGCGCATCTGCAAGATATTCACCAAACCCTTCCATAAAAAGTTCCAGCGTATCGATTCCATTCGGTCTCGGACAAAGATAATGTTTCATTACATATGCAAAATCATGATATTCTTTCCAACTGATTTCCTGCGACTGATGTGGATAAAGATTCTTTATTCCATTCGTTCTGGCAAAATAAATACAGCTTTCACAAGCTGCTATTGCACCGCATCCTCCATCACGCATCGTTACATCTGGAAACAGATCCTGATTGCCTCCATAGGATTCTTCTACAAAAAAGTATTCCAGTTCATTTTTATCTAATATGGTCTGCTTCACCGTGAATTCCTCCAGTCAGGTTCCTCTAATGTAAAACCATATTTGTAACTATATCATATTTTTTTATGAAATAAAATAAATTTTTCCAAAGAAATTCCTTCTATATTATAATATTGCAGGATTTCTTGACACCAAATGCGCGTGCATGCTATAATTTTCGTTATATTTTGTATGTTTAAGAGGATTTCTGCCAAACATACCACTTTTTTGAGGAGGAGAAAAAATGAAAAAATTTTATGCCTGGTATCAGAAGCATATTACCGGTGCGATCTTTATCGGCCTGCTTCTCGGTATCCTGACCGGACTGTTTCTTGCGGACCGTTTTGCACCGGTTCTGACAGTTACCAGTCTTCTCGGCGGCATCTACATGAATGCCCTGAATATGATGATCTTTCCACTTGTATTCTGTTCCGTTGTTATGGGAATCTGCAGCATCGGAAGTATTAAAACCACCGGTAAGATTACCGGTGCTTCCATGGTATTTTTCCTTTGTACAACTGCACTCGCCAGCCTTGCCGGTCTGATCATCCCGCGTCTGATCCATCTTGGACGAGGTGTTTCTTTTGAAATGGCAACATCTGATATTGCAGCTACAGATATGAGCAATATTCTGGATACCATCAAAAACCTGATTCCGTCCAACCCTGTATCTGCTTTCGCACAGGGAAACATGCTTCAGGTTCTTGTATTTGCCGTTATCATCGGTTTTACCCTGATTGCAGTAGGTGAGAAAGGTCAGCCGCTTCTGAATGTGATCGACTCACTGAATGAAGTGTGCCTGAAGATTATCAGCACGATCATGTACTTCACCCCAATCGGTGTCTTCTGTACTATCGTACCGGTTGTAGAAGCAAATGGTACCGAAACAATCATTTCACTGGCTACACAGCTGATCATCCTGTACCTGGCATTCTTTATCTTTGCATTTGTCGTATATGGACTTGCCGTTAAAGTAATCGGTAAAGAAAGTCCGATTAAATTTTTCAAGGCGATCATGCCGGCTGCACTGAATGCATTCGGAACATGCTCCAGCTCCGCTACGATTCCGATCAGTAAACAGTGCATGGAAGATGGAATGGGTGTTTCCAATAAGATCACAAGTATTGCGATTCCTCTCGGAGCAACCGTAAATATGGATGCTGTATCCATTCTGATGTCCTTCATGATCATGTTCTTTGCCAACGCATGTGGAATCAATGTCAGCATTTCCATGATGGTTATTGTACTCCTGGCAAACGTACTTCTTTCAGTCGGAACACCGGGTGTTCCAGGTGGTGCAATTGCATCTTTTGCAGCGCTCGCTACCATGGCAGGACTTCCAGCCGGGGTTATGGGCGTATATATCAGCATCAATACTCTGTGCGATATGGGTGCTACCTGTGTTAATGTTATCGGAGATCTTGCCTGCTGTGTAGCACTGAAGGGCCGCCTCAAAATCGACGAACATAAATAAACTTACATAAGAAGAAAAGTGAGCAGTCACGCGGGCTGTTCACTTTTCTTTTTTATTTTAATTAAATTTTCACTTATAATTTATAAGCTTTAAATCCAAGATCTTTTAACGACATATTCAGCTTTGATCTCAGCAGATATTCTGTACCTGCCATTGCCGCCTGAAGAGTTGCATTTGCAGCTTCCTGAATTTCCGACTGTGCTCTGCTTCCATTTGTATTATAAAATACAAGATTCTGCTTTCCATTGTATATGGAAGCTTTCATAGTCGCTGTTGTATAGACTGCGTTTCCACTTGCATATATTCCGGAAATGACTCTTGCAGAATCTGATTTTGCACAGTTCACAAGGATATCCATTGCACTTATAATACCCTCTTTTTTAATCTGCAAAGACAGTCCCATATCAAGCTTATCGGATTTTGTATCATAAGACAGAATAGCTGTTGTCTCTGCATCTATAGAAGCCTCAATATATTTGCTTCCATCCTCACTGTATCTGCCATTCTTATTAATATAGTTTCTGACTTTTGCATAATTCTTTGCCAGCTTGTTTGCCGCGGCTGATGCTTTTTTTACGGTAACTGTACATACAAATTTCTTTCCACCAAGTGTTGCGGTAATTTTGGCTGTTCCTGCTTTCTTGGCTGTGATCCGACCTTTTTTATTTACAGTTACAATCTTTGAATTACTTGATCTCCAGGCCGGTGTAAGCTTTGTGCCATTGACTTTTAATGTATATGACTTGCCCGGGTTCAAAGTAATTCTGGAACTGTTCAGTTTCAACGTATACAGTCCTGCGATCGCGGTAACTCCTTTTTTGTTATAACTGCTGAATGTCTTCTTCCCTTTTGTTTTTTTAAATGCTTTCACACTGTAGGTATACTGTGTTCCCGTTATTACTTTTGTGTCAGAAAATGCTGTTTTCTTTGCACCTTTTACTTCTGCCACATTCTTCCATTTGCCACCTTTTTCCTTACGAAAAACAGTATAACCACTGGCACCTTTTACCGCTTTCCATTTAAAAACGATTTTGGATTTTCCTGAAGCTTTGGCGGATACCAGCTTTGGCGTTGCTACTCTGGCTGCAGCCTGCACTTCCGTCACATACGCAGCCTCCGGTAATGCTGCCGGAACTGTTACAGCGACCATCAGACCTGCCATCAGCCCACACAATACTTTCTTTAATGATTTTTTCATACCCCTGTCTCCTTTCTCTTTATACACCTAATGTACTATATCCTTCAGAACTTTTCAACCATCGAAAGACTGACAAGGGATAATATAGCAAAGAAAAGTCAGGGAAAAATAAGTTTCCTGGATTTATCTGACAGATATCACGTATGATTTATCAAAAACGTCTTCTGGCTCAAGCATATTGATATTCGCTTTCTGAGACAATTCTTTGTCATAACCGGTATTATCACAACGTCCCATCCATGGTTCCAAACACACAAATGGTGCATCTCCGGCTGACCAGATGCCAAAATTCGGAAATCCCTCACAGGAAATTTCTACATACGGAGTTCCATCCGGCAATGCAATGCCTGCCTTCGAAATCTGCCCATCATCAAAAATCAGCGCATCTTTATCAAACATTCCTTCCGTAATCTGGCAGCTTCCATTTTCGAGAACAAGTGTATACACCTTATCCGGGATAGCTGTACCATAACGTGTATCCAGCAGATGATACGTCAGCTCTTTCTGTCCACTGAAAGTCAAATGATAATCCTCTCGTTTCGTATCCGGAAGTATCGGAACATTAAATGCCGGATGTGCGCCGACCGTAAAATACATGATCTCCTGATCTTTGTTCACAACTTTCCAGGCTACTGTCAGATCACGACCTTCCAGCGTATGTGTAATATACAGCTGAAACTCATATGGCCATGCTTTCTTTGTCTCATCCGTGGATTCCAGCAAATGTGTAACCGAATTCTCCGTTTCCTCCACGCAGATGAATTCCATATCCCGGGCAAATCCATGCTGTCCGGAAGTGTAAGTTTTTCCATTAATCAGACAATGATCTTCATAGTATCTTCCTACATTCGGAAAAAGAACCGGAGCATGGCGTTTCCAGTGTGACGGATCTGCATTCCACAGAATCTCTCTGTCATTCTTTTTATCAAAAATTCCGGATAATTCTGCACCGTGATCACTGATTGTAACACAAAGCTGGTCATTCTCAAGTGTATGCATAAAATCTATACCTCCATACGTAATTTTATGCCTACAGTATATCAGAAAATTGTAAAGAAAAACAGACTCCGAAGAGCCTGCCTTTCATATACCACTTATTTATTTCTGTCCTGCGATATGTCTTGCTACATAAATACCACTTGCAGATGCATGTGACAGAGAATGTGTCACACCACTTCCGTCGCCGATCACATACAGACCTTTATGACAGCTTTCAAGATTGTCATCAATTTCAACTTCCATGTTATAGAATTTGACTTCAACGCCATACAGAAGAGTATCATCATTTGCAGTTCCCGGTGCAACTTTGTCCAGTGCATAGATCATCTCGATAATGCCATCCAGAATACGCTTCGGAAGTACCAGACTCAAATCTCCAGGTGTCGCGGTAAGAGTTGGTCTTACGAGTCCCTCTTCCACACGTTTCACTGTACTTCTTCGTCCACGTACAAGATCTCCAAAACGCTGTACGATAACACCGCCGCCAAGCATATTAGAAAGTCTTGCAATACTTTCACCATATCCGTTACTGTCCTTAAATGGCTCGGAGAAATGTTTGGAAACAAGAAGTGCAAAGTTGGTATTGTCTGTTTTCTTCTCATCTCCCTCATAGCTGTGGCCGTTTACGGTGATGATTCCGTTGGTATTTTCGTTTACTACGATTCCGTTCGGGTTCATGCAGAATGTACGAACGTTATCTTCAAATTTCTCTGTACGGTAGACGATCTTGCTCTCGTACAGTTCATCTGTCAGATGTGAGAAAATGACTGCCGGAAGTTCCACGCGAACACCAAGATCTACACGATTGGATTTTGTCGGAATCCTCAGGTCTTTACAGACAGTTTCCATCCATTTACTTCCGCTTCTTCCTACTGAAACGATGCATTTCTTACACTCATAAGAACCCTTTTCACAGATTATACGATATCCGTCTTCTAATATTTCCACCTTCTGTACCGGTGTATCAAAATAGAAGTCCACATGATCTTTCATTGCATTATAAAGATTTTCAAGAACTACATAATTGATATCTGTTCCCAGATGACGCACAGAAGCATCCAGAAGGTTTAATTTATTCTGCAGACAGAGTTTCTTGAACTTCGTTCCTGCTGTAGAATAAAGTTTGGTTCCTTCGCCACCATATTCCATATTGATATCATCTACATATTTCATCAGTTCAATTGCTTCACTCTTGCCGATATGCTCGTACAGCGTTCCGCCAAAATCATTGGTAATATTATATTTTCCATCAGAAAATGCGCCTGCGCCGCCAAATCCGCACATAATCGAGCATCTCTTACAATTGATACAGTTTTTTATCTTTTTGCCGTCAATCGGACATTTTCTTTTCTCAAGGGAATATCCCTCTTCGAAGACTGCCACTTTACAGTCCGGCATTTCTTTCATTAATTCATATGCTGCAAAAATCCCTCCAGGGCCGGCACCAATAATGATCACATCATAGTTCATGCTTTTTCCTCCTTATAAGTATAGCATAATTTCCCTCTTTGTATCCCTCATCCATCTGCACCGGAATCATTCCCTGTGCATAAAAAAAGCTGTCGCAGAATTTCTCGTGACAGATTCTGTCACTTCCATTCATTACGGCAGTTGGAAAAATGTTCAACCTATTTAGCGTTAAGCATATTCCTTTCCAATATTACGGTATTTTCACAATATTGTCAAGTATCAGTTTCAAAAAATTCAGGGCACCGCCCACCAGACAATGCCCCGCTCAACAATATCAGTTCAACAAAAAAATAAAGAAATTCAGATATCCTGCAAAAGTCAGCCAGACAAGATATGGAATCATCAGATAACCAGCTGTTCTCGAAATTTCAGAAAATGTTTTTGTACATAAATATACCAGATACCACAAAAACAACAGCCAGGCAAACGCAAACAGATACCATCCTGCGTTAAAGAAAAATACCGGCCACAGAAAATTTACAGCGAGCTGAATCCCGTATAAAGTCAGTGCCTTCTTTCTCTCTTCAGTTTTTGGTGTGATTGCAACCAGATAAGAAGCCGTTCCCATCATGGCAAACAGTCCGGTCCATACAACTGGAAACACCCATCCGGGAGGTGTAAGGGGCGGCTGTTTCAGTTTTTCAAATGTATTCATACTTCCCTGTGTAAGAAAACCTGAAACCGCTCCGACTCCCAGAGGTACAGCCAGGCAGGTAAGCAATGTCTTTGTTTTTTTCTTCAAAAGAATTCCTCCTGTTCTCATATTCACAGTCTAGTGTATGAAAAACAGGAGGATTTATTCATTTTTTAAAATCTACGTTTATCAGAGCTTATGTTTTTCTGCTTTAAAGAAATCTTTTGCTTCTTTTGCAACAACTCCGCTCAGAGCAAACAGCGCAATCATATTCGGAATTGCCATCAGACCATTAAAGATATCTGCGATAGTCCATACTGCACTTACTGTCATGTATGGTCCAATAAATACTGCAATGATGTATAACCAGCGGTATACGATGATTTTTTTCTTATGTCCGTTTGTCAGGTATTCGAGACAACGTTCACTGTAGTAATCCCATCCAAGAATCGTTGTGAATGCAAAGAATACAAGACAGAGCATCAATACAAATGCTGTAAACTTAGCCGGGAACGGAAGTCCATGCTGAAACGCATAAGTAGTAACCTGTACACCTTCAATTCCCTCTACCTGCCATGCACCTGTCAGGACAATGGAAAGACCTGTCATTGTACAGATAATGATCGTATCAATAAAAGTACCTGTCATGCTGACCAGACCCTGACGTACCGGCTCTTTTGTCTGAGCTGCTGCTGCTGCGATCGGTGCACTACCAAGACCAGCTTCGTTGGAGAAGATTCCTCGTGCAACACCTTTCTGCATTGCAACGATCATAGAACCAACCACACCACCGGTTACCGCACTCGGATTAAATGCTGCTTTGACAACTGTTACGATTGCTGCCGGAATTTCTGTAATATTACAGATGATTAATGTAATACTGAAGATAATATAGATCACTGCCATAAAAGGAACGATGATCTGACTTACAGTTGCGATTCGTTTCAGTCCTCCGATCAGGATCGCAGCCACGCAGAATGCAAGGATCAGAGAAGAAACAACAACTGCTACAGAATACTGTCCCAGAAACGGGATATTGATACAATTTGTCTTATCCGGGTCAAAGAAGTTCTGTACGGCACTGGAAATACCATTTACCTGGCTGAATGTACCAATACCGAAAAGTCCTACACAAACACCGAAGAATGCAAAGATCTTGCCAAGCCATTTCCATTTTGGTCCCATACCTTTTTCGATATAATAGAATGGTCCGCCAAGGCTGTGTCCGTCTTCTGCAACCACACGGTATTTAACTGCCAGAAGACCTTCAGAAAATTTTGTTGCCATTCCAAAGAATGCTGCCACGATCATCCAGAAAAGTGCTCCCGGACCACCGGCACAGACTGCTGTTGCTACACCTACGATATTACCGGTACCGATCGTAGCACTCAATGCTGTACACAGTGCCGCAAAACTGGAGATCTCACCATCTCCCTCTTCTTCATTCTTGAACATCCATTTCAGCGCCAATGGAAGACGACGTACCTGAAGGAACCCAAGTCTGCTGGTAAGAAGAACGCCACCGGCTATGATCAATACCATAAGCGGTACGCCCCAGACCTTGTCATCCACTGCAACTAAAAAATTATTGATTGCTTCCCACATCTCAAAAAGTTCTCCTTACATATGTATTTTTCAGCATCATAAAAAGGGGAATAAAAAAATAAGAACCGTTCTCCGTTGAACTGCTAAGAATCAAGATAAATCAGACAATTAAAAAAGAATAAAAATAAAGAATAAACTTCAGGATGTAATTATCAAAAGCATCCTCTGTCCTTTTGCCTGAGAGATTCAAGACGCTTACGCGTCGCTTGCACCTTCGGCCCCTGTACTGAAACAGGCGTCTCCAGAGATACGATCCATTTACAGTTTCTGTCCGACAATACGGATACCTGAGAGTTTTACTCCTTCGGTGGGCTTATACCTCTTTCCTGCAAACTTCACCTCGTTATTGCTGTTACTGCGTTATACTATAGTGCTAAATCAGAAAAAAGTCAAGATAGAAAAAAATATTCTTCCTTCTTGACTTTTTTTGGTGTTTTTTAAGTTTTTATTTCGGGCTGACAATCTTTCCAGCCACTGCACATGCTGCTGCAGTCTTTGGAGATGCCAGATAGATTTCTACTTTGGAAGTTCCCATACGTCCAAGGAAATTACGGTTATTTGTTGCTACAACACGCTCTCCATCTGTCAGAATACCACCTGCACGTCCACAGCACAGTCCACATCCCGGATGTGTGATCATTGCACCTGCTTCTGCCAGCGTATCAAGAATACCAAGTTCAATTGCCTGTCTGTAGATCTTGCGGCTTGCCGGCGTCACGATCAGTTTTACATAATCAGCAACTTTCTTACCTTTCAGGACTTCAGCCGCTGCTGCCAGATCTTCCAGACGTCCATTTGTACAGGAGCCGATAAATACCTGGTCGATCTCCGTTCCTTCCAGTGTGCTGACATCACGGATCTTATCCACCTGTGACGGGCATGCCATGACCGGAACAAAATCCTCCCCACGGTAAGTCATCGTCTTGAGATATGCAGCATCCCCATCCCCGACAAGACTCTTCTGAAAATCGTTCAGTTCAATCTCACAGTACTCTGCTGTCTTTTCATCTGGTGTGAAAAGTGCACATTTTGCTCCTGCCTCGATTGCCATGTTTGCGATGGTCATGCGGCTTGCAACGGACATATTTTTTACTGCACTGCCTGTAAATTCCAGTGCACGGTAAGTTGCACCGTCTGCGCCCAGATCACCGATCAGACGAAGAATTACATCTTTGGACATAACGTTCGCCGGAAGTTCTCCATCGATCACAACCTTGATCGTCTCCGGAACTTTGATCCACATGGTTCCAGTTCCAAGAATACTGGCCATTTCTGTATATCCGATACCGGAAGAAAATGCTCCAACACATCCGTAAGTGGTTGTATGGCTGTCTGTACCAAATACAATATTACCAGGTTTGACATAACCAGCCTCTGTCATTAACTGATGACAGATTCCATCACTTCTGTGCACATTTTTCATACCATATTTTTCTGCAAAAGCATCTCCCTCATGGAAATGTCTTGTATCATCAAGCTGGCTTGCCGGAACAAGATGATCATAAATCAGAACAACTTTATCCGGATCCCATAATTTCTTGAATCCCATCTCTTCAAATTTCTCTGCAACAAATGGAATAAAAATATCATGGATCATGACTCTGTCTACGTTAACGGTCACAATGTCGCCAGGTTTTACTGTATGACCCACATTGTTTCTGATAATTTTTTCGATAACTGTTTCGCCCATCTGCTCTTCCTCCTTAGTCCAGTCCATTCAGTTTGCGCATGGCTTTTACAAGTCCGCCGGCCTGAATGATACTCATCAGGTTCTCCGGCAGGGAAGCGATCGGGTACTGTTTTCCATTATAGTCTACATGTTCGTTCATCACAACAGTTACGGTATCCCCCTCTTTGATATCATCGTGAAGATCCGGCTGCTCGATCAGCAGAAGTCCGTTGTTGATGGAGTTTCTGAAGAAAATTCTTGCAAATGATTTTGCAATGACACACTGAATTCCCAGTGCTTTGATAATCTCCGGTGCCTGCTCTCTGGAAGAACCGCAGCCAAAATTTTTGCCGGCAACAATGATGTCGCCTTTCTGGATCTGTCCAGCCAGTTCCGGACGGAGCGGGCTGAATCCATACTGTTTCATATCATCGATTGTCTTGAGTGCCAGATACTCGGTTGGGATGATGATATCGGTATCGATGTCATCACCAAGTACCCACACTTTGCCTGTAAACTTTTCCATATTGTATGTTCCCTCACTGAATATAGTTACTGCTCACGTTCTCATATACCACGTAAACAGTCCTTAATTATATAATCTGTCAATCAGATTTCAGACGGCAGTGCGATCTTGCCTGCAATTGCAGATGCGGTAACAGTTGCTGCAGATCCAAGATATACTTTGGAGCTCGGATGACCTGCACGACCCTTAAAGTTACGTGTTCCTGTACTGATCAGGACTTCATTTTCGCCGATAACGCCCTGGCAGCTTCCCCAGCATACACTGCAGTTCGGGTTCATAACGATCGCGCCAGCTTCCATGAAGATGTCGATCAGACCTTCTTTTAATGCCTGACGATAGATGGTCTGGCTTGCCGGAACAACAAGAAAACGTACTTTATCAGATACTTTCTTTCCTTTGATGATCTCGGCACCTACGCGCAGATCTTCAATACGTCCGTTGTTACAGGAACCAAGGAATGCTTCATTGATCTCAATTCCACATGCTTCTTCTGCAGGAACAACATTATCTACAAAATCTGGTTTAGCCACTACCGGACGTACTTTACTCAGATCAAAGGTATATTCTCTTACATATTTTGCATCCGGATCACTGTGGAATACAGCCTTTGGTTCACGTCCGTGCTCTTTGAGGTATTCCATTGCTTTTTCGTCAGCTTCAAAGATACCTGTCTTTGCACCAGCCTCTACTGCCATGTTGCAGAGAGTCATACGATCACTGATGCTTAATGTTTTTGCGCCTTCTCCGGTGAATTCCATTACCTGATAGTTGCATCCGTTTGCACCAACTTCTCCAATGATGGTAAGGATCAGGTCTCGGGCGGTAACACCTTCCGGAAGTTTACCGGTCAGATTGAATTTTACAGATTCCGGAACCAGTACCCAGGAAGTTCCTGTTACCATTCCATAAAGAAAGTCTGTACATCCGACACCAGTACCAAATGCACCAAGTGCACCATAAGAACATGTATGGCTGTCAGCACCAAAGATCAGTTCTCCCGGGCGGACGTAATTCTCGATCATAACCTGATGGCAGACACCTTTACCTTCCCAGAAATCAATATTATTTTCCTTTGCAAAATCTCTCATCTTTTTCTGAGAAGCTGCTGTTTTCGGACAGTCAGAAGGAACATTATGATCCACGATAAAGACAAGCTTCTTTGTATCTGCAATATGTGGATGGTTCAGTTTATTTTTATACATATCTACAGTCAGATGTGTGGTTCCGTCATTACTCATCAGACGGTCAAGCTGAACCGTATGGATATCACCAGGTTTAACACTATCCACACCGGCTGCTGCTGCGATGATTTTTTCTGCGATTGTCATTCCCATGGTTATTTCTCCTCCTTGTTCAGTGAAGCGATCAGGCCGCCCTGATTCAGAATCCCCTGCATATATTCCGGAAGTTTGGTACAGGTATAAGTCTTTCCGTTTGCAACTGCTGTACCATCAGACATATGAAGTTCCATGGTATCTCCGGTCTGTACATCATCCGGAAGATCTTTACAGACAATTGCCGGAAGCCCGATGTTGATCGCATTTCTGAAGAAAATTCTTGCAAAGGATTTGGCGATAACGGCCTGTACCCCAAGTGCTTTGAGTACGCCCGGTGCCTGTTCTCTGGAAGAACCACAACCAAAGTTCTCACCGCCAACTACGAAATCTCCCGGTTTTACTTTCTTTGCAAAATCAGGATCCAATGATTCAAATGTATGACCCTTCATTTCATCCAGATTTGGCAGAAGCAGATACTGGGATGCAATGATCTGGTCTGTATCAAGGTCATTATGAAATTTAAAAATTGTACCTTTTTCCATAATAATAGTTCCTTTCTATGTATAACTATTCATTTTCTCTCTATTCTACCACAAATTTACGTAATAGCAAAATGTATATTTATAAGAATTTTGCATTAAAAACTCATTCAGATTTTTCCAGTAACTCATATGCAATACGCGGGCTTCCATCCGGCACATACACGATTCCACACCGTACAAAGCCATATTTTTCAAGTACATGCTGCATTACTTTATTATCCTCATGTGTATCTATTCGTAAATGCGGTATCTGTGCCTTACAGTAGTCCATGATCTTTTCCAGCACATTACGGACCGTTCCATCACTCGCAACACGGTGTACTGCAGCATACTCTGTATCCACCATCCAGCTGCCCTGTTCAATTTTCAGATAAACAGGATCCTCTCCTTCTATAAAAGCAAATACTGCATGGATTATTGCTTCATCTGCGACCGCATCTTCCAGTACATACAGATTTCCCTGAGAAATATCATCTTCCAGCAGTTCTTCCGGTCTGTCCCCTGCTCCCCACTGTGCATGATTTCCGTTCTCCCGCATAAGCTGTCTGGCTGTCGCGTAAATCTCATGTATCCGGGCCAGCTCCCCTTTTTTTGCTTTTCTAATTTTATATGACATATTTTCCTCCGGCTTATAAAGTTATCAAAACAGATCTGTTAATTCATCTGCTGTAAAAGCGCCTCTGTTTCCAGGCTGTTTTACGCTCATTATATCGGCATACACCCTTCTTGTAAATATTTAACCATCCTGTCAGATTTCCTTTTACATGAAAATAAGCCCGCAGATGCGGACTTATCTTCACTATATTTCAGGGAGTATCGCTTACTTTATTGTAAGACCTTTTTTGTTATAACCACTGTAGATATTTTTTCCACCCACAGTACGGTAAGCTCTTACTGTATAAGTATATTTCTTACCTTTTGATAACTTCTTATCTGTAAAGGAAGTAATATTTCCTTTTGTAATTTTCTTGACAACCTTCCATTTGCCTTTGTTTGTTTTACGATAAACAACATAGCCATTCGCACCATTTACCTTCTTCCAGGAAATAACCGCTTTCTTCTTGGAAAGTCTTTTTGCCTTACGAAGTACAGGTGTTTTTACTGTAACCTTTCCTGGCTTTGTTGCAGGTTTCACTGACTGTGCAGGCTTGGCTGTCGGTGTCACAGTCGGTGTGACTGTATTTGTTACTGACGGTGTCTCAACTGCTTCTGGCTCTTTCTCATAGCCAAGGCCGACCAGTGCTGCTGTCAGGGATTCTTCTGTAAGTGGTGTGAAAAGAGACTGAGCGGAGATATTGCCACATACCTTAATTCTGGTAATTGAAAGAATGTTTGTTTTACTTGTATTTGTGATTATAATTCCAGATCCCTGGGTAATCCTATAAAACATATCTGTGGTAGACACTATATCAGTAGCGTGATCCTGAATACTTGCATTCGTCACACTATAAGACGCGGCTCCATTTACTCCTTTAAGACCAATCTGCGCATCTTTACTTAAACTAAATACTGCTGACTGATTTGGCTGTAAGTAAAGTTCATTCTTCGGTCCGTTGTCAAGAAGATCCTGTCCATTTAAATTCGTATAATTATCTTTCGAAATAACAATTGCATTTGTCTTATCCACACCATCAGAAGCATATACCTGACTCAATGTATTTTTCGCAATCTGAGATGCATACTGACTTTCTCTCGGATCTATTGTTACTGAATTCAGCACCTGATCTCTCAGTTCATAATATGATGGGTTTGCTTCGTTATCTTTTGCATAAACTCCGCCATCATTTTCCAATGTATTATACACACGGAATCCATCAAAATAAACAGGTTTCATTCCGGCACTGCCGGATTTTACGCAACTTAATTCAACGCTGTACGTCGCATTCTTCTTCATGTCCAGAGTTGCAACCGGTACATTTGTGCCTCCAACCTCCTGATTTCCTATCGTACCACTTGTTCCGTTTGCCATCTTGGTATCAACAGCAACAATCTTTTTATAAGAATTTCCTTCTTTCACCATGATCATCATGGTGCCTGTACTTGCAGCAGTGTTTGCATAAATACCTACACCTGTTCCTTTAAATTCAAAACTCTGTGGTTTTCCCTGCAAATTTATACTCGTATTGTTTCCATCTGCATAAGAGGCATCATAACCATAATTATTTACAGCACTGCCCGGCTGCTCTGCCTCCTGTGTTCCGAGATGTGCTGCTCCATCGCCGCCATTCACAAATGTTTCTTCATAATATACAGTCGTCGCCGGCATGAATGCGATCTGTTTGATTTCACTGGATTCACTTGAGAATACTATTCGAACTGTAGCAATCTCAATTCCTTCCAGAACTTTCTTCGGAACATACGTAACTGTAGTTCCTTCTACTGTTATATTATCTGATATTGCTTCAATTCTTGTTACATTATCCGGATTCTCTACAAGATCAGCCAGTGGAACATTGACCTTCTCTCCAAAATCAAGTACATAGCCGATCTGTACCTTGCTGCCATCAATAGTATAATGCAGGATCAGGGTTTTTCCATCTTCTGAAATCTCTGCTCTTACATATTTATAAGATCCACTCAAATACTTAACATCGGTAATTGGCTGAGATTTTGCAACTGTTGCCAGATTCTTATTAAATGTATCTTTCTCATTTTTACTGTTTATAACATATGCACCATCATCCAGCGTAAATTCTCCTACATGTACACCTGACTCCTGCACCAGTGTTCCGTTAAGAAATGTTGGCTCCGCTTCACCTTCCTTATGTGTCATTGAAATCTGATAATGAGCAATATCTTTACCACCTTCACTGTCATCCACATATTTTACGTTCAGATTAGTCTTTTTCTCCACTGGTTCCAGATAAATCAAGACTAATTTCGCTTTATTTTTTTCTGACCAGATGATACTATCTTTACCGTTAACCATTGGTGTCGTTCCAGAAGTTTTATTCCATACTTCTGTTTCATTATACCATTCATTTCCATAATCATCTGTCGTTTTATCCCATGTAATAGAATCACTGGTGTACCATACATTGGCACTTGAATTAGAAGTACGATCACCATCTGTAACTGTAATCTTACTGATATTATAATCACTGTTATTCTGCGGTGCTACAATACCAATGTCTCGTCCAGACCAATAGTTAAAAATTGTTGTTGACTTTGCATACATTTCCGTCTCTGTTGGCGAGACAGTTCCATTCGGGTAAACAACTGCAACAGTCAGTGCGACCTGACCTTTTGAAGAACTTGTGTCCGGAGTTGTATCATCTGTACTATATCCCCAGTCTTTGGAATACGTATCAACTTCCTTGGTTACTTCTGTTTTCTGAAGATAATAAGCAACAAGCTGATCTGTACTTTCGAAATAATTCCAGGCATTATTCAGAGTCTTATACTGCCATGCTCCATTATAATAGCGCACATGAGTCAATGTCGTTCCATCTGCTGTTTCGTCATCTCCAGAAGCATTTGTCTGCTGGTTGTCCTTGTCCAGACGCATTGTCTGCCAGTAATATACCGTTTTTGTTCCATCAAAAAATGAATATGCCATCTCCGGCGCAATACTGGAAATTGCGATACCATCTTCTGATGTAGCTCCCACAGTGTTGGTAGTTATTGCCTTTGTATGCCCTGTTTTTGATGTTGTTTCATATACTTCGTAGTTCGTGATCCAGTACTCCAGATTAATACTTGTAGCTGTCAGTGCATTATCCGGTGTATCCACAACCTGAATTGTATAATCAATATCCCCAATCTGTACATAAGCAGTTCCCAGTGCCAGACCAGTAAATGTGAGTTTCGTAAATGCTTCTTCTGCTTCTGTTGAGTTCTGTGTGTATACATTAATTTTTGGTGTCTCACTCAGATCCGTAGTACTTTCTTTATTTTCTATTTGAGTTACTTTGTCTGATGAATCCGCTGCATAACCCCAAGTATACGTATATGTTGTTATCCGTCCTGACCAACCCCAACTACTTTTACTACTTCTCTTCGCATACAACGGATAATAATTTCCACCATCTGGTGTGTAATAGTAATTTCCACACTTCTTCCATGAACTGGCGTTACTGCTAAGAAGATCGCTATAACTTACAGTTGCTTCAGAATATGTCGTTTCTGCTGCCTTCCCATCACTTCCATCAGTAACTTCTACTTTTGCAACAGATGACGGATTTGGCGTAAATTCCTGTCCTGTATAGTTAACTCCATTAATAGTGTCTGTGTAAGTTTCCCCTACTCTGAGCGTAATAGTTTTGGTCTTTACTTCTCCATTGTCCGGTGCCGGAGGGGTTATTGTCGGTTTCTCTGTCTCTCCCGGTGTCGGGGTCGCAGTTGGGGTGGAAAATACTTCTGGATTTTTGCTTACAAACGTTGTAATCAGATTACTCAGATTGCCCTTCTCCGAATCATTATAGGAAGCGCTTGGTGCATCACACCATACACAGATCATAGAACCAACTGGTGTCAGATTTCCAGCACCAGCCACCTCATTATATTTTATATTTGTCACACCATTCATAGCTGTAGCAATCGTGTATCCACTTGAATTTCCAGCCTGACGTCCAAGCACATAATACCAGTTGTCTCTGGTGTTGATTATTTTATGTCCGCTAGCTGCAAGAAAAGACGCTGATGCCGGTGAATACGCATTGTTACCTGTTCCCCAGCCACTGGTCCAGTAGGAAATTGCAATATCAGAATCAAAAGTTCCTCCGCTGGTATTTCCAGCGTAGTATATTCCATCGTTGAATACCATTGGAACCATTCCTGCATCTTTGACTATAGCCGCAATACTGTTGACATATTTTACAAAGTATCCATATTTACCAGAACCAATCAAAGCCGCAAATCCATTGGACACATCATTTGCATACTCATCTGCACCCAGGTTGAATACTTTACATCCTTTTGCGCTGAAGTAACCTGCATATTTCTGAATCAGTGCTGTAGTAAAATTCACTGCTGAAGCATTACTTACATCAATCGTTCTTACAGAGTTGTTATATGCAACACTTGACATTCCCACAGACTCCATGCAGTCAATAATAGCATCCATATGTCCCGGAGAATTCAGCAGTGGAATAATAGAGATTCCTTTTTCCGCTGCATAAGCAAAAATAGTATCCATATCCCCCTGAGAAAGTTCATTCACCGTTCCTGCATTATAATAATTTTTATTGCCCGCCTGGATTCCTGCTTTAACGTCAGCTGAACTATAGTTTTTATCTCCAACTGTCACAGACATATCATCCAGCATGAAACGAAGTGCGTCATTTCCAACTGCCAGTTCCATATAGTTATATCCATTAGATGCCAGCATATCTATAATTTCTTCAATCTGATTCACAGAAAAGTATTTTCTTCCTGCATCCAGATGAAAAATTTTCATATATTCTTCCGGAAGAGATACTTCTTTATCAGAAGTCACATAGTTGAATGTCTCTGCACCCACAGCATCATCTGAAAATTCATCATTTTCATCTTCTGCACTGAATGTTTCTTCTGTCTCTGTATTTTCGATATTTTCGATGTTTTCATCTTCTGCATCTAAATAACTGTCACTTTGATTTTCTTCTATATCAATAGATTCATCGACAGTCTCTGCTTCTTCACTTATATCCAGGTCTGTCTCTTCATCTGTGTCAACAGTTACATCCGTTTCCGCACTGTCATCAAAGTCAGCATCTGATGCATAAGCATTAAGCGGAAGCACTGTTGTCAACATACATACTGTCAGGATTACCGACAGCATTTGTTTCACTTTGCTTTTCATAATCTTCCTCCTTAATAAAAAAGTTATATATCCAGACAGTTTTTCTGCCTCAGATTTTGATACTATCCACAGCTATTCTTTTCATTTCCAGCATCATTTCACACAAATATGCTGGTACCTTTCCAAATTCTCCATTTTCTGCCAAAGCCATAGCTGCGCATGCATGACATATTCCCTGATTTTTGCACTGTTCACAGACACTGGAAAGCCTTATTTTCTGTGTTACCTGTTTCAGTTCCTGCCATGCTTCTTTAAATTCTTTGTCCCGCATATCTACCTTCGGGCCAGTCATCATACCACATGGAAGCAGGTATCCATCCCAGGTTGCCCAAAATGAAGTACTGCCAGCCCTGCATCGAACTCTGCCTTCCACAGGATCATAGCATCCTTCACCCATATTGGCAGGTTCTGTCATTCCAGTTGAAATCCCTTCCAGGAACCTGTCATAACGTTCCGCCCCGTACTGCAATCGGTAACGGTACATCATCCAGTATGCAGCTTCCTCTGGAGTAAAGCGCTCATTCTTTCCTATACTTGCAGGATTTTTTCTCAATGGTGGGAACATATAAGTCGCCACTTCAAGAATCATTCCACGCTCTTTGGCATAGTTAACAATCCTTTCCAGATCTCCGGCGTTATCCGGAGTCAGTGAACAGTTAAGTTTTGTCTGAATTCCTTCCTCTTTTAAAAGAGTGATTGCTCTGTCAACCTTCTTAAACCCTTCCGGACTTCCACACAGTCTCTGATATGTCTCTGAAGATGCTCCATACAATGTAACATTGATTCTTGAGGGTGGCATTTCTTTAAGCCTTGCCACTGCATCTCTGTCAATCATAGAACCATTGGTATTAATACTGACAACAAGTCCTTTTTGAGAAACATATTCATATAATTCCCAGAAATCCGGCCAGAGAAAAGGTTCTCCGCCTGTCAGCAGCAAATACAGCATCCCTGCTTCTGCTGCCTAATCCGTCAGATCTTTCCATTGTCCCAGTGTCCGCATCTTCCGCGGATGTTTTTTTACCTGCAAAGGGGTCTTTCTCACATAGCACATCCTGCAGTTGAAATTGCAGAGCGGGCTCAGTTCAAATGTTCCACACAATGGAATTTTCTGCCTGTCTGCTTTCTGAAACAAATATTGTGTGAGAGGGGTTTCATATCGTATTTCATTTACTTCCATCTGTGTTTTCCCCTTTCAATATATCCTCCAATGCTGCTACCGAATTATGATTTTTTGTGCAAATCATATGATAAACAGGAACACTCATAATTAATTTCTCAATCAGCACCGTAATCTTTTCAACATAAGAATCATTCCAGCTGTTCACGATTATATTTTCGTACACTTTTCGAAATGCCTCTGCTTTTTTTAATTTCCATATCCTGCATTCATTCCCCTGTTCCAGCATCACAATTGCTCTGATTGATGTAGATTTGTTTACCCAGCATCTGGATGATCCCGCATATGGCGATCCATATGCTTTCCATTCATTTCTTTCCTGTTTCAGAATTGGCCGGTCTCCATTAATCTGTTCTGCCTTTTTATATCTGCACCACAGCTCTGCCTGGGTGGATTTTCCCACACCGGATGGACCAGAGAAAAGTATTCCCCCATGCTCTGTGTCAATAAATGATGCATGAAGAATCATTGCTCCATATCGAGCCAAAAGTTCCTCAAATGCAATATGTGAAAACGTATTATGACTTTCACTGAAAAATTCTCTGCTTTCCGGAAGAAACTGAATTACCTCTTCCGTATCAGATAAAACTCTGCCAATTGCATACGGTTTATCTTTTAGCATCTTATGGTCATGAAAAATCCTGTAAAATCCCTGCGCATCTTTATATACACAAAATGGTATCTTTGTAGTTACCGGATTTTTTCCTGTGAGATTAAGATTCTCTTCTTCATGAAACCAAATCTGTATGTTTTCCGTTTCTTTCTCTCCGAGAAATGGCTGGAAACTTTCATTTATAAAAATTTCATGCGGCATATAAAAAGAAAAAGATATTCCGGCGATATCAAAAACAGTTTTATATACTAAATTTTGCATCAGGAATTTATGGTAGAGACATTAATTGCACTATTTGTGTAGCAGTATCCTTCAATTACAGTCTTACAAAGCTCATTCCCATTGACAAAAAGTACTGGAATAGTTTCTCCATTAATTGTTCCTGTTCCACTGCAATCAAATTCTGTGTTATTGATAGTCAGGCTACATCCCGCAATATGCTCTGCGAGTTCAAACCTTTCCATATATACCTGTGGTTTTTCGTAAACCTTCTTCATAATTTTTTGCTCCTTTCTGTGCTGCTTCATTTGATGTTTTCCACCTGCCGCACACCACACACTTTGTCATTTTTTAACTCATCCAGGAACTGCTGAATATACAAAATCTCATCATGTCGATTCTCACCGATTGCCTGTTCTTTTTCCAAATCTGACAGATTTTTGAGCAGGATATCTTTGACATTTTGAACTGCCTGTCCATATCCAATAAACCCTTTGTACAGGCGTCGGCATGCTTCATTTTCGGACATGTAAAAGGCTTCTGCATACAGTTTGTGGAGCATGAATGTCTTTCGATTTCCATTCTTCCACAATGCAATATATCTGGTTCCTTTTCTTGTTTTCGATGACACAACGACATGTGTCGTTACCTTACGTCCGTCGATTCCTTTACCTTCTACACGGCGTACCACTGCATTCTCATTAATTTCATACAGCCCCTCATAGTCTTTAATGTCTCTCCACATAGTTTTTCACCTCTAATATCCGGAGGTGTTGCATCTAACACTCCTGTTTTTTACTATTCACGCTTTCTCTAGTATGTGATACTAACTACTTCCGCATCCCCAAGAATGCTCTCAGATGTATCTACGGTTGTTGTTTCTCCTGCTGCCAGTCCGGCAACCTCTGTCTCACTGCTGATACCGCCAAAATACATATCGTCCATCACGCAATGATACTTTATCTTCAGATTTGCTAGTGCATCACCGGAAATATTTTCCAGCTGGACGCCATTATCATCTGATGTAATTTTTACATCCGTTTCTTTTAGTCCTGCATCAGAAGAATATGTTGTCGTTGCATCGATCAATGCAACTCCGGTTTTTCCATCATACGCTGTGTTTGCTGTATCAAATGCCATCACAGACTTACCGGCCGGAATGTCTTCTACTTCAAAAGAAAATGCTGTTCCATCTGTCAATTCAACAGAAATTTCTGCTTTTTCCAGATACTGATCAGAGTTATTTTTCAGCTGTAACGATGCAACATCTTCGCATTCTTCATTCTGTGCATCCAGATTAATACCGGAATACTGAAATAATGAATCTATCTGAATCTTGTCATCATCCAGGAGATATGGAAATTCCAATCCTGTATCCGTTTCCTCTGAAGGTTCTGTTTCTTCCTCTTCCTCATTTGTTTCTGCTGTCTGTACATCATCAACAGTCTCATTTTCCTCAGTCTGCTCCGTGGAAGGTTCCTGCTTATGTCCACCTTGATTTATCGCAATCACAATTCCCAGAAGAATCACGATCACAACAATCAATAGGATCCACAGCCTGTTTTTTTTCCTGCCATGTCCACTCACTCTCATCCCTCCCTGCATGAATTTATATCTATACAGCTATAAATTTTACTCTTTCAGATCTTGCTCTCCCACCAACTAAAGTATGAGTTTTTTTGTCTGTTATTTTAAAATTCCCATTTCTTTTCCCTTGATAGTTGCCTGCATCCGGTTCTTCACTCCAAGTTTCCTGTAAAGGCTGTAAATATGACTTTTTACAGTAGAAAGTTTGAGGTTCAGCTCTTCGCAGATTTCCACATTTGACCTGCCTTTTCCAATTAATGTAAAAATAACTGTTTCCATCATTGTCAGATGTTCTTCCGGTGTTTTCTGAACACTTTCCGGTGCCGAAGAACACTGTTTTTTTGCCATTCGGAGAATCAGTTCCAGATAATCCTCCTTCGGCATTCGACGCACATTTCCATAGTTATATTTCTTTTTACGGTGCCATCCTTCCGGTGAATTTTGCTTCATCCACTCTACATAAGCACTCAGAACTTCTTTTCCACCTTTTCCATATTCTGTATAAAAAAGGACATACCTTGCATTCTCACTATAAAGAAATGACTCGATCACATAACGAAGTGCCTGTCCGTGACTGCCTTTTTCCCAGGTACATACTGCCTGTTCAAAAAGGACTTCTGCGAGAAATCGATTTCTGTGATACAACTTCAAAAAAGGAATCAGTTTTTCAAAAATTTTCTCTGCTTTTTCATACTGGCGCATCTTCAGATAGGCTTTTCCATACTGTAAGAATCTACCATAATTTTGCTCATTTACATCTAATGCAAGTTCTTCTTCACTGTCTCGAAGCACCTGAGACACCTCACATTTTTCAAATGTTTCACACTTTTCCTGGACAATTTCAATGTAATATTCCTTCCGTGCCCTCCGATACCATTCCATTGCCTGTTCATCCAGACTTTCCTTCCAGATACGCATTTTTTTGTTTTCTTCTTTGCGTGGACAGGAAAAAAGTTCTGACAGATCTCGCAGACCACAGAGATAGGAATCTGAACCACCGAGTACGTTATATAAAGATATACTGACATCTGTCTTCTCATTTTTTTCAAGAAGTTTCATCCATAGATCAAGCGGAAAATTCGGTCTTGCATACAATAAATTCAGATAAATTTCTTTTACTTTGAGGTCATTCGTCTGATCCAGTTGTTTTTCAAGCCTCCGTATTTCCCGATCCATTCCGTCTATATCCTGTCGAAAACAACACTGCATTCCTCGCAGGAAACAAAGTTCCGGAAGGTTTTCTTTCCATTCTCCAAAATCTTCAACTCCCATATTTATATAAGGTAGTTTTGCATAATTACGGATTGCAAACTCCTTAAATATGGTCTGATCTTCTGACTTTTTTATGCATAAAAATGCTTCTTTTATAAAATCATTTGACTCATACCACCCTCCAACAAGCATCCAGAATTTTTTCTCCGGCACTTGTTTGCAGAACGATTTCTTAAACAGTATTGCCGTACTGTATCTTCCTTTTTCACTCTCTGTCAAAAAACCTTTTCTGATAAGATTTTCAATAATTTCTGTGCTGCCCGGTATATTCCATATATCTCCACACATCTTCTTACTGATCCATGGACACCAGGTACCAATCTCCAGAAAATCCTTTTCCAGTTTCGATAACGTTCCCAGAATATCTGATTCAATGTATTCTGCTATCTCATAGCATTCCCGTACTTCTGCAACTGATATTTTCTCTCCAGTTTCTTCTCTCCGCTCAAGTATTCGCATCATCAGACTGACACACCCTGGCCAGCCTCCTGTCTCCTGATATATTTCTTTTGCTCTCACCGAAATCTGCTTTTCTGCCCTCATTTGTTCTATTTCATTTATAGAAAAAAGAAGATCTTTCTGCGTAACCATATACATTTTTTCTTTCCATAATAATTCCAGAAACTTTCTGTGCGGTTTTTCTCTGCTGACAAAAATGCACCTGTTTTTATCCTGAAGCCTCTGTACAAAGTCAACCAGGGTTGTTGCTTTTATCTCAGATAAAGGCTGATTCATATCTTCACAGATCACCCAGATTGTTTCCTGTTCCATACGTTTTCGTATCTGAGACAGTTTCCTGATAAAAGTTCCATCGTCACGTTCTTTGTCCATAAAAAAGAGGGCAAAATTGATATCTTTTTGTTTCTCCAGAAACATTTTGACTGCAACTGTCTTTCCGGATGCCGCTGCTCCTTCTATAAAAATAGAAGGGAACATTTTTATCCCCTTCTCCAATTCATATGTTTTATCTATACAATTATCTTTCGTAAAAAAAAATGCTTTATCTGCTCTCTGTACTGTCATCTTCTGTAAGGATTCCTCCATCGATCAGTTTATCCAGAAAATCCTGAATATCCTCTTGGGCAACTTCTTCATCTACATCATATTCTTCCATAATACCCTTCAAAAGATCATCAAAAGTCACCTCATTCTGGAGCATTTTCCAGAGTTCCATGCCAATCTCATTCACTGTGATCAGTCCATTAAACTCCAATGCTGTTTTTCCCGTGGGAATAATAATATACTCACCGGCAATTTCCCGTAACACAAAATTTCTGTCGATTTTCATAATATTTTTCTTCTCCCTGTAATCACTGCCAGAACCGTATTCATCCATTTTATGGCACACAAAAGAAACACAGATCATGCCTTTTTATTTGCAAATGTTCTGTATTTGCGTTTATATACTCCAGCTTTTCCTTCTGCATCATGCCATTATATAAAGAGAATGACTGTTCTGCTTTTTGTAAAAAAGCCTGGCACTACATAATAATAATTAAGTAGTGT
>OBWW01000342.1_pt1 | contig 41701 bp, 33 predicted proteins | sample 1538091 | NCBI WGS metagenome assembly OBWW01 (sample SAMEA2580125, study PRJEB22360) | human gut metagenome | biome: human gut; feature: human-associated habitat; material: faeces | place: Denmark | collected 2008/2010 | reverse complement strand
AGTAATCGCGGTGCCGCCGGAGCCGGCCGGCCCTTTGCGCAAAGCCGATACGCCTGCCGGCGCTGCGGTCTTCGCTTTTTCGATCATGTCGAGATAATCGTCGACGCCACCGGGCAGATGCCGCACCTTACCGCCGATCAGTGCGAACTGCTGGTCGGTGACGCGCTCCAGCAGGTACCGGTCGTGGCTGACGACGATCAGCGTGCCCGGCCACGTGTCGAGCAGATCCTCCATGACGGCGAGCATATCGGTGTCGAGGTCGTTGCCGGGCTCGTCCATGATGAGCACGTTCGGCTCATCCAGCAGGATCAGCAGCAGCTGCATGCGGCGCTTCTGTCCGCCCGACAGGTCGCGGATCGGCGTCATCAGCTGCGCGGATTCAAAGCCGAGCCGTTCCATCAGCTGACCGGGCGTGACTTCCTTGCCGTCGACGATATAGCTGGGCTTGTAGCGGGACAGTACTTCCTTGATCTTGTATTTGCCGAGTTTCTCCAGCTCGTCGAGCCGCTGCGAAAGCACCGCGAACTTCACGGTCTTGCCGATGTTGACATGCCCGGCTGTCGGCGTGAGCGTGCCGTCGATGAGCTTGAGCAACGTGGATTTGCCGGCGCCGTTCGCGCCGACGATGCCGAAACGGTCACCGGGGCCGATCAGCCAGGTCACGTCGTCGAGAATCTTGCGACCGGCGACGGTGATCTTCTGCGCCGCGGAGGTGACCTGCGGCGCGACCGACTCCTCCGTGACACCCTTACGTTCCGCGAGCGCCTCCGCCTTCGCCTTGGCTTCCGCTGCGGCCTGGATGGATTCCGGCACGCCGGCGTCCACGAGACGCGGGTCGGCGAGCGTGTCGACGGCGACTTCGACGGAACCGGTCACGCGCGGCTCCGAGTATAGGGAGGGGACGATATCGATCTGAGAGGAGGAGGCGGGGGCCTGATCCGCCGCCGTGTCGTCGGTCGGCGTGACCGGCTGCTCGCCTTGGCTTTTCGCGAAGATCTGCGTGACGTCGATCAGGTCGACGACCTGCTTGCCCAGGCGCGACGTGGCCATCTGCTTGAGTTCGACGGCGTTGCGCATGGGCGGCACGTCGGCGATGAGCTCCCGCGCGGCCTTGACATGGAACTTCTGCTTGGTGGAGCGGGCGCGGGCGCCGCGCGACAGCCAGGCGAGCTCCTTGCGCGCGAGGTTGCGGCGCTTCGTCTCTCGCACATCGGCCTGTCGGTCGCGCTCCACGCGCTGCAGCATGTATGCGGAGTAGCCGCCTTCGAACGGGTCGATCACGCCGTCGTGGACCTCCCACATCGACTCGCACACCTCGTCGAGGAACCAGCGGTCGTGGGTGACGAGCAGCAGCGCCCCCTGCCCTTTCGACCAGCGGTTCTTGAGATGTTCGGCAAGCCAGTGGATCGTCACGACGTCCAGATGGTTGGTGGGCTCGTCGAGCGCGAGGATGTCCCAATCCTTGAGCAGCAGCCGGGCCAGGTCGGCGCGGCGTCGCTGGCCTCCGGACAGCGAGCCGACGCGGGCGTTGAGGTTGATGCCGCCCAGCAGCGCCTCGACGATCTCGCGCGACTTGTTGTCGGCGGCCCACTCGTAATCCTCGCGGCCTTCCAGCGCGGCCGCGCGCACGGTGGCGTCGTCGTCCAGCGGGTCGCGCTGGTCGAGCATGCCGAACGTCAGTCCGCCGCGCTTGGTGACTCGCCCGGAATCCGGCTCCTGAGTGCCTTTGAACAGGTGCAGCAGCGTGGATTTGCCGTCGCCGTTGCGGCCGACGATGCCGATGCGATCGCCCTCGAATACGCCCTGCGTCACATCGGTGAAGATGGTTTTGGTGGCGAAGGCGAGTGAAACGTGTTCCAGTCCAAGGTCATAAGTCGGCATGACTCACCAATGTAGCGTCAGCGGTGGGCATCAACGTCCGAACCACCATACGCCCCCGCTGGCTCGTCATGTTCGCCCCCCGCCAGCGGCGGGGGCGAACTCGCAGTTCGCTAGCGCAGGGATTGGGCGTAGGTGTTGCAGCGGGCGGCGAATCCGCCGAACACCTGCTCGGCCAACGGCTGCAGGCGCGGATTATATTCGGCGAACGCTTCGCGCAGCTGCGACTTCGATCCGCCCACCGCCTTGAGGTCCTTGACCATCGAGGACTCATCCAGCCATTCCTCCAGCAACGTCGGCGTCACTTCGAGATGAAACTGCATGCCCAGCGCCGAGCCGATGCGGAACGCCTGCACCTTGGTGTGCTCGGACCGCGCCAGCAGCTGGGCGCCGGCGGGAAGCCCCACCACGTCGTTGTGCCAGTGCAGCACGTCGATCTGCTTGTTCCACATCGAGAAGTAATTGTGCTTGTCAACGCGCTTGATCGGCGCGAACCCGATTTCCGGCGACTCGCCACGGCTGAGTTTGCCGCCCAGCGCGGTGGCGATGATCTGATGGCCGAGGCACACGCCCAGCACCGGCTTGCCGACGCTGATGGCCGCCTTGACCAGTTTCGCCTCGACCTTGAGACCGGGATACTTGTCATAATCCAGCGCACCCATCGGACCGCCCATAATCACCAGTCCGGCGACCTGCGCGAAGTCAGGCAGATCGGGCTTCTTTTCCTTGGCGATGTTCACCACCGTGGACGACATGTTCAGGTCGTCCAGGTTGTCCAGGATGCGCCCCGGCTTCTCCCACGGGACGTGCTGCACGATAAGCACTTGCGATTGCGTCATAACTCCATTGTTGCATCACCTACGTAAACTTTGCACACCGTTTCTTCATCTTTCGTATTTCCAGCCGCGCCCGGGCGGCCGCGCAATCACATTTGCCGGGTGGTTTGTCTGGCGGTTTGTCGTATAACGCGAATACGCTCGACATTATGACACAAGCCTCAGAACCGCAGAATTCCAACACTTCCGAGAACGCCGGCGTGGCGCGCGCCGCGGCCGGCCTGAAGCTGTATGACACGGCTTCGCACACGGTCTCGCGTTTCACCCCGATCAGGCCCGGCCAGGTGGGGATCTACGTGTGCGGCGCCACCGTGCAGAGCTCCCCGCACATCGGCCATATCCGAGCGGCCGTCGCGTTCGATGTGGTGCGGCGATGGATGCTGCGGCTGGGATATCAGGTCACGTTCGTGCGCAACGTGACCGATATCGACGACAAAATCCTCGACAAGGCGGCCGCGGCAGGCCAGCAGTGGTGGGCGCGCGCGTACTTCTACGAGCGGGAGTTCACGCAGGCGTATGACACGCTTGGCGTGCTGCCGCCGACGTATGAGCCCCGCGCGACCGGGCACATGATCGACATGATCGACCTGATCCGCCGCATCATCGACAACGGTCACGGCTACGTAGTTTATGACGCGGATGGCAAGCCGACCGGCAACGTGTATTTCGACGTGGCGAGCTGGCCGCATTACGGCGAGCTGACCCATCAGAAGCAGGGTGCCGCCGAGGCCGACGAGGCCGCCGCCGTGGCTGACCGCATGGGCCCGTCCGTGGATGCGGCCGGCGACGACAAGTACAATCCGATCGACCCCGCCGACGCATCCCCCGACAAGCACGATCCGCGCGATTTCGCGCTGTGGAAGGCGCCGAAGCCCACCGACCCGCAGGACGCGCGCTGGTCGACGCCGTTCGGCGTGGGCCGCCCCGGCTGGCACATCGAATGCTCGGCCATGAGCCACCGGTATCTGGACGGCATGTTCGACATCCACGGCGGCGGACTGGACCTGCGCTTCCCCCATCACGAGAACGAGATGGCGCAGACGCGTGCCGCCGGATACGAGTCGGCCGCACGCTGGATGCATTCGGCGTGGGTGACCGCCAAGGGCGAGAAGATGTCGAAGTCGCTGGGCACCGGCCTGTCCGTGCCGAGTGTGCTGGCCGAGCACTCCGCATGGGTGGTGCGCTATGCGCTCGGCTCCGTGCAGTACCGTTCGATGCTCGAATGGTCCGACCAAGCGCTGGTCGAGGCCCAGGCCGCATACGAACGCATCATGAACTTCATCGAGCGCGCCGGCGTGGCTTTGGGCGAGCAGCCCGAGCGCGCCGAGATCGCCGGGGTCAGCGCCGATGATCTTCCCGCCGATTTCGTCTCCGCGATGAATGACGACGTGAACGTCTCCGGCGCCACGGCGGCGATCTTCACCGCGATTCGCAACGGCAACACGCTGCTGAGCAAGCTGGATGACCGTGCCGACGGCGATGCGGCCCGCGCCGAGGTGCGCAGCGCCCTGGTCGCGGTGCGGGCGATGCTGGATGCGCTGGGACTGGATCCGCTGGCCGAGCCGTGGGCCGGTGCCGCAGGCGCGGACGGCAACGGCGAGAGCCACGAGCATGATGTGCTGGACGCCCTGATCACGGAGCAGCTGAACGCCCGCGCCGAAGCGCGCAAGTCCCGCGACTTCGCCAAGGCGGACGCGATTCGCGACGCGCTGGGTGCCGCCGGCATCGCCATCGAGGACGGCCCGCAAGGCAGCACGTGGAGTTTGAAGTAATCCTCCCCCGACACTGTGTGATCCGTTATGTTGAGCCCCGCCCCCAAAGCGGGGCTCAACTGGTTACGGTTATGCGATCGGAGCATATTTTGACGGTGAAAGCGCCGATAGCAGCCCAGCATTGTCGCTGGCATTATGCCAGCAAATGCAATCAGATACCGAGCAGGAACGCCCCGGCATCATCGCGGGACAGTCATGATCATCCTATCCTGTTCCGCTCCTTAATCGAACACGAAATCGACATCCACGATATGCAGCCGCTTGGTCAGCTCCTTCTCCAAGTCTCGCTTGCACTCCACCAGATCCTCCACGTCAATGCTCTGACCGATACCGCTCAGATACACATCAACCGTATAGTTCATGCCGGTCTTGAACACCAGTACCTGCTCGTAATCGGTGTTCTGCGGCAGATGCCGCTGCGCCGCCGACTCCACGAACGCGTTCGTCGCATCGTCGTCATGCACTCCGCCGACCAGTTCCACGAACGCGTCCTTGAGCACGCCGAACGGCTCCTTGATCGTGAGCAGCACCAGTGCGACGGTGATGAAGAAATCACCGGTGTAATGCAGGAAATCCAGAGGGCCACCAGCCGGCAGGAACCACAGGAACACGGCCACCACACCGATGCCGAACGACATCGAACCGTCGACCAGCGTGCTCTTGCACTCCGCGGTCAGCATCGTGCTGGAATTGCGGATGCGCCGGTTCTCGCGCCGGTAATACAGGTACAGTCCTAGGCAGACGGCCACGGTCAGGATCTCGTAAATCACCACGGGCCCGGTCTCGATGCGCCCGCCCTGCCCAAGCACGAAATAGTCATAGGCGACGCGCGTCACATCGACGAGAGAGAAGAGCAGCAGCGACATCGTCAGCATCGCCTTGCAGATGGCGTATATCGGTTCCAGAGCGAACATGCCATTGGGGAAGCGCTCGGTGGTGCGCACGGTGCGCGACGACAGGTATGCGGCGACGAGGCCGGACAGCACGGAGATGGCGGTGAAGGAGAAGTCCAGGAACATGGCCTTCAGACCGGTCATGAAGAACACGGCCATGCCTGCGAGCACCTGCAGGATGTTGATGACGATGCCCACGATCAGGGCTTTGCGTTCGATGGTTTTCTGGTGTGGCATAGGCGGGCCTTCCATATTGCACGGCATGTCTGCGTCGGCGTCAGCGCGGCAGTCTGCGTATAGGTTGGGTCCGAAGGATAATCAAAACAGCTCAGCGATCCAATAATCCACGGAAATTATTGCCCTTCCATGGTAACGGAAACGAACGATTCCGGGCGTGTCGGTTCGCGCTGAGCGTGCGGGAATCCCCGCCGCCCACAAGGCCAACGGTTCTGTCGCATTTCCGCCGCTCTCTCACGTCGGTCCCACGCGCAGCCGCGACCGCCGAACGGCGCCCCGCGGCACCTCTCCGTCGCCGTGCGGGCCGCCTCGGCGGCAACCCGCTGGTTTTCCGCCGCAACGGCTAGACTGATTCGCATTATGGCTGCTTTTAGTTCTTTGACAGACCGGCTCTCGAATGCGTTCAAGCATCTGAAGAGCAAGGGCAAACTTTCCGAGGCGGATATCGACGGCACGATCCGTGAGATCCGCCGCGCGCTGCTCGACGCCGATGTGGCGCTCGACGTGGTGCGTTCCTTCACCGCGCGCATCCGCGAACGTGCGCTCGGCACCGAAGTGTCCGAAGCGCTCAACCCGGCGCAGCAGGTGGTCAAGATCGTCAACGAGGAGCTGACGGATGTGCTCGGCCAGGGCGTGGACCGGCCGCTGAACTTCGCCAAGAACCCGCCGACGATCATCATGCTGGCCGGCCTGCAGGGCGCCGGCAAGACGACGCTCGCCGGCAAACTCGGCTACTGGCTGAAGGATTCCGGCCACACGCCGCTGCTGGTCGCCGCCGACTTGCAGCGTCCGAACGCCGTGACCCAGCTGCAGGTGGTCGGTGAACACGCCGGCGTGCCGGTGTACGCGCCCGAGAAGGGCGTCCAGTCCGACGGGGGCGACTCTGTGTCCGCGCCGGGCGAGGCCTCCGGCGACCCGGTGAAGGTGGCCCGCGATTCGATCGCGCTGGCCAAGCAGAAGCTGTACGACACGGTCATCATCGATACCGCCGGCCGACTGGGCGTCGACGAAGCGCTGATGCAGCAGGCCCGCGACATCCGCGATGCCGTGAACCCCAACGAGATCCTGTTCGTCATCGACGCAATGATCGGCCAGGACGCCGTCCAGACGGCCAAGGCGTTCGACGAGGGCGTGGATTTCACCGGCGTGGTGCTGTCCAAGCTCGACGGCGACGCCCGCGGCGGTGCGGCGCTGTCGGTGGCGAGCGTGACCGGCAAGCCGATCCTGTTCGCCTCGACCGGCGAAGGGCTCAAGGACTTCGAGGTCTTCCACCCCGATCGCATGGCCTCGCGCATCCTCGACATGGGCGATATCCTTACCCTGATCGAACAGGCGCAGAAGCAGTTCGACGAGGAGGAGGCCCGCAAGGCCGCCCAGAAGATGGCGGAAGGCGAGTTCGGACTCGACGACTTCATGGACCAGCTGCAGCAGGTGCGCAAGCTCGGCTCGATGAAGTCGCTGCTCGGCATGATCCCCGGCATGGCGCAGCACCGCAAGGAACTGGAGCAGTTCGACGAGAAGGAGATCGACCGCACCGAAGCGATCATCCGGTCGATGACCCCCGAAGAGCGGCGCAACCCGAAGATCATCGACGGCTCTCGCCGCGCCCGCATCGCCTATGGTTCCGGCGTAACCGTCTCGGCGGTCAACGGGCTGCTGCAACGGTTCGAGCAGGCCGCGAAGATGATGAAGCGCATGAGCAACAAGGCCATGGGCGGCATCCCCGGTTTCGGAGGCCCCGCGGTAGGCGGCGGCAAGAAGGGCAAGAGCAAGAGCAAGAGCAAGAAGAAGGGCTCGAAGTCCGGCAATCCGATGAAGCGCGAGGCCGAGGAGAAGGCGTTGCGCGACAAGCTCGCCGGCAAGGGCTCCGGTTCCGGCAAGTCCGGCGGGTCCGCCTTCATGAAGAAGCCGCAGAATCCGGCTCTTCCGGCCGGGCTGCAGGATGCGCTCGACGCGAACGGTGGCGAGCTTCCGCCCAACTTCGGCGGCGGCCTTTCCGGTCTGCTCGGCTGATTCGGCCCGTTTTTCTCTGGCGCCGGGCGGGGATGGACGTTTTCGGCCATCCCCGCCCGGCGCCAAATCATTTGCCATATCTTCGCAGCTTTCCACTCGCCGCGAATTCGCAACGGCTGCCGGTACACTGAAAGCCATTATTCACTCGTTGGAATGTTAGGTAAGGAGTTCGGCGGTGGGCGTGTTGTCGTGGATACTGCTGGCGGCGTGCATGCTATGGTCGGCGTTGCGGTTCCTGCCAGCCGGACGGGAAGCGCACATGCCGACGATGCCTTACATGATTGCGCTGATTCGTTTTTTGTGGATACCGTACCTGGTCATCGCGGTATGGGCCGGTCTGGTCGGCTCGTGGTGGCAGTGCGGCGTCGCCGTCGCCGGCATCGTGTCGATACTTGCCATGCAGGTTCCGTATTGGACGAACATGCCGCGGGAACGATGGCACCACCAGCGTGGAACATCCCATGAAACAGCGTCAGACGACCATCGCCAGACCGCGCGATCCGCCGACGCCGAGCCGACCGCGAACCCGCCGCAGGCGAGCGGCGACACCTACCATCTGATGACGTTGAACTGCCGCTATGGCAAGGCGAGCGCCGACGCCATCATCGCGGCCGTGCGGGAACGACACATCGATGTCCTCGCGCTTCAGGAACTCAGTACGGATCTCATCAAGCGTCTTGAGCGCGGCGGCCTGCGCAGGATCCTCCCCTATCGGCAGCTCGGTACGCCCCGCGAAAAGACCGACAACGGCGGCTTCAACGGCATCTGGTCGCGCACCAAGCCGAAACGCGGCACGCATGGCATTGTCTCGATATCTGCGGCTGACGTGCCGGGCATCATGCTGCAAACCGATGACGGCACCTCCGTGGCATTCGCATCCGCGCACACCAAATCGCCGATGCGCGGCTGTCGGGAATGGTCGGACGGCATCCGGTCCCTGAGCGCGCTGGTTCCGATGCCGCGCAAGTCGGTCAGCGCAGGCACTGGCCGCGAGGAACGTGCCACCGGCTCGAAAGCCGGACGCGGCGGTGGTTCCGCATATCCCGACGTCGATATCGCGGTGCTCATGGGCGACCTCAACGCCGATATCGACCATGCCAGCTTCCGCGAGCTGCTGCGGTCCGGATTCCGCGACGCCGCACTGGCACAGGCTCGCGGACATGTCAATACCTTCCCCAGTCAGGTGCCGTGGCCGCGCATCGAGCTCGACCACATCATGGCCGCGACGCGAGAATCCGCGTCAGGCTCCGCCGCCGAGCCGGCACGAGCCGCCGCGTTCAGCGGCGTCGAATCATTCGTCGTGGAAGACACCGACCACCTCGCGCTGACCGCCACAATGACTATTTGAGCGGCATGCCGCACGGACAGCATGGCGGATATGCGTCACTGAGCGCGCCCACCGTCACTGAGCGCGGGCACACTCACAGTGACGCACCCACAAAACCCTTGCAATCACTGGGTTTCCGGGTTGCGTCACGCTGTGCGGGCACACGCAGCGTGACGCAACCCGCTCACAGTAACGCAGAATGGCCGAGACGGCCCGCCCCCGGCACGTCAAAACAACAATGCCGCATGGGCTCCCGTAGAAGTCCATGCGGCGAGGCTTGGATTGCCCGACTACAGCACCGCCATCGCGAAATCCACGAGCAGCTTGATGCCGTACAGGACGATGATGCCGCCGCACACGCGGTTGAGCACTCCGATGATCTTCGGATTGAACTTGTGCGCGAGCGCGTTGACGACGAGCGTGACGCCGAGGAACCACATCACTGAAGCGGTCTCAACGCCCGTGATGAACGGGGTGGCCTGCTGCGCGCTCAGCGTAGCCGCAAACGCACCGAGCATCAATGTGCCGTCGATGATGGCCTGCGGGTTGAACCACGTGACCACGCACGCGGTTCCAACGGTCTTCAGCAGTCCACGCAGACCGAGACGCTTGGCAGGGGCTTCAGCACCAGCGACCGGACTCGCCGTCGAAGCAGTCGCAGCAGCAACAGCACCGGCCCCAGCGCCGTTCTCGGAAGTCGACTTCTTCTTCGGTAGCAGCAGTCCCAGACCGATGCGCACCACGACGGCGCCGCCCAGGCCAAGCACCACGGTCTGCAGCCACGGATGCGCCTGCATCAACGCGCCGATGCCGAAAAAGCACGCCAGCGACAGCACGATATCGAAGAAAATCACGATCACCGCAGTAATCAACGCGTTGCGACGCGTACGCGTCAACGCGGAATTGATCACGAACAGATTCTGCATGCCGATTGGCGCGACATACGCCAATCCCATCGTCAAGCCCTGGAAATACAGACCCATCATCACTCCCGACAATCATTTGGTTGGGTCATCATCACCCAACCAAAATCAGCCAATATGCCATCAGCTGGATTTCCTCACGCGGATTGCAAGTTATACAAAATCCGCCTTATTCCAACACCTTTGCCATATTCTACAGATTCGATTACACTTGGCAACCAGCCAAGAACAGAGCAATGCACCCAACCAAAAATCAGGCATCATGACACGCAGCACACCATTGGACATCAACTGGGAGCCGGACCGCAGCAGCGGCGAGCCCATAACCGAACAGATCGTCGGTTTCATGTGCGCCCGCATCTCAAGCGGCGACTGGCCGATCGGATCAAGACTGCCCAGCCAGCGGGTACTGGCCGAACGCTTCGGCGTGAACCGGTCCACCATCATCGCCGCGATCGGAGAGCTCGCCGACTACGGCATCGTCGAAGGCCGGCACGGCGCCGGCACGCGCATCGCCAGCAACACGTGGTCGCTGATGCTGCCGGGCGCGCCGGACTGGGCGGATTACGTGTCGTCCGGGTTCTTCAAGGCGAACAACGACACCATTCAGACGATAAACCGACTCGAATTCGACCGGTCGAAAACCCGTCTCGGCACCGGCGAGCTCGACCCGCGGCTGTTCCCCCGTGACATGTGGCGGCGCGTGGCCGGCGAAGCCGCGGCCGAGATAAGCTCGCTCGGGTATCCGCCGCCGGAGGGCCTTGACGTGCTGCGCGAGGCGATAGCGGCGCACATGGAGGCGTGGGGCATCAGCTGCACGCCCGGGCAGGTCCTTGTATCATCCGGCGCATTGCAGGCGTTGCAGATGATTTCGGTGAGTCTGCTGTCGGCCGGATCCACGGTCTATGCGGAGGCGCCGAGCTACATCAAGTCGCTGCAGGTGTTCCAATCAGCCGGCATGAAACTCGCCGGCGTACCGATGGACGAGCATGGCCTTGACGTGGATGCGCTGGGGAAGCTGATGGGCGGCGGGTCGCAGTCCGAGGGGATGACGGCGGCGGTACCGTCCGCCCCGCAGACCTCACTGCCGCCGCGGGCCAAGGCCACGCGCGAGAACGACGCGGTGCTGTATACAATCCCCACCAACCACAATCCCACGGGCGTCACGATGAGCGAGCCACGCCGTCGGGCGCTCATCGCCTCATGCGTGGCGAACCGGTTGCCGATCATCGAGGACTGCGCATACCAGGACCTCATCTTCGACGGGGATACGCCGCACACGCTCAAATCGTTCGATGAGACCGGCATGGTGATTACGCTGGGCAGTGCGTCGAAGGCGCTGGCGCCGGGACTGCGCATCGGCTGGATCGTGGCGGACGAGCGCATCGTGCAACGGCTGGCCGATGTGAAGATGCAGATGGACTACGGGGCGAGCACGCTGAGCCAGTGGGTGTTCGCGCGGTTCCTGTCCAGCGGCCTGTATGACGAGTACATGGTCTCGCTGCGCATGCAGCTACGCCGGCGGCGGGACGCCGCACTGGAGACGCTGGAGCGACTGTTCGCCGGCCGTGCCCACTGGAACGTGCCGCGCGGCGGTTTTTACGTCTGGCTCACGTTCGACGAGCCGGTGCGCACAGGGCGCCTGTTCCAGCGCGCAATCGAGCACGGCGTACTGCTCAACCCCGGCGACATCTACGATTTCGAGGGGGACAACTCGCTGCGCCTGAGCTACTCCTACACCACGCCGGAGGAGTTCGCGGCCGCCGCCGAAACCCTGGCCTCTTTGGTATAGGCCTCGATGGCGGCTTCGGGCTGGACAACGTCCAAGCAAACCCGCCGTTATCCGTCTCGAAACCGCCCGCTGCGACCGGCCAAGGTACCCCATGTGGCCGTATCTCGTTTTCAAGGGGTTGATTTCGGCTCCGCCGGACATCTATCTGCGTTTCAAGGGGGCGCCAAAACGCGATATCCGAAGTATGATCGGCGAAATACCACCGGAATCATGCGGTTCTTGGGCCACTTATACTTTGTGACCAACCCCTCGAAACGCAGATAGGCATTCGGAACAACACGAATCAACCCCTCGAAATGCAGATAGCCCCGAATCCTCCGCCAGTGAATGCCGACCAGGCTTTCAAGCATCACGTCAGGCACCTTGCGCGCCGATGTTTTTTGCCACGTCGACCCCGACGATCGCTTGCCAGCTCCAGCGTGTCGGGTATCCACCCCTATGCGTTATAATTTATCGGTTATTCGTGATGGGTGGAGCCCTCTCATTCTGCCTTTCATGAGGAACACGTGGGTTCTCGGTTGAGGTGCCCCACACACAATCGAAAATCCGCAAACCTAGTATTACAAGGAGAGCCATTTTGGCAACCAAGATTCGTCTGAAGCGCATGGGCAAGAAGTTCTACGCCTTCTACCGCGTGGTCATCACCGATTCCCGCAACAAGCGTGACGGCCAGTCCATCGAGGAGATCGGCACCTACAACCCGAACACCCAGCCTTCGACCATCCAGATCGACTCCGAGCGCGCACAGTACTGGCTCGGTGTCGGTGCTCAGCCGTCCGAGCCTGTGCTCAAGCTGCTGAAGATCACCGGCGACTGGCAGAAGTTCAAGGGCCTCGACGGCGCCGAAGGCACGCTGAAGACCGTGGAAGCCGGCCCGGACGCCGCAGCTCGCGTCGAAGCCGTGGAAGCCGAAGCCCAGAAGCTGAAGGCCGCGAAGTCCGCCGCTGACGCCAAGGCCAAGGCCGAAGCCGAAGCTGCCGCTGAAGCTGAAGCTCCCGCCGAGGAAGCGCAGGCTGAGTGATCATGCTCGCGCAGGCTGTGGAACACCTCATCAAGAACATCGTCGATTTTCCCGATGACGTTTCGGTCAAGTCCCACGAGAACGCGCGCGGCGAACTCATTCGCGTGCGCGTGAACCCGGAGGATATTGGCCGCGTGATCGGCCGCAGCGGCCGCACCGCCAATGCGATCCGCACCGTGGTGCAGGCACTTGCCGACCACAAAGTGCGCGTCGACATCATGGATGTGCGCAGGTGAACCCTAGCGTGGAGCGTCAACAACACTCTGACGACCCTCAGCAGCGCGAGTTGCTGAGGGTCTGTCGTATCGGACGCGCGCAGGGGCTCAAAGGCGAGGTCACCGTGCAGATCTTCACGGACGAGCCGGAATATCGGTTCGCTCCCGACTCCGTGCTGTACACGCGCGACGGTTCGCAGGAATACGTCGTCGAGTACGCGCGCACATTCAAGAACCGTTGGATCGTTAAGTTCGAGGGCATTGATGACCGCGACGCCTCCGAGGCGGCGAATGGCATCGAGCTGTACGGCGAGGCTGACGATCCCGAGGACATGCTGGAAGAGGACGCCTGGTATCCGAAGGATCTGGTCGGGCTTGAAGCGCGGCTCGCCGAGGGCAACGGGCTCGGCCTGCCGGCCGGCCAGGTCATAGGCAAGGTCGTGGACGTACTCGACAGCGCGCAGACGCTGTTGAAGATTCGCCTGGCCTCGCCGGTTCGGGACGCCGTCACCGGCGAAGTGACGGAATCGACCGCACTGGTGCCGTTCGTCGACGAGTTGGTGCCCGACATCGACCTCGAAGAGGGGTATCTGACGATCGACCCGCCCGGCGGGCTGATTCCGGGACTGTGATTCGGCCCCGGTCACCCTTCAGTGTCCGACAGCTGCGGCTGTCGGACACTGTCATATATGACGGCGTTGTTGCCGGGCGCCGAGCCGAGTCCGGCAACAATGCGGCGCGCCCGGATGCGTAGCAAGGCTGACAGACGCGATTTATAAAATCATGCGATTCCAGTCAGCCGGCGCCGACGAACCTGCCACACATCCAGGCGTGTCGCGACGCTCATGCCGTCGGACTGCGGGATTCGCTACGCTGGAGAACATGAAGATCGATATCGTGTCCGTGTTTCCGGAGTATTTTGACGTGCTGAACCTGAGCCTGTTCGGCAAGGCGCAGGAGAAGGGTCTCGTCACCGTCACCGCGCACAACCTGCGCGACTGGACGCATGACGTGCATCATTCCGTTGACGATACGCCGGCCGGCGGCGGTGCCGGCATGGTGATGAAACCTGAGGTTTGGGCGGAATGCCTGGATGACCTGCTCGGTCTGGCACCCGCAGTCATCGCGCCGGACGCGGTATCTTCCGACGCGCACGACGATGATTCGGCCTCCGTCAGTCCGTCCGGCGCAGTCAACTCGGCGGAAGCAGCCGATACGACCGATGCGGCCGACTCGGGCCATGCAGGTAATCCGACCGACGCAGCCGCTTCCGTCACTTCCATCGTTTCCGATACCACGAGCGACACCAGTGGAGCTGGCGGGAACGCCACGCCGGTTCTCATCTTCCCGAATCCCTCGGCGCCGCTGTTCACGCAGCGCGACGCGACCGAACTCTCGCACACCGACCATCTGCTGTTCGGCTGCGGCCGATACGAGGGCTATGACGCGCGAATCCCTGAGTATTACCGCGCGCAGGGCGTCGACGTACGCGAATACTCGATCGGCGACTACGTGCTGAACGGCGGCGAGGTGGCGGTTTCCGTGATGCTGGAGGCGATCACCAGACTGCTGCCGGGCTTCATGGGCAATCCCGATTCGATCGTCGAGGAGTCGTACACGGGCGGCAACGCACTGCTGGAACACCATCAGTACACCAAGCCGGCCACGTGGCGAGGCATCGCAGTTCCGCCGATCCTTACCAGCGGCGATCACGGCAAGGTCGACCGGTTCCGCCGCGACGAAGCGTTGACCCGCACCAACGACATTCGCCCGGATCTCATCGAGCAGCTCGATTGCCGGCAGCTCGACAAGCAGGACCGCAAGACCCTCATCGCCCTTGGCTGGGAGGTCTCCGGAGCTCGTCCGCGCAAGCTGCAGTAAGTCGCTTGGCACACGTCATCAGCCACTATCCCCGCAAAAGTTGAGTCTCACACACTCAACTTTTTCACTGTGGGTAAAATCCGGGAATGTCAGGACGGAATACCGGTAGGTAGTGGCGCAAGGCAAGAGGAGGAGCTCCGAGAGGGGTTCCGGGAACGGCCACGATAGACCACACCGGCAAGGCCAGTCACCCGGCCGGCGCGGCAAGCCAACCCGTTCCACTCCGATATGCGAGGAGTACCGATTATGGCAATGTTTCCGGCTTTGATGAATGACACGATGTTCTCTGACCTGTTTGACGACCCGTTCTTCGAGGGTTGGCGTTCCGCCGACAACAGCGCGGCGATGACCCCGACGAACATGATGAGTACGGACGTGCGCGAGAACGACAAGGGCTATGACGTGGACATCGACATGCCCGGCTTCAAGAAGGACGACATCAGCGTCTCGCTGAACAACGGCTATCTGACCGTGTCCGCCCATAAGGACGAGGACAGCGGCGACAAGGATGAGTCCGGCAAGTGGCTTCGTCGTGAACGTTACGTCGGCACCTGCTCGCGCAGCTTCTACGTCGGCGATCAGGTGAAGGAGAACGACATCCACGCCAACTACCAGAACGGCACGCTGCGCATTCAGGTTCCGAAGATCGAGGCGCAGCCGCAGGTCGAAAGCAAGCACCAGATCGCCATTGAGGGCTGATGCCTGATGGCCGGCCGTACAGGTCGGCGGCGGAAACAACAGTCAAGCAAAAATCCCGTGACCGGCATGCGGAACATGCAACCGGTCACGGGTTTTTTATTGGCTCGTTGGTATTTCGCCCCACCCCGGCAGCGGGAGCGACCATTCGGCTTACAGGCCGAACACCTTCACGCGGGAGTCAACCGGCTGCTTGTCAACCGGAGCCGCGGCCTGGGCGACGGTGCCGAACGGCATCTGCGCCTGCAGCACCCAGCTGGACGGCAGACCGAATTCGGCGGCGACCGCCTCGTCGATCAGCGGGTTGTAGTGCTGCAGGGATGCGCCAAGCCCCTTCTCGGCGAGCGCGGTCCACACGGCGAGCTGCAGCATGCCGGCGGCATCACGGGCGAATCCGGGGAAGTTCGCAGCGTAGGTCGGGAAGTTCTTCTGCAGCTGCTTGGTCACGTCGGTGTCGTCGTAGAACAGCACGGTGCCGTGGCCGGCGGCGAAGGCGTTGATCTTGGCCTCGGTGGCCTTGAACGCTTCGTCATCGCTCACGACCTTGCGCAGCGTCTCCTTGACGATGTTCCACAGCTTCTGGTTGGCGTCGCCGAACAGCACGACGGCGCGCTGCGGCTGGGAGTTGAACGCGCTCGGCACCTGCACGGTGACATCCTCGACGGTCTTGACGATCTCCTGATCGCCGACCGGGGATTCGGAGGTCAGCACGTACTGCGAGCGACGGGCCTTGAGTTCCTCGATGAAGTTCGACATGATGGCATCCTTTCGCGATGGCATTGCGTTTTGTTGTTTCACTGTCTTCTAATAGCTCGATTCGATACCTCGATTCGAGGCATTCCATGATTAACGATACGTGCGCCATGCGACCCACATGCCGATGTTCTCTGTCAGAGAATATTAGCTAGGTAACATTCGGCACGGCGGCGATTGGGCCAAGGCCGCTTCGGGCTCGCAGCAACGGGCTACACTCGCCTCGGCTGCTCACTCATCCGTCGCGCCCGAGGTCTCCGAGGCCTCCGACGCCTCAAGCGCGGACTCGATATACCACACCGCGGTCTCGCCGTAATCGCGATGCTCGGCGAGGATCCATCCCTCGGGCGGCACGGGCTCGTCGGAACGCGCGGATCGCTCCAACACGATCGTCGTATTCCCGCCGGCGATTCCATGGGCGACCATGTCCGAGAGCAACTGGTTGCAGTCCTCGGTGGCGAACGCGTACGGCGGGTCGATGAAGATCACATCGAACGCCGCCGACTTCGCGGAGCCGCCAGCAGCATCGGCGTTCGAGGCCGAGCGTGCGGCACCCGAAGCGACATACTTCTCGGCCCTGGCCCTGATGACCCGGGCCGTCATGCCGCGCTCCCACGAACGGTTCCGCTGCAGCGCGGTCAACGTCTTGGCGATCAGCGCCGCCGCCGGAGCGGAGGACTCTACCGCCACCAGCTCCCTCGCGCCACGGCTCAACGCCTCGATGCCCAGCGCCCCGGTCCCGGCGAACAGATCCAATACGCGGGCGTCGTCCAGCCCCTGCCATGAATCCAGATGCGAGAATATCGCCTCTTTGGTCCGGTCGGTGGTCGGCCGGGTTCCGGTTTTCGGCGTGGTCAACGCGACGCCCTTGAATCGTCCTGAAATCACATGCATGACACCATTATGGCCGCCCCGGCGAAACGACCGCAACCGCACCACCGGTCCTGCATGGTCGTACGTGCCATATATCAGACGGCTCCGATACGCGACTCAGCTTGCTCACATGCCTCATATGCTATGATGCTTTGCGGGTACCCTTGCTCGGATACTCACGGCGACCCGCGTAATTTGACCGTTTGCGGGTCGCTTTTTCATCTGGACATACCTTCGACCACCCCCAGTCGCTACGCTCGACAGCCCCCCCGCCAGCGGGGGCTGTCGAGCGTAGCGAGACTGGAGGCGGCCCCAGCCAGCCCACTCGCCAGCCTATGCGGCTTTTGCCGTGGCGGCGTGGGCGGAGATGCCGCACGCGCCAACGGGCACCGGAGCGTCGTCGGCATCGTCGTCGGCCTGCACACGCAGCATCGACTGATGCAACGTCAATGACAATCCAGGCGTCACCGCGAATCCCGGCTGCACCGGCTTATGGGCCGCACCGACTCCAGCCGCGACGGGCGAGGCGACGACGGACGCCGCAACACCCACCGCGCCGAGGGGAGCCGCAACAGGAACGACAGGAGCCGCAACCGCCCCGCCAGCCGGCGACACGACCACGCCCGCGCGATGGCGATGCCGCCCGGCACGAGCCGAATCCAGCACGCCCTCGTCGAACTCCCCGGTCTGCCGCGATACGATCGCCGCGCATGTGACCGCAGCGGACACGTTCGCCATCGTGCTCGGCATGCCGACGATGTTGCTGACCGGCACCAGCGGCACCAGAAGCTGCACCGGAAGACCAACCGCGGTGAACACGGTCGTCGCGGTCACGATCGCAGTGCCCGGCACGCCCGCGGTACCGATCGACGACAGCAGTCCGATCACCGCGAGCGCCACATAGCTCACCGGCGAATACCCCAGTCCGAGCGCGTTGATGGTGAACACGGCCGACAGCATCGGCCACACACCAGCGCATCCCGGCATGCCGATGGTCGTCCCGATCGGGGTGGTGAAGTTCGCCACGTCCGCGCCGACACCGACCGTGCCGAGCTGCCGTATGCTCAGCGGCAGCGTCGCCACGCTGGACTGCGTGGCGAACGCCGTGGTCTGCGCCGGCAGCACGGCCTTGAAGAACGTCAAGGGCGGCACGTGCGCCACGAATTTCAGCAGCAGCCCGTTGACGACGAACGCCTGGATGATGTTGAGCACGAAGCCCAGCACGAGAATGCTCAGCAGCGCGAGCAGCGCGTCCGCCTTGGATGTGGTCGCGGCCGTCGAGGTCGCTCCCAGCACCACCACCGCGTACGGGGTGAGCTCGACCACGTAGCCGACGGCCTTGTAGATCACGTCCTTGGTCTGCTCGAAGAACCGCTTGACGATGCTCACGTCCTTCTGCCGACCGACCGACACGATGGCGATGGCCAGCACGGTGGCCGTGATGATGATGGGCACCACACGGTTGCCGGACAGGTCTCCGACGATGTTCTTCGGGAAGAAGTTGAGTATGACCTGGTCGAGCGGCGCTGTCTGCGAGGTGAGGAAACCGGCGGTCGACTCGTCGTCGACGAGTTTGACGCCCGAGCCGATGTGCAGCGGGATGGCCACACCCAGCGTCATCACGATGGCGATCAGATTGGTGAGCAGCAGCCAGACGACCGACCGCAATCCGATGCTGCGCAGCTTTTTCAGACTGCCGACGTAGGTGATGCTGGAGATGATCGACACGAAGATCAGCGGCGCGACCAGCGCGGTGATCAGGTTGATGTAGATGTTGCCCAGCAGGTTGAGCGAGTCGACCTGCCCGTCGAACACGAGGCTCAGGGCGATGCCCAGCCCAAGCGCGAGCACCGTCAGCAGGCTGAAGTTGAGTTTGAAGACCGCGCGCAGCACGGCGATCAGGGCGAACAGCACCACGGCCGACGCCCAGACCGCCACTGCGGTGGGATCGATGTTGGATAGCGCTCCCATCAGTCAGCTCACCTCGCCGAGGTCGGGCGGGTCGAGTCGGAGAGAGCCTGTGCCGCCACGGCGTCGCCACGGTTGCGGCTCAGCGCCAGCGCCCCGGCGGCGGTCAGCGCGAGGCTGAGCGCGACGGATGCGATGACCGTGGCTTCGGCACCGGTGCGGGAGAGCGGCTCGTTGCCGGCGACGACGATTTTGCGGGACGGCTTGTTGCCGGCCGTGCTATCGTTGCCGCCAGCGTTGTCGGTGTTGCCTGCGACCGGATTGTTACCCGTGTCGCCGCTACCGCTGCCGTTACCGTTACCGCTGCCGCCGTTGTTGCCTCCGGCGAGCGCCGTGACCGCATTGGCGATGTTCTTCGTGGCGGTGTCGGTCGCGCTGATGGTCGCCTTCTTGTCGGACACGGTCTTTTCGGCCGCGGCGAGCGTCTTCTTGAATGCGGCGACCCGGTCGGCGGAGTAACCGTCCAGGCTCACCGTCTTGGCTTGTGCGATTTCGCCGCGCAGGTTGAGCAGGGAGTAGAAGTGGTCGGTCTGGGCGATGTATGCGTCACGGTCGTTGTTGACCTTGCGCCCGTAGTTCTTCGCCGCGCTCAGGTCGTCGCCGGTGATGGAGAATCCGCCTTGGATGATCGCCTTGTCGTCGTACGTGGTGCCGTACCAGTTGAGCATGTATTCCCTCGCCGTGGGCTGCGGCTTGGCGTCGACGTTCGCGGTCTTGCCGTGGTAGTCCACGACCTCATCGGTCACGGGACCGGCCGGCTGGTCGGTTCCGGGCAGCTGTGCGGCGTTGTTCTTGTTGTAGTGCAGCAGCAGCGGCACCTGCAGGCGGGTCGCGCCGACGCCCTTGGAATCGACGACGCCGTGGCTGCCGTCCTCGGTCACGAGGTTCGGCAGGTATGTGTTCACGAGATGCATGTACAGGTCCGACAGCGGGTGGCTGCCGTTGTTGTAGTTGTCGCGGATGTGGAACGGCGAGCCTTTGCCGGACGTGCTGTCGAGGATCGTGTCGAACGTGTACACGTGCTTGATGCCGTATTTGCGGGCTTCCTGGTTCACGTAGCGGATCGTGGCGTATGTGTTGCCGCACCAGGTCGCGCCGAAGAAGATGTAATGGTTGCCTGGCGACTGCAGCAGCTTCTCCAGTTCGCCGTACGTCACCGATATGAGCGAGAAGTCCTTGTCCTCGCCCTGCTTGAACACGCTGGCCGCGCCGGCCGAGACGTTGTTCAGGTAGTAGTTGGTGTAGAACTGGCCGTTGGTGCGGGTCGCGGCGTTCTTCGCGGTGCCCAGCACGCGGGTCAGCTCGGCGCTGTCGGCAACGTTCGCGGTGGATGCGAGCACCTTGTCGCCGGTGTTGTCCTTGTTGTAGGTGAACAGGGTCGGCAGGTCGACGACGTTTGCCGTGTTCTTGCTTTGCAGGTCTGTCAGGCCGAATTCGTCGATGGTCTGCTGGAACCGCTTGGCGAATGCGTCGACCGCGTTGTTCTTGTCGTTGATGTTGACGAGCGTGTCGGCTCCGGCGTTGTCGAGGTGCGGGTCGAAATTGTAGATTTTCTCAATGCCCTGCGCCTTGGCGGCGGTGTTGATGGCGGGCAGTGCGGCCGTCGTTGCGGAGTCCCACGTGCCACCGATGAGTATCACGAAGTTGCCTTTGCCGTAGCGCAGGATGTCTTCGAGACGTTCCAGCGTGATGTTTTCGAACACGTGATCCGAAGGCAGGTTGGGGATGCCCGCGTAGTAGTCGAATGGCGTGTCTTCCTGGGATTGTGCGGCTGTTGCCGCCGTGGGCGTGGTTTCGGCGGCGGACGCGGCGTTCCCGCCCGTCAGCGCGAATCCGGTGAGACCGAGCGCCGCCGCGGTGAGCAGCGCCGCGGCTTTAGCGGCGATGGAGCCTCTCGTGAGGCTGTGGTTGGTGTTGGACATTGTTGTGGTTCCCTTCTGTATTTCTTCCGTATCGAATTGCGTTGGTACTGCTGCGCCGATGGCTCAGCGGGACGATGGTCCGTCGACGAGGTTGAAGTCGTACCGTGCGGTAGGAGCGCCGCCGCTGTCGGCCACGTTGAGACTCGCCGATGGCCCGGCGGATGGCCCGTTCGCCGGCGATGCGATGGGCTGCAGCACTTCGGTCGGCGCACTCGCGTCGGCACGGGCTTCGGTTGCGGCAATGGCGTTCGCCGTCGTCGCGGGGGCCGGCGTCGCGCCGTCTGCGATGTCGAATCCGTCGTCGGACCGGCCGCCGTTCGCTCCGGCGAGCGCGGGAGCGCGGCGCTTGTTGCGCGCAATCAGCGCGGCGCCCAGCGTGCCGATGACGGCGAGCGCGATGACCACGCCGGCGACGATGCGCACCACCGGGCTGGTGGTTTCGGCCCGATCGGTGACCGGAGAGGCCTGCGTGGTGGTTTCCGCCGTATCAGTGCCGCTGTCGGTGATGTCGGATTCGGTCGTGGTGGTCTCGCCGCCAGCGGTGTCGGCGGTGTTGTCATCGCTGTTCTTCTGGGAGGCCGCGTCCTTCGAGGTCTGAGTGGCGGTGGCATCGGCGTTCGCGTTCGCGGCCGTGTCGCCTGTGATCCCGGCTGTGCTGCCCGTCGTGCTCTGGCCGGACTGTGTGCCGGTCGACTGCGCGGGCTGCGACTGTTGCGCGGTGGTGTTGCCCGTGGAGGGCTTCGTCGTCTGGGTGGCCGGCGAGCCCGAGGACTGCTTCGCCGGGGCCGGGGCCGATTGCTTCTGGTTGCTCGGCTTCGTGGCGGGGGCGGGCGTCGCCGGCTCCTCCTTCTGGGCGTGCTCCTTCTTGTAGTTCGCGCAGTAGCTGTCGAACGCGGCCTTCTGCGCTGAGACGTCGATGCCGCCTCCGGGGTTGGAATCGTAGGCCGAACCGCCACTGGAACAGCAGGCGACCGGATTGTAGTTGGTCGAGCACAGGTCGCACACGTCGCCGGCCGCGTAGGCCGTGCCGAGCGCGAATTGCAGGCCGCCGACCGCCATGGCGCCTATCACGGCCGAGCCGGCGAGCACGCGGATAAGCCGGCGCTTCACGGGCCGCCCGTTGCGTGGCGCTTCATGACGAGCTGATGATGTGGACATGGATATTCCCTTCTTCTTGTCTTCCGCGCCGTTTTTGGATACGGCGCGGCGGTACAGTTTGGTGGCGGCGAATCGCGATATACGAAAACCTGCGATGCGGCAGAATCCGCATCGCCGCGAATGATCCGGCAACCGTCGGTGTAATCTGCCGGGAGTGTGAGGAATCATGCCGGACGGCGAATCACAATCATCGCGATCGCGCCGGCAAACATCCGAAACGGACTATCGAGCGGTCTCTCACCGCTCGCGCATGATCGGCAGTCCGCCCGACAGTGAGCTGACAGCCGATGCCTTCACGCCTTCATTGACACACATAACGTACTCCTTGCTCGGATAAGACACCTGACCGGGGTGCCGCCCCATCATCCGGGGCCGGGCCTGTTCGCGGGTTCCCGTGAACGTTGACATCATCGTAGGCCCCGCGTCGCCGCATTGGCAAACCCGCGGTTATACATAGTTGTTATGGCCTCGTATCAACCCTATATTTGTTCACGATGACAGCGGCGACAACCGTTATGGCGAATATCACGACATTGCCGATGATCAGCAGACGGTTCATCGTGTACAGCAGCCATGCGATCAGCAGCAGGTCGACGAGCAGCGCGACGATGCACAACGCCGCGAGCCCGGATTGCGGCACGCGGCCGAGCAACGGCAGCGAGCGGAATGCGCAGAGCGATGAGCCGTCGCGCAGTATCAGGCGCAATGCGGCGACGGCGACCATCGCCTGCACCACGATCATCAGAATCGTGACGCTCGACGACACGGTTTTCGTGGAATTCCCGGCGATCAGCGGGCACTCCGCGGCGATCATGCCCACCGAAAGCAGGCGCACGGGAGCGCCGGTCCGAGTGGAACGCTCTCCCAGTTCGCGCGGCAACCATCCGTCCGCGCAGGCCGAGGCGACCGGATACGCCATGCAGCCGACCGCGGCATTGAGCGTGGTGAGCAGGGCGAACGCGGAGCCGCCCACCACGAACGCGACCGTCACCGGAGCTGGGACGAATGCGGACAGGCTGACGGCGAGATCCCGGTTCGCGACCTGGGCTATCGGCAAGGCGCCGGCATCGGCCACGCAGATCAGCGCATACGTCACGACGACCAGCAACAGCGAGACGCGCATCGCGCGGGGCACCGTCACCCGCGGACGGTCCGCGACCGCGGCATAGTTCGCCACGCCGGCCACCCCGTTCATCATGAGCGTCATGTACACGCATGCGAACAGGAACGCCAGAGGCGAGCCGAGAAACGTGTAATGCGCGAGATTCGCGAGCCGCACGTGCGGCATTGTCACCGCAACGTACGTGCCCAACGCCGCCGCGAGCAGCACGGCCATCACCAGTTGGGCGATGGCGGCGATGCGGGCACCCAGCATGTGCACGCCGAGGAACAGCGCGACGACCAACGCTGCGGTCAGGCGTGTCGGCAGCGTGGGCAGGCCGAGCAGCTGCGCCGCGGACAGCGCGTACGCGGAGATGTCGAACACCAGAAAACATAGGATATAGGCGACGATGCCGCCGAAGACGGGCGGCAGCAGCGTGCCGACCTGCTGGTACTGGCCGCCCGGGTAATCGCCGGACGAGCTGGCCAGCAGCTGCGGCACCAGCGCGAACGCGCCTCCCAGGCCACCGACCAGCGCGGCGAGCCACAATCCGGTGCCCGTGATGCCGATGCCGATGCCGGCCATCGACATGACCCCCAGACCGACGACATTGCCCGCGCCGAAAGCGGCCAGATGAACCGTGTGCAGTGAACGTGATGATGCCATGATGCCCCTCCCCGGCCGAAACCTTCATGACAACTGAACCACATCATGCCGGCGATGAGAACGCCGTTCCCATATGAAAAATCTATACTGTGTTCAAGCGCCACATTGTTCGATCGCGGATGGCGGGGCCGGGGCTCGTGTCCAACGACCCTATCTGCGGCGCATATCGCCCGTCGCGCGTCAGCTGCTGGTCAGGAACGTCTCGTTGCCGCGGGTGAAATCAAGCACCGCGCCGGCAAGCTCGACCTCGCCCGACAGATCGGGGTCATCGGCGAGCAACCGCCCCGCACGTTCGCGCGCGTCGGCGATGATCTTGGCGTCCTTGACCACGCGCAGCAGTTTCAGACCGGACTTGCCGCCCGACTGCGCGTCGCCGAGCACGTCTCCGGCGCCGCGGAACTCCAGATCGGCCTGCGCGATCTGGGCGCCGTCGAGCGTGCCCTGGATGACCTGCAGCCGCTGCTGCGCGGGACCGCCATCCTCAGCCCGCGAAATCAGGAACGCCCATGAATCCGTGCCGCCGCGCCCCACGCGCCCGCGCAGCTGGTGCAGCTGCGAAAGCCCGTACCGGTCAGCGTCGAAGATCACGATGCAGCTGGCCTGCGGCACGTCCACGCCCACTTCGATGACCGTTGTCGCCACCAGAACCGGCGTGGCCCCATCCGCGAAATCGGCCATGACCTGCTGCTTGGTCGCGTCATCGTCGCGGCCGGTCAGCGTCGCGAAACGGATGCCACGGAACTGCGGCAGCGATGACAGCCTGCGCTCGATCTCGGCCACGGAATGCAGCGGCGGCCGTGACGGAGCACCGTCACCATCCTCCTGCGATGGCGCGCTGTCGGCTGTGTTGGCGGCCGCGGTGGCGGATTCGCGCCTGTAGGTGTCGGAATCGTCGTACACGCCGATCTGCGATGCCCCACTTGTATCGTCATCGCCGTCCGATTCATCGTCGGCATCGATACGCGGGCAGACGACATACGCCCGCTCCCCCGCGTCGATGCGGCCGCGGATGTGGGCGAACATGGAGCCCATCATGCGGCCGTCGTCTTCAGGCACGATGAACGTGCGGATGGGCTTGCGCCCGCCCGGCAGCTCGGTGAGCCACGAGATGTCCAGATCGCCGAACCAGGTCATCGCCGCCGTACGCGGGATCGGCGTCGCGGTCATGACCAGCAGGTGCGGCACGACATCGTTTTTGGTGCGCAGGGATTCGCGCTGCTCCACGCCGAACCGGTGTTGCTCGTCGATGACGACGAGCGCGAGGTTCGGGGCCTGGAACGTCTTGGAGAACGCGGCGTGCGTGGCGACGATGATGCACGGGTCGCCGCTGGCCGCGAGTGCGAGAGCACGGCGGCGGGCGGCCAGTTTCATGCCGCCGGTCAGCAGGATGACCGGCACGTGCCGCGTGTTCGCGTGCGCCGCGCCGTCTTGTTTCCCACTGCGTGCCCCACTGTGTTTCACGGGATGTTTCACGGCCGTGCGCCCCTTGGCATCTCCGTCATCGGCAGCGGATTCGGCGGCCTTGATCAGGTCGGCCGGGTCATTGGGAGACAGGGCATCGCGGGACGGGTCATCGCCCGTCTCGACGCTGTCAATCGCGCAGAGCATGGCGCTGATGGTCGCATGATGCTGCTCGGCGAGCACCTGAGTGGGCGCGACAAGCACCGCCTGATGGCCGGAACCCGCCGCCTGCAGCATGGCCGCGACCGCGACCACGGTCTTGCCGGAACCGACCTCGCCCTGCAGCAGGCGCTGCATCGGATATTCGCGGGCCATGTCCACGCCGATATCATCGATGACCTCCCGCTGGCCGCCGGTCAGCGGGAACGGCAGTGATTCGATGAACCGGTCACGCAGCGCCACGCCCGCACAAGGCAGGGCCGCATCCTTGCGGACATTGCTACGCGACTGGAGCAGCGCCGTCTGCGAGACGAACGCCTCCTCGTAGCGCATCGTGCCGATGGCCCGTTTGAAATCCGCGGTGCTGAGCGGGTCGTGGATGGCCAGGAACGCTTCCGCGCGATGCAGCAGATGATTCGATTCGCGCACCGATTCGGGCAGGACGTCCGGGATCGCGCGGGCCAGGCCGACGGCCACGGCGTTTCCTGACCGAGACTCGGCATCCGCTGGAGCGGTTCCGGCGCCGCTGATGCCGCCGTCTTCCATCGGTTTCATTGTTTGCGGGGCTTCCGTTGCCGCATCGCCCGGGAGATCCTGCCCGGTTCCGGCCAGCAACTCGATGCATTGCACTATCGACTCATGAATGTGTTCGCTGGAGATACGAGACGACGCGTGATACACCGGTCGGGGTCTGCTGATGCGACGCAGGCCCGCTTCGACGGTGTCGGCGTCGTATTTCAGAGCGCTCATCTGCACGACACCGGAGTATTCGCCATCAGCCGGACCGGAGCCGGGAGCGACCGTCATTATTTCGGGATGGGTGAACTGCAGTTGACCGTTGAACTCGCTCGGCTCGCCGGCGATCACCACAATCGCGCCGGAACGCAGCCGCATGCTCAGCCAATCGACATACTGCTTCTTGTACGAGAAGAACACCAAACGGGCGGCGGCCCCCGCGACATGCCGGGAAACCGCGAAATCCCCGTCATCCACCACGGCCTCGAGCCGGTAGCCCCGCCGAACGTTCATCGGCACGACCCGCATGCCGCGCACCGACGCGGAGAACGCCATTCTCTCGCCGATACGGGCCTCGCGCAGTGCCCGCAGGGGCACCGGATCGGCGACGCGGAACGGATAGTAGGTCAACGCATCGCCCACCGTCACGACGCCAAGGCTTTTGAGCGCGCCGACACGCCGCTTGTTCGTCATGATCGACGACATGGTGGTGTTCAACGTGATGCTCATACGTCCCTATTGTGGTGTGCCGGCGGGACGGCATCGCATTGTCCCCTCCGCCAGCGGATATAAAGAGGCCCCGGAGTCTTGCGACTTCCGGGGCCTCAGTGAAACGTTATCGCGCGATGTCACGCAACCACACGCTGAACCTTGCCGGCCTTGAGGCACTTGACGCACACGCGGACGCGAACGTTCTGGCCGTCAACGGTGGTACGAACCGGCTGCAGGTTCGGGCGGAAGGTGCGCTTGTTGCGGATATGCGAGTGAGAAACGGTGTATCCGACCTGCGGACCCTTGCCGCACACTGCACAACGAGCTGCCATGATGGACTCCCTTAATAACCTTGATGTTCAAGTCTTCCGTGTTCCAGCACGGATGCTTGAACACACAACTTCACAATAATAGCGCCAAATACAAACAAATGCAAATCAAGCGTGTATCATTGCGGCTTTCACCTACACATCCACACAATATCACCCGTCTTGACTATTGCCGCATCCAGCAACTCTTCATAAAATCACGGTAAAACGGTTACTGTATGGCATACGATACATGCAACGCGGCAATCGTCAAGGAGGAATGATGCTCAATTCACTTAAAGGCCTGCTTTCACGCAAAAACGACGTGCCCTCCCCCACAGTGATCTCGTTGGGACAGGTGTGGGTCGACATCATGATGGACATCGACGCGATTCCCCAACCGGGCGGATTCGCCGTCGCGAACCATACCATGCCGTCGGTGGGCGGCAGCTTCCGCGTCATGCAGGCGGCCAGCCGGATTGGGGCGGCGACCAAGCACGCAGGCGTCATCGGCAACGGGCCGTGGGCGTCACTGATCCGCAAGGCTCTCAACGACAACGGCATCGAGCACATCGGCCAGGACCGCATCGACGCCGATTCCGGTTTCCGTCTGGTGCTCAACGACAGCGAGCACAAGACGTTCGTCGCCACGTATGGCGCCGAATCGCAAGGCAACGAGAACACGTTCGACTGCGTGGAGCCCGGCGAGGGCGATGTGGTGCACATCAGCGCCAACACGCTGATGGATCACAGCGCGTCAGGCATCGACGCCTTCCTGCATCGCACCGCTTCGGACCCGACGACGCGCGACTACAGCATCGTGCTCAATCCGACCAACACGCTGCACATGGTCAGCGACCACCTGCTGGAGGATCTGGTGCTGGTGCGGCCCATCTGGTCCTGCAACCGTCAGGAGGCCCGCACGCTCGCCGACCGGCTTGGCGTGTTCGTGGACGATTCCCTGTCGATGACCGTCGGCGGCGGATTCGACGACTCGATGAAGGCGCTGTGCAACAGCCTCGGCGCCACGCTGCGCGCGCCGCTGGTGGTTCGTGCGGGGTCACGCGGCGCGTGGGTGCGCACGCCGGGCGGCGAAGTCATCCATGTGGAGGGGTATCCGACGAAGGCGACGCACACCCGTTCGGCGGGCTCGTGCCACACCGGTGCCATGTGCGCACTGATCGCCCGCGGCTGGTCGCTTGTCGATGCGGTGAAGATCGCCAACGCGGCCGCTTCGCTGGGCATTCAGCGTTCCATCAACGGCGTTCCGGACTGCCCCGGCTATGACGAGGTCATCGCCAAGCTCGAGGAAGACGAGACTCCGGCCGAGGCCGCGAAGTAGCCATTCCCCGCAGCGTCGCCCGGCCGATATGGATTGTTGCGCAACGCTGTCGTTCCGTTTGCGTCCTTAAGTGCGCGCCGAACGGACGACTCTGCGCACATAGGGACGCAAATCGGGTGTTTTGCGTCCCTATGTGCGCGCACTTGTCGTTTCGGCGCGCACTTAAGGACGCTATTGGACCAATCACCGTACCGATGACCGCTCAGGCGCGGCCACCCCACGGCGTCTGGCCGACAATCCCCATATCGCGGGCGAGCCTGCGATGCAGTTCCTTCGTCAACGGAATCAGATCGCTTTCCAGCGGATAATTCAGAAAAACGCTGCGGCAACGGCATGTAATTCACCCGCAACCATATGTAGATTCGTCCATCCATCACGATCAGATTCGGTCTGTACGGGCTCATCTTCAGCAGTTCGACCACGTCGGCGGGCATGCCGCCCTGCTCGCTGGTGCGCTGAAACATCTTGCGACCCTGATAGATGGTCGCCCACATGAGTGGGCCTCGTGGCACCGTGCACGGGCATACCAGGAACACGATATCGGTGCCATAGCTGGGGTTCGCGTCCGATATGAACTGCATCACGTCATAGTTGAATGTGATCCAGCCGTCCTTGCCCCATGTCGTATGCGGCATTTCGCTACCGACCGTCCTCAGCTTGGAAATCTTGGCGAACCACGCCGGAGGGAAGTGCACGTCCTCGTCCAGCGGCGTCCAACCGCGAGCGAACATATCCGCCCGCCGCGCCTCTTCGATGGGATCGGGCTTGCGCCACGCATAATAGGTGTACCAGATAACGAACGCCGACCCCGATGACGATCGCCACGATCGACGCGGCCCATTGCGCGCCTGACCCGCCCAACCCGTCCGACTCCCGCCGGCCCGCAACAATTCACCCGCAATTCATATGGAAACTTGGTATGCCGGAAACGGCACTTTACGATATATATGAACACGACGTCAGGAGTCCCCATGAACGACAGCATCGCAGCCAAACCCGCCGATGGCCCGGCAGACAGTACAGCGGACGGCACAGATCCGGCCCTCACCGCCACCGCGAAACTCACCCCGCGCGAGAAGAAATGGATCATCTACGACGTGGGCAACTCCGCGTTCGTGCTGCTGTCCACCGCGGTGATTCCGATCTACGCGAAATCGCTGATGCCCGCGGACGGCAACATCGTGTCGGCCTGGGGCTACGCGCAGACCATCGCATCGCTGGTCATCGCGCTGCTCATGCCGCTGCTCGGCTCGATTGCCGACGTGCAGGGCATGAAAATCAAGTTCTTCCTCGGCTTCTTCGGCACCGGCGTCGTCACGTGCTGCGCGATGGCGCTTCCACTGACGTGGCTGCCGTTCCTGGTCGTGTATATCCTCGCGACGATCGGACTCAACGGCTCGCTCACGTTCTACGATTCGATGCTGATCGACACCACGCCGAACGAACGCATGGACAAGGTCTCCTCGCACGGCTACGGCTGGGGCTACATCGGCTCGACCGTGCCGTTCATCGTGTGCATCGCGTTGATTTTCGGCGGCCCGGCGCTGCCATTCGGCTGGACGACGACCGGCTGCACCCGCGCATCGTTCATCATCACCGCCGTCTGGTGGGTCGCGTTCACGATCCCGCTGATCTCCAGCTACCGTCAGGAGCATTACCGCGCCACACGCGACAAGCTGGGAACGGCCGTGCGCGGCACCTTCCGCGAGCTTGGCGGCACCTTCCGCAAGATAGTGAGGAACAAGCCGCTGTGGATGTTCATGCTCGCGTTCTTCTTCTACATCGATGCGGTGAACACGGTGATCTCGATGAGCACCTCGTACGGCGCCGAGCTGGGCATCGACTCGACTCAGCTGGTGGTGGCGCTGCTGGTCACGCAGTTCGTGGCGTTCCCATGCGCGATCCTGTACGGGCGGATGGCCGGGCGGTTTGGCTGCAAGGCGATGATCGTGGCGGCGGTCGTGGCCTACATGTGCATCGTGTTCTTCGCCGCGTTCTTCCTCGTGTCGGCCGCGCAGTTCTGGATCCTGGCGATCCTCGTCGGCATGTTCCAGGGCGGCATCCAAGCGCTGAGTCGCTCGTATTACGGCAAGATCATCCCCAAGGACCACGCCAACGAGTACTACGGCTTCTACGACATTTTCGGCAAGACCGCGAGCATCCTGGGCACGTTCCTCGTGGCCACCACCACGTCGATCACCGGCAACGCCTCCCTCGGCGTGCTTTCCATCGCCATCCTGCTGGTGTTGGCGTTCGTGTTCCTCCTCCTGCAGAAGGACCCAACGCAAGCGTAATGTCACCCATCAATCAGCAACAGGAACGCCGAAGCAGCAATAAAACAGCAGACCCTACCGCCCGAGCCGCGACCTGAAACAATTTAGCCCTGCACAACGCACATATTTTGACAGGGTGGTAGTTGTCGCAAATTCTGCGACAACTACCGTTGGTAAATCGAACGCTATAATCAGAAACTTTCAGATGCTGAGTTCCATGCAGTGCCCCCTGTGACCGCAATGCGGGCAGGTAAGCTTGCGTGTCTTGGGCGTGTGTGCGGCGAATACGAACTCTCGCATACCCGGCTGGAAGGTCTCATGGCAAGCCGGACATAGGTACTGCACGCGGGAGCGATAGTACTTCATCGCCGCAACAGTGAGCGCAATCGCCAGCAGAACGGCGACCGGCAGCGGCCACCATACGTCTGTCATCACACCGATGACGAGGCATGCAATTTGCAACAAAGTCGTGGGCAATCCGATTGCCAGCATGACCAAATATGTGGTGCGCAGGGAATGAGTGGTTGTGGTGTTCATAACGGTTGCCATGTCGGTTAATGTTGACGATACGAAGTCAGACGCCGAGACCGTCAGTGCTTTGCGCAGCTGCAAGCAGTCATCAAGACGTTGCTTCTGCTCGGCGATACCCGACTGCAAGGATGCCGTCTGCTGATCCAGCAAATCAACCAGCACCCGTTCCGGCCGCTCGTCCGACAGAATCGAGCGAATCTGCTCCAGCTTGAAGCCGAGTCCTTTGAGAAAAAGGATGACCCGCATCCGCTCGACCTCTGCAGTCCCGTACAGCCTTCGGCCGCCGTCGCTGATCTCATTGGGAATCAACAGACCTTTGGCGTCGTAGTACTGCACGGTTCGCACACTCACACCAGTGAGTTTGGCGATGTCCCCTGTGGTGTATCGGCTGTCCGTTTCATCGTCCATCGACATGGCTCAACCTCCTTTCACCAAGCAATATGCCGCATTACGCAACGTCACAAGCAACATATGACGCAACGTCGACCACAAAACCTTCACATATAAGCGGACTGTAGAAAGACATCCGACCATCGCAATTGTGCACTGGTTCACAGTGAGTACCCCGAACCAGTTAGACGGCAGAACAGAATTACAGCCACACCTGTTCTTCAGGCTCTACCTCGCCGACCGCATTGGCCACACGTATGGCATCATTCCGACTCAATCTACCGGCGAATCCCTGTAGATCCGACCGGCGGAACCGCACCAGCTGCGCGCAGCGAGCGGTCGTCAGATGGGTAAGCCCGGCATGCTCATACTCGGGCAGTTGCACATCGCCCGCCCCATGCCAGGTTGGATTGCTGGTCAGTTTCACAGCCACTCCACCGTCGTCGTCGGCTTGTATGACGATGGCGGCCACGTATGGTTGCGTGATTTCGTCGGATCATCCTCGAACCGCACCCGCATGCGATACACGTCGAAGACATGCAGTTGCTCCGGAACCGGCATCAATTCCGGAATATCATGATTATTCGCCATCGCGCCACGCCTTGGGCAGTACGGCAACACCATCGGCGCCCCGGCTTGGATTCAACACCATGGCGTTCGGCACTTCGACCACCGGATATCCCTGTTCGTCGACCCCACGGTACGTAACTCCATTGGCGGCAACATGTCCCGCGCGAGGCAGCACGGGTTCAGGCGCCTTCACCTCGAACGGAATACGACGCTGCGACACCAACTGCACGCTGGCCATATTCACGAACGTATTGAAATTCAATCCCATGGAATCAAGAATGGCGTTCACTTCGGCTTTGAGATCATCATCCATGCGAACAGTGGTAGTGCTCATAATGAATCCTTTCCAAAGCCAATTGTATTACTAATGACTTCTTTTCTCAATATAATCCGTAGGATGCTTAACGCTTTTGCATCATGACCTTGACATCGGGACAATCCCGCGTGAAACCAATCTCTGCCTTTGCGCTCATCAGCTGGGGAGCTCACGGTCACACTCATGCGTCGCAGACCACGAGCCTCGCTCGGCGTGCTGTCTATCGCGGTGCTGCTGCTGGTCGTGGCGCTCGTGTTCCTGCTTCTGCAGAAGGATCCGACGCGAGACTAGAGACGCCTGCTAAGAGCGGGCCGCATGCGACCCGATGAAGGCGCGTACGGTATCCATGTACTCGTCCATGCGCACCAACAGCGCGAGATGACCGCCGTCACCATGTCGGCGTGCGACGCAGCATCGATCAGCAAATCGGCCATATGCCGCTGATACGGCTTGCTCAGCAACTGCTTGAGGACATCGCACAGGCCCTGCATCAGCCGCCGTTCGCCAGACGACAGGTCTTGCGTCTTGCGCATCACGGCCCACGCCATCAGACGCCGGTGCAGCGGCATCGATATCAGGCGAAGCGTCCGCTTCCACTTGCGATGGCACGCGCCAGTTCGGCGTTCGTCGCGAACCGCTCCTGATAATCGAAGGTGATGACCGAGCGGTCCTCGACGAACCGTTCAAAATGCAGGCAGAACAGTCGGACAGCCCGATTCCGCCCGGCAGGAGCACAATCGTTGCGCGGGCGGAGGGATTGCGATGATACCGGTATGCGAAGGGTTCGCCATCCGGCAATCGCATGGTTTGCAACGGATACCGCTCACGAGACGCGGCGAGATCATCCATCGGCCGTCCTTTCCTTGCTATTTCGTCCGCCCGGGCTGCCCGGCGCCTTGTCCGTCGTCGTTGCGCCTGCGATAATCCTTGACCAGCTGGATGATGAGGCTCGCTATGCCGCACAGCACGCCGCCGATCGGCCACGGCAGCCAGAACAGGCCCACGGAGCTCCAGTCGTCATGCAGCATCCACGGCCCCAGAAACAGTAGGCACAGGGCGGTTATCGTGGCCAGCGACATGATGATGCCGCATACCGCACCGGTCAGATTGTCGTAGAAATCATGCCCGGCTGCACGCTCTTTCTTGCCATCGGTATCGGCCTTCTTGTTGTAGCCGTCGATGTCGAGCATGCCGTGCCGTATTCCGCAGTAAACGAAACTGAAGACGGCGACCGAGTACAGCATCAGCATGATCGCGTTCGGCCATCCATCGCTGATGCCCAACACGTCATCGGCGTACACAGTCACCGCTATGCCGATCAGGATTGCCGCTATACCGCCCACGATGCCGACCACCAGCAGACGCGTCTCGCGGCTGCGATCCTCATCGGTGTAGAAATCCTCGATATACGGATGGCGGCGTTTGAACTCGGCGTGCGACATGCCGCCCGGGACCAGCATCGCCAGCCCGGCGATCACACCTATGCAGATGCACAGGAACGTGAGGAAGTCATTGAGCCGCGTCACGCCGAGGATGGAGTTGCTTGAATCGAACAGATTGCAGATACCGACCGCCGCGATGATCGCCGCAACGCCGCCGGAGATGAGCAGCGCGAACCGGCGGCGATGCTCGTCGTAGCCGGTCAGGTCCTGCGGCAGGGTGGCCGTATTGGCGTGCACGGCGGGGCGGGGCGAACCGGTTCCGTACGGTGTCTCGCCGGTCGGCACGCCCGTGAGGCTTGGCTCGATGGCACCGGCCGCACCGAGATGCGCGGGCTCGTCGGCGTCGCCTATACTTCCCTTCGCGTTCCCCGCATGTGCAGGGCTCCCGGCATCTTCACCGGTCCTGCCTCCGACAGTCGTGCCGCAGCCTGTTGCCGATGCGCCGTGCGAGTCCGGCCGGCTGGTGCTCACGCTCACGTCGCCGAGCACGAGGTCGTCGAGCGTGCAGCCAAACAGATCGCAGATCATGAGCAGCTTGTCCATTTCGGGGTAGGCCTTCTCGGATTCCCATTTCGAAATAGCCTGCCGCGAGACGCCGAGCAGCATGGCCAGTCGCTCCTGGGTCATGTTGCGTTGGGCGCGCAGGTATTGCAGGTTGGTGCGGAAGCTCATCGTCAAATCCCTTCTCAAGTGATTCCATCATGTCATGTTCGGCCGATGACCCCACTATGGCACGCCGTCCACGCCATCCGCCACCATCTTACGGTTGCAATCGCCGACCATGCCCCGCAACCGTGCGCAACCACAGGTTGCATCGGCGGAATCCCGCCGTTTTGATGTCCTATATCACAATCCTCACGAAGTCGATTTTCCCCGCCTCAACCGCCGCCATGCCGTATCGAGGTCGAGCGAGCGGCCCGGCAGCTTGGGCCAGGTGTCCAATCCGTCCCCATATCTGTGCGGGATTAAGTGCACGTGGAAATGCATCACCGACTGCGTCCCATGATGACCCTTCCCGGTGGCAAGATATGCAACGAATCGTCCTCAATGATACAGGCGCGAGTATGATACCGGGCCAATCGGGCATCAAGCGAAAGCAAGTCTCGGGATTCCGGGAATCCGCATCATGCGCACTTGTGCGGGAATATGAGTCATCCTCGCACAAACATCATCGAGAACGATCACCGCACTATGCGTCGTACGAATCATCATCACGCACCGAATCATCGTCGTCGGGCATGACCGCGACGGTCCTGACCTCGGTTTTCAGCAGGTACTTCTCGGCGAAGTCCAATGTGGTGGACACCATCACAACCCCCTTCTTGACGTGCGAACCATCGATATGGCACCGGCGAAGCCCCTTGCCGCCGGCACCCACCATCGAAGCACGTCGCAGGGCGCGACACAAGACCGCGGGCATATGAAAAATCTATGGCTCGCTCAACCGACGCTCTCAAAACTCGCAGATACAGTCCGTCATCGGGCAGCTGGGCCAGATACGGGCGCAGACCGGTACCGCGATACCAGTCGAGGATCGCCTCATACCCAGGCAGCGCATGGTAGTAGTTCGTCTCCCACACGTCGACGTGCGCGGAGAGCGGGGCGAGCAGATCATAGTATGCGCTTACGTCGAAATTGTCGCCGCCGAGATTGTAGTAGCGGCGTATCTCGCTGATCCACTGCCGCCATTTCGGCTCGCACGCGGTCTCGCGCATGATGATGTGCGGCGGCAGGTTGATGTTCTCGGTGAATTGCGCCGACGTTAAGCCGCCGGCGTTAAGCCGTCGCAGCATGGAGGGCAGCACCCGTTCATGATTCGGCACCCATTGCAGGCAGGCGTTGGAGAAGACTACATCGAAATCGGTGTCGAGCTCGTCGAGCGACCCGACGTCCAGCACATCGAAATCGCAGTCGAGGTGGAGCTTGCGCGCCGAGGCGATCATGTCCGGGGAGCTGTCGATGCCGAGGATCCTCGCCTGCGATTATAGGCTCGAAAAAAAGAGACACCCCTCCCGGAAGGAGGGGCGTTCTGTTCTGTGGAGCTAAGGGGATTCGAACCCCTGACCCTCTCCATGCCATGGAGATGCGCTACCAGCTGCGCCATAGCCCCGAAAACCGACCACCGTAGCGGCCGTGGGTGATGTAGGAATCGAACCTACGACCCCTTCCGTGTGAAGGAAGTGCGCTAGCCGCTGCGCCAATCACCCAGTGCACACCGAAGTGAACTTCGGCATCCGTGGGCGATACAAGATTCGAACTTGTGACCCCTTCCGTGTCAGGGAAGTGCGCTACCTCTGCGCCAACCGCCCGGGTCTGCGTGCCGACCGGCCGAATCGCTTCAGCCAGCCGAATCTGCGAGCGGACAACGGGACTCGGACCCGCGGTCTCAACCTTGGCAAGGTTGCGCTTTACCAACTAAGCTATGTCCGCAATGTCACCTTGACAGGCAACAGGGGAATACATTACCCGACCGCCTGTACAAACAGGACAAAAATCGCGACACGCCTGAAATTCCGCGGAATCGGTCACCGCTCTTTGTTGCTGACGGGCAGCCCCCCTCCAAAAAAATGGCATTTATGAACAGCAGGTTGCACACACCGAACGCCACGGTGTTGGCCCGCGTGCCCTTGTAGATGCCCCAACTCATCACCGTCATCGGGCTCATCCATGCCAGCGGGAGCAACGTCCATCCCAACGCGACCATCGAGATGATGTTGAGGATGAATGCAGCGAGACGCAGGTTGCGGTCGCCATTCGTCATCGGGTACGCGCCCGGCGAATACGGTTGCCGTCCGGCGTCACCTGCTGCGCCGGCGCGAAATCACCGGTCCATTCCTCGCCATCCCACCAACGCATCAGCGAGGGATCGCCCGATGGGTCCGGATACCAGCCCGGCGGCATGTTCATGATTGCTCTCGTCCGGCTCGGGCCGCTTCGCTCCGGCTCATGCCGCTCGCCTGTATCTCGCCCGCGCCTCGCCTATTCCGCCCGTCACCTTCATCGGCCACGAATCACCGCGCCGCGCCACCGAAGGCGCGATACTGGCAAACCTGCCCCCATCGTACAGCCCCGGCCACGCGCGACGCACATAATGCGACATCATCGCGCCGCATGCTCGGTGTCCCTCCCCGCCCCCCCGAATGCCGCCTGTCGCGCGGTTTTTGTACCACGCTGAGAGTATTCAAGAGAGTATGACAGTAAATTCCTCGACCATGGTCAAAGAGTTCACCAATCCGCTGAAGGAACCGATCGACGACGATATCAACCTGTTTGATTTCCTTGACCGCCGCGCCCAGCGCGACCCGGACGGCTCGACCGTCGAATACAAGGCGGACGGCGGCTGGAAGTCGTTCTCCGCGACGCAGTTCCGCGACCTGGTGATCGCCCTGGGCAAGGGTCTGATCGGCTTGGGTGTGAAGAAGGGCGACGCCGTGTCAATCGTGTCGCGTACGCGCTGGGAATGGACCGCGCTCGACATGGCCATCATGGCGGTCGGGGCGCTCACCGTCCCGGTCTACGAGACGAATTCCGACGCTCAGGTGAGCTGGATCTTCAACGATTCGCAGGCCACGATCGCGTTCGCCGAGGACGACGGGCAGCGCGACAAGATCGAATCCATCCACGATGAGGTGCAGTCGCTGCGCAAGGTGTTCGTGATCGAGGCCGGCGCGCTCGAAGCCTTGCAGGCGTATGGCAAGGAAGTGAGCGACGAGGAGTTCTGGGCGCGCAAGAACGACGCCCACGGCGACGACCTCGCGACGATCGTCTACACGTCCGGCTCCACCGGCACCCCCAAGGGCGTGGAGCTGTCGCACCGCAATCTGGCGTTCCTGTGCCTGTCGGCCATGCAGTACATGCCCCGCGCCTGCGCGTGGCCCGACCGCCGTCTGCTGCTGTTCCTGCCGCTGAGCCACGTGTTCGCGCGGTTCATGGAGCTGCTGAGCTTCTGCGGCACGCTGACGTTGGGACTGAGTTCCGACATGAAGACGATCGTCAAGGATTTCGAGTCGTTCGGCCCGACGCTGCTGCTGGCGGTGCCTCGCGTGTTCGAGAAGGTGTATAACGCAGCGTCGCAGCGCGCCGGCAAGGGCATCGCCGGCAAGATGTTCCTGCGTGCGGCGGACGTGGCGCGGGATTGGTCGAAGGCCGAGCAGGCCGGTGAGAAACTGCCGTGGCGGGGGCGCCTCGCCCACGGGTTCTACGAGTTGGTGGTGTACAAGAAGATCCGCACGATTTTCGGCCCGAACGCCGACTTCGCCATCACCGGCGGCGCCCCGATGGACGCCAACCTTTCGCACTTCTTCAACGGCATCGGCATGCCGCTGCTTGAGGGCTACGGCATGACGGAGACCTGCGGGCCGGTGTGCGTGAGCCTGCCGGAGAACAATCGGATCGGCACGATCGGCATGCCGATGAGCGGCGTCACCGCGGGTATCGCGGACGACGGCGAACTGTGCGTACGCGGCCATCTGGTCTGCCGCGGATACCACAACCATCCCGATGTGACCGCCGAGCAGATCGTCGACGGCTGGCTGCACACCGGCGATCTGGGCGACATCGACGAAGACGGCTTCATTTCGATCACCGGCCGCAAGAAGGATCTGATCATCACCGCCGGTGGCAAGAACGTCTCCCCCGGCCTGTTGGAGGCCGCCGTGATGACATCGCCGGTTGTGAACCAGTGCCTGGTCATCGGCGACCGGAAGCCGTTCGTGGCCGCGCTGGTCACATTGGATCTCGCCGATGCGAACGCGTGGCTGAAATCGCAGGGCGCTCAGGAGGAGTCCGACCTGGCGTCGCTGGCCCGCAATCCGATCGTGCACACCGAAGTCGAGCGTGCGGTGAATCAGGCCAATGAGGGCGTGTCTCGCGCCGAGTCGATCCGCAAGTTCGAGATTCTGCCCGACGAGTTCACACAAGACAACGGCATGCTGACGGCCAGCCTGAAGACCCGCCGCGCGCAGATCGTCGCGCACTACCGAGAACTGATCGACACTGTGATCTACGTGCCGAAGAAGAAGTAGGCTCACCCGGCCTGCAGTCGCCACGTTGTTTCCTGTTTGCTTGTTCCAGTGTTCGCGCATGCGGTTGCTGTTGGCTGCTCCCGCTTTGCGGTTGCAGCTCGCGTGTTCGGGTCCGTTGTATCCGTCGCGCCGGTCGTTATGTCCGAGGTCCCACGCTTGGCCGCGGGTGACGGGCAGGCGGCAGCGGGTGTATGAGCATCTGCGTAGTGCCATTTGTTGTTTGTCTAGTCCTGCGGTCGTTAAGATTCGCTGCGTGTCGCGTGTTCTCGGGTTGCATATCTCTCGGCGTCAAGCAGGTCACCGAACGCCTCGGCATAACCAGTGGCGGCCTGCTCAACCTCAAGCTCCCCGAACCCGACGCCATGATAGGCCGCACGCGCGGCTGGCTCCCGGAGACGATAGACGGATGGAACGCGAAGCGTCCCGGTCGGGGCGTCGGCGGAGGCAGACCCCGAAAAAACAAGTGACTGGCATACGCGGTTGGCTTCGAACCAACGACCTGCGGTTTTGGAGACCGCCGCTCTACGTCTGGTGCGCACCAAGCGGTATATGCGGCGTTCGGCGCGCCGCGGCGACCGAAATCGTCTGTGCATCAACACTAACAACCGTTCGCGCGGTTCGCTAGAGGTCGTGAGGATTTTTCGCCTTTCGCGCTCTTCCCGAGCATGCCGGCCGCGCTTGGGCCGTGCAGCCGGCTTGGAATCCAGTCGGCACAGGGTATCCGCATGGGAAGCTGCGCTGCGTTTGCGCCGGCTGCTTTCGCGCATCGGCATGACTCATTTCGCTCGCGACGCGCCGGCCGGGTACGGCGCGGATGCCGAATTACCGGCATCGCCGCGGCATCCGCAGGCGCGTTGACGCTGGCCACGTCGGCGTTCATGTTCCGATTTGTCCTTGACACGCAGGCGCCGCTTTCGATGATGAAACTGGTCAGGGCCGGTAAGGTTCCCGGCGCCAAGCTGGAGGGCGTGCGCCGTGATGCAGCCGAGGAGGCAAGGGCCGCATTGGTCGACGGTCGACCGATTCGTCAGCGATGCGCTGGCCGGATGAGCCGTAAAGCCCGACTGGCTGGGCCATTTACGGGCTGTGGAGGGCGAACAGAACGCGAAATTACGGGGTGAAATAGCCGAAATCCGCAATTCCCCGTGTGAAATCGCCGTTTTTCGAGCTCAAAACGGCGATTTCGCACGGGGAATTGCCCAGAACGGCTATTTCAACCCGTAATTTGACGAGGATGATGGGGGCAGATAGGGGGGGGGCAGCGATTGCGGTTGGACGCTTTCACTTCGCGCTGAGCCTTGCCCGGCTCATGGCTTACATTGTGGTCGCATCACTGCCGTCGGAGCTGTACGAGGAACCGGAACCGCTGGAGCTGCTGCCGGAGCCACTGGAACCACTGCCGAGCTGGCTGTCCGACTCCCCTGAGCCACCATACTGCTGAGACTGTCCATTGCCGAATTGGCCTCCGCTGGGCGGCTGTCCCATGCCTCCGGGCATCTGCTGGCTGCTGCCCGTGCCATCTTCGTCGTCGGTCAGCGCGTTCACCGCGAGCGCTCCACCGACGCCGCCCACGAGGCCGCAGACCAGAGACACCACGGCGAGCAATGTCCACGTCTTACCGCTCAACGCGTGTTCGCCGCCCTTCGAGCCTTTCGGTGTCGGGACCTGACCGCCCATTGCTCCAGGCACCGGCCCCCGGCCGTTCCAATCCGCATACAACGGCATCCGGCCGCCCTGCGCGTTCGCATCTGGTGTATTCGCGCCCTGCATATTCGCGTCCTGCGCGTTCATGTTCTGGCCACTCACCGCTTGCATATTCCCCGGCTGCGGATTCATTGCCTGCGTCGGCGCATTCTGCGCGTACCACGCCGCACGCGATCCCTCGCCGTAGCTCCCCGGCATCGGACCGTTCGGCGCATAGCCGGAACTGCCCGGAGCTGCCGCGAGCCTATACCCAGCCGAGCCGTATCCGGCGGTTCCGCATCCAGCAGCCCCGGTCCCGGCAGCCCATTCGGCGTCTCCCAGACCATCCGCACGATTCCCCGCATACTCGTCTGTACCGCCGTTGTCTGCCGCAGCCCGGCCACCATCGGCCCGACCAGCCGCGGAACTGGGCTCCACGCCCCAGCCACCCGCCGAACCGTTAGTCACCGAAACATCAGCCACAGCGGCGTCATTCACAGCCGCTTGACGCTGCTCCGAACCGGTGACGTTCGCCGCAACCTCGATAGCGACGCCCTCGATGGCACCATCCGCGCCGTTGCCGCTCTCGCCGCCATTCGCATTGTTGACATTGTTGCTGTTGTTGCTGGTCATGATGACTCCTTTGAAAACTGACTGATGAAGTGATTGCTGATGTTGATGTCTGGCACGCCGCCATGGTTATGCCATCGTCCACGCTGTCGATGTGCCGAACCGGCTGTCGAACTCGCTGCGGTCGATGGTGTCGCTCGACAGCTCCGTGTCGCTCCCGGCCGAGACCGAGGTCGAATACGAGCCGGTCACCGTGACGGTCACGTCGCCGCTGCCGGAGACCACGGTCTTGCCGTTCGCCACGATGGTGACGGTGTTGCCATCGCTGCCGGAAGCGACGTTGAGCGCGGAAATGGTCGTATCCTTCGCCACCCCCCACGTGGACGTGCCGTCGACATTCACAGTGATGGGGGCGTCGCTCGCCGTGCCCGTGCCGGAGCCGGCCGCCGCCGCGGCCCCCGTCCTCGGCTACGATCCTG
>OBWW01000337.1_pt1 | contig 42039 bp, 27 predicted proteins | sample 1538091 | NCBI WGS metagenome assembly OBWW01 (sample SAMEA2580125, study PRJEB22360) | human gut metagenome | biome: human gut; feature: human-associated habitat; material: faeces | place: Denmark | collected 2008/2010 | reverse complement strand
AAAAAAAGAACTACTCTAAATCTGCTGATCTTTGAAATAACCCTGCTCGTTTCTTTGTAAAACCATAATAATAGGCAGCGATTTCACTCGCTGCCTAAATTCCCATTAAACCGATATCCTACACCTCGTACTGTTTGTATATATAATGGTTGTCCAGGATCATCTTCTATTTTTTCTCTGATATTGCAGATATGTCGCATAACCACATTATAATCACCGGAATAAGGTTCATTCCATACCAGATCATAAACCATTTCTTTTCCAAATATTCTACCTGGACTTTTCGCTAAAAGAAGTAAAATATCATATTCATATTTTGAAAGATGAACATCACTATCATTCTTTTTAACAATTCGTTCCTGTAGATATATTTTTAATTCTCCAAACCTTATAATTTCCGGTATGAATTGGTTTTTATGTTCCCAGCTAGTCAATATGTTTTCACTTATGCTTCCATTAGCATCTGTGATTCTCTCAATAATTTCTATCTTTTTCACCTTTATTGCCTCTACATTATTAATTTATATTCTATATATCATCTGCCATTTGACTTTTTCATCCAGAAAGTTATAATGAATTTCTTATTATCTTAACATCAATTGACCACTGCCAATCTAAATTAAATCTACGGACTAAAACGATATTTTTCTTCTACGAAAATACACGGTATATTATGCCAACTGTTTTGTCTTATAATGAATTGTGCCTTTAAACAAGCAGATTATAGCAAAACAAAAATTTACTCCCCATATAAGTGCTCTCATATGATATATGTCATTTACCATTTCTGTCATAATTAGAAAGACTGGCATAGAATTTACTATAACAGCCAAAAATCCGCCAAAAAACATTCTTATTAAAACAGGTAAACCCCAACACACAGCCGAAACAATCACTGCACCAAAAGAACTATCCTGATATGCTGAAACGCATAACGTTATTGCACATAGTGATAAGACTGCTTCAAAATTTAACCCCACCAAAATTGTCAAATATTTCCAAAACAATACCGGCTGCATTCTACAATTAGAAAGCACTACCGCAGATATATTATTAAATCCATCCAAACCATATATCGTCCAACATAATATGAGATTAACTACTATAATCCATAAAAATAAAAAAATAGTAAATGTAAAAGAGGCAAAGATTTTTGCGGTAATATCTTTCCTTTTTCCTTCCTTTGTACTAAAAATTAATGGTAACATTTTAGTCTGACTTTCCTCTGCATAAATGGTTGATACCACGCAAATTATCAATATACTTCCCAAAATCAAGCCAAACTGAAGCATTTCAACAAATACTTTCCACCCTGTTGTATATGCCAAATAAGGAGTTTTTTTAATTTGATTATAAGTTTCTCCCAATTCTGTTTTTTCTAGAGAATATCTTTCCGTTGGAAGTTCCCCACTCTCCCATGATCCATTGGTAAAATATCGCGTAACAAAATCATTCAAAAAATTTCCATCTCTCCAGCCTGGCATATTTTCCTCTAATTTTGAAGGCAAGCCATATTTTTCAACAATCTGGTTTACTTTTTTATCTGTTAACTCACCTTCAAACTCTTCCGTAATTTTCCTATTCACCTGCACAGCTTCATAACCAGAATAGAACTTTCCATCTACTGTTGCTATTTCTCCACCTACCTCTACCAGACCAAAATATAATAATATTAACCCCATCACCGCCAACATTCCTATTTTAAATATTTTATTATGAAAAAGTTTATATATTTCTGTTCTATAAAGTCGCACTTTTTTCTCCTTCCATCATTTGTGAATGATAAAGATATGCATCTTCGAGTGTACTTTCCACATTTTTCGCATTTACTACAGGTTGTTTTTTTGAAATAATTCTTAATTCTACGTTTTCTCCACTGTTTCTCATATTACTCACTATATACAGATTCTCTATTCGTTCCGCTTCTTTTTCTGACACTACACATTTCCAAACATGTCCCTCCACTTTTTCTATAATCTTTTTTTCTGTTCCTTCTTGAATCAATTCACCATTCTTCATAATTAAGATTTTGTCTGCAATATAATCGATATCAGACACTATATGCGTAGACAATAAAACTATCCTGTTTTTCCCAAGAGAACTAATCACTTTCCTGAAACGTACCCTCTCCTTTGGATCCAGTCCAGCCGTAGGTTCATCCAGTATCAAAATTTCTGGATCATTCAAAAGTGCCTGTGCAATTCCTATTCTTCGTATCATTCCCCCTGAAAAAGTCTTCAATTTTTTCTTTTTCTTATTTTTCAGCTCTACCAGATCTAAAAGTTCCTCAATGCGACTATCTGCATATTCTTTTGGCAAGGCTTTCAATGCAGCCATATATCGAAGAAATCGTTCAGCAGTAAATTCATCATAATATCCAAAATCCTGCGGTAAATATCCCAATAGTTTTCGATACTCTGCTCCCATACTCGCAATTTCAATATTATCACAGTAAATATTTCCTGTTGTTGGCTTTAAAATACCACAAATCAACCTCATTAATGTTGTTTTTCCCGCGCCATTTTCTCCTAGCAACCCATATACTCCATTTACGAATGTATAATTAAACTTTCTAACCGCTTCTTTATCCTTATATCTTTTCTCTATATCCATCAACTTTAATTCATGCATAATATTTCCCCTTTTTCCATTTTATTAAGTAATCTTTTTACTTGCATTACAATTAGAATACCTAACACAAAAAAAGCTACCATCCACATCCACAGTGCTGTTATTAAAAATATTCCTGGAATGGAACCAATCACTCCATAACTGATTGGTAAAAAAAATACACTCATGCCAAACAAAGACACTCTTTTTCTTCTCGTTTCCATTGATAAAATTCCTAGCGCAATAACATTCGATAACAGATATGGTGTTAAAATATACAACCCGACCTGTAATAGTCCAATTTTCCAATGCCAGCTCAAATAGTTCACTATCAAAAGCAACATTGCACCATTTATCATCCCGGACAATACCAACCATGTAGCAACACACTGTTTTGTATTAAAATAACAGCTCTCTCCCAACTCTCCTACTCTCCCAAAAAATAATTTATCAATCACACTGATAGACATTATGCTAAGAAGCCCAGCTCCCCCCATACATATCATAATCATTTCATTCTGATCCACTCCAGTATGCTGTAACGCAGCAATAGCAATGATTCCTAAACAAATAATAACACCATAAACAACAAAAAATAATTTATCCATGTAATAAAGCTGATGAAGTAAAATATTTTTTTCAGACATCATTGGTATTTTTTGTTTTTCCAGTTCTTCAATCATCACATTATAAGTTTTTTGTTTTCTAGTTTTATCAACCAAAAGTTGCTGATCTGCTTTTGTAAAAAGATTCTTTATTTCACTATTTTTCATAATCGTTCTCCATTATCTTTTTTAGCTGATTTACCCCTAAGCGAAATCGAGATTTTGTAGTAGAAACACTACATCCCATAATCTTTGCTATGTCTTTAAATTTCATTTCTTCATAAATACGCAAAATAACAACCTCCTTTATATCTCGCGAAAGTTCATTTAACAAACTCCTCAAATAAATGGCATCCGTAGCTTCATTCAAAAAATCTCTGTGATTTGAAATATTGGCAAATTTCTCACAATCAACGGCTGTTCCTTTTTCCTTTTTGTCTCGGAAATAATTAAAACATATATTTCTTGCAATCGTCAGGAGATAGCCTTTAAGATTTTTATGTTTATAAGAAGTTCCATATTTAATGAATTTCAAAAATGTTTCTTGTGCAATATCGTAAGCATCATCCTCGGTTTGAACCATATATAAGCAAAAGCGATAAATATCTGCATAATATTGCTCAACAATAATGTCAACCGCTTCTTTACTTCCGCTATGCACTTTTTGAATCAATTCACTGTCTTTCATAGCGTTTTCTCCAATCATAAAACGTTTTACACCCTATATAACCTCCATAAAGGCAAAAAAGTTCACTATAAAATAATTTTTTATTCCTATTACACTTTATTTTCATATGAATCATACCATTTATTATAAATCCTAAAACTGTGCCCTACAAATCGAATTTCTTTTCAAATAAATAACAAGAGCATTTTTATCTTTAGGGTATTATTCATTAGGCATGTTGTAGTGGAAATCTTCTACCCTCTCCATACTGAGATGATTTTCTCCATTATCTATGACTTTCTGTCAATTTGACAGCTCTGATTTCTTTCTCTATTGCTCTGATGGCTGTTTTGTACTCATTCCTCGTCCTCCTCTTCCAGTTCCGCTTTATAATCTTCTAAGTCCATAAGAAAAATCTCATAGCCTTCATTGCTCATGCAGAACAGCTTTCTTATGGTATTGCAGACAAGCCCGATCATATCCTCATCCCCTTCCAGAAATGGAATAATATTGCCGATGGCTTCCATCGTGTCATTTCTGTTGCCTTTATCAAACATTGCGGTCACTAAGCATTCATCTGTATCAAAGTTCATTGCCAGATCCATCATAATTCTACCTCCCCCTTCTTACGTGCTTTGGATTTTTCAGTTTCCGTTTCTTTCTGCTCCTGTGCTTTTGCTCTTGCCTGAAACTCTTTCAATGACTGCAGTACGGATTTTTTCAGTTCTCCTTTTCCACCCTTTGCAGGCTCTTTGTTTTGTTCCCGGTTTGGTTCTACTGATACGGATTCTTTCTTGACTGGTGCTTCTGGAACTTCCTGTTTCACTTCCACAGTCTGTTCTGCTTCCTGCACTTTTCCATGTTTCTCATTCAAATACTTTTCCATATCGTTAATTGCTTTCTGTACCAATGGACTTTCCTTATAATGCGGAATCATATCTATCAGTTCCCTGTCTACTCTGTCCCAACACATCAGTTCGTACTCTCCAGAATAATCCTTATCCCCGTCCTGCAGGTCAAAACCAATCCCTTTGCCTCCATGCAGTCGATCTGCCGGAATACTTTCATAAATCTTAATCGCTTCTTCCAGAGTAAGATTATTATGGTATTCTCCCATGACCGGAAACTCCATACACTCTGCCACATAAAAAGTAATCGTAGCTTCCGGCTGTTCCTGTTCTGATTGTCTGGTAAAGATAGAAAAGGTTTCTGCATTTTCCAGGCGGGAAAGTAATGACCGGGCAGTTATCACATCACTGTCTATATCAGATTCTTCCGATACTTCAACCAGCCAGTCCTTTAAACACCCTGTTTTCTGATTCAAAATGTCCTCTGTGATTTTCTTCACCTGTTCTTCCCTGTTCTCAACGGTATCTTTATATTCGTAAGTGTCATATTCATAGCTGAAATTATCTAAATCCACCGCCAGCTTTTTGATCTCCTGCTGATCAAGGTAAGCATCTGCTTCCTTCATATATTCTGCCAGAGTGATTCTTTCTTCTGCGATAGGATTGATGTCCACCTTAATACCTGCCATTGCTATACCATGAGCATTTAATTCATTGAAGAAACTGTCCTCCCGGATATTGCCATGATAAGAAAGCACCACATCAAGGTCAGAATCATCTCTGTAAAGTTCCTCTCTGCTTCTGGAACCATGCACCCTTGCTGCAAGCAGCTCTACTTCATTTTCCAGTCCCATATCTTCCAGAATACCCTGTGCGTGATACAAGACACCCCGTTCCACTTCTGCCCTGCTAAGACCATTTAATGCTGCTTCATCTCTTCCAATCTCAGAAGTCGTACGAAGCTCACCTGCCTGTAGTAAATCCTTTGAATGTTGGATGGTCATTGCCTCAAATTCTTTATAGTCCACTTTGACACATTCCATATCATCCATTCTTTCACTTTTTAAGATTTCATAAGTAGCTTTCTGAACAGATACTTTGGGATCGTCATAATCATTGGAATGGATTTCGTGCAGGTCAGAATCATAAAAAATATAAAAATAACCTTCTTCCGTTGCCTGTACGGTCAGATACCCTTTGCTCTTGGTAAACTGCATTGCAATTCCCTCACAGGTATCCACTGCTCTTTCCCTGTCATAATCCTCAAAAATACTTGGTGGACAATTCTTTAATAACTGTGCCAGCTGCATCTGCCGTTCGCCTGCTTCTTCCACTTCTGCCATCAAATCCTCATAGTCAACGGGAACTGCATTTTCCAGGGACATTTCTTCATCTTCCAGAATATCTTCCATTGCCTGCTGCATAGAAATATCAGGATTGTCATAGGCACCGCCGTCGATCTCATCGTAATCCAAAGCATAAAAGGTATAATCATAGCCTTCCTCTGTTCTCTGGATTGCAAAATACCTATCGTCAATCTTATATGCCAGTTCATCCGGTTCCAGTTCCGGCATAAGTCCTTCCACAGAAATCCCTTTCTCCTGCAGATATTCTGAAATAGCTTCCAATGCTCCTGCATCATACCCATTCCAGAGATCTTCTGCGACAAGCTGACCATGTTCCGATACGATAATCCCTGCCACATCTGAACCATACTCATCATGTTCCATGAAGAAGAACTTCTCCCCTGCATACTCTCTTTCATCTACTGTATGCCAGGTTCCTGCATGTCCATCTGCTTCAAATCCTCTGGTATCTGCTGTAATGGTGACTTCCGCTTCATCTAATGCCTGTTCAATCTTCTGCATACGGATCTCTGCCCTTGCCATATCAATAAATCCATCTAACACCGCTGGGTGGCTTTCTATCACATAATCCTGATTCAGATTCTTCCCCTGATTGATATTTTCCGGGATTTCGATATGTTCTGCCCAGTCTTTGTTCTGTTTGGAAAATCTGCCGTCATAAGAAAGTTCCCGAAGCGTATTTGCCATAACAAACGTCATACGTTCTTCTCCAAACTGTTCCAGCACTTGTTTTGCGGCATCTTCCTTTAAATGCAGCCCGTCAAAATTTAATGCGATTGCTTCCTCGATTGCTTTCTTACAATCAATATTTAACTTTCTGGAATCCAGATAAGCATCTACATCCCGTTCTTCCATTGCCTGAGCAAGTGTTCCTTTATAAACTGGCGGATAGGCTCTGGTATGATTATTTTCCAGCATCTCCATTCTCTGCTGTACAAAGTCCGGAAGTTCCTCAAAGCCGAAAGAATCCACATAATAAGCCTTTGTCTCCGCCGTCCGGTTTATAACTATGACGTCGCTTACCGATAAGGAATGTCCATGAAAATCGTTCGGGCGGTTGATATTAAATCTCTCAAAAATATCCTCTAATGTGATCGTTGGTATCCACGGAGCCGCATACACCATCCTGTAGTCTTTCCCCTCAATGGTATAGCCTAATTTTTTAGCCGATTCAAAACCCATAAACTGATAAGTATGCTCTCCGCCCGTATCCATCTGATAGATTGCAAAACGACCGCTTTCTCCATGAAAAAGCAAAGTTTCATCAATCTTTTCCGCACTGTCCTGTTCCAGTTTTTCCTGTCTGGTGGCAGATGCTTCTTTTTCTTCATATTGCATGATATTTTCTCTTTCCAGCTCATGCATCTGCTCCTCAATGTTCCCAATGATCTCTGCAGATGTTTTTCGGATGGTATCCATTGATGCTTTCAACGCCTTCATATCCCTGCTCTCGCACCAGCTGGCGATATAGGTAAACGAATATTCTGAAGTATCCAGACCAAAATGGTTGCAGACAATATAAGCGATACTTTCTGCTTCCACTTCCTTTGTTGTCTGGTCTTTTAAGACGCCTTCCACATCCATTACTTCCCGGTCATGCAGCAATGCGTGGCTCACTTCATGGACTCCGGTTTTCATCGTCTGTACATTACTCATATCTTCCTTTATCGCAATATATTTTTCTGTCTGGTGATAATAGCCTTTTGCATCCCCTTCCACATTCATCATGCGGATCGGTACAGGAGAAATATTCTGCAATGCCTGCATAAACGTATCATAAAACTGTACACTTCCGGTAAGCTCCGGTACCTCCAGTTCTGCGATCGGTTCCCCCTCTGTCTGGCTGACATCAAATACCGTTGTCACACGGAACCTTGGAATGACCATCTCCACGATCTCTGTTTCCGGCTGACCGTCATCCCCGATCACCGGCTCTTTTGTTACAGGGTCAATCTTTTCAATCTCCTGTTTCTCACGGATGGGTGCCGGTGCGATGATCTGGATTCCTTTTTCCCCACGTTTTACATGGCGGTTAAACTTCTTCTGCCACGCCTGATACCCTGCCACCAGAGTAGCCTCCGGTTTCTGCATGGTGATCAGAAGGGTGTTATTAAAACTGTAATTATGGAACTTGGACATGGTATTCAGATATTCCGTATACCGTTCCGAAGTAAAAATCTCCTTTACGCCCTGTTCCAGCCGTTCCGATATTTCCTTTAACTGTTTCTCTATATTATTTGCCATAAAACAAATCCTCCTTTTGGATTTCTCCCGCCAGAAAATATCCTGACGGGAAACTTTTTATAACTCCTGTTCGTGTTTCTTCTTTGCTGATTTCTGCACAGTCGGCTGCTGTGGTGCGTTTTGCTGTGCTTTTTCCTGCTTTAAGCGTTCCAGAATAGATGGCTTATGGATTCTATCTGCTGTTTCCGGAAGTTCTTTTTCTTCTACAGCATCCCTGCTATCTGTGCTACTTCCTTCTCTGCCAATATCCTCATCTGCCATAATCGTCTCATTGCCCTTTTCATCCATGTTCAGCAACGCATTTAACTCAGATAACCGTTCCATCTTTTCATTCAGCTCTGCTTCTTTCGGGAATGGCTTCTTTACCTCTTCCTGCGCAGTAGCAAGCTGCTGTTGTACGGTTTCTAGCTTCTGCTCACTTTCCGTCAGCTTCCTGTCAATGGAAGAAAGCGTGTTATGGATACGCTGCATATTTCCTACAGGGTCTTTTCCGATCTCCAGCTTATAAGAGCATTTTCCTTTGACCGTCAGTTCAAACGCATTGGAGAACATATTGTAGGAAGCGGATAACGTAAACCCATGATATTCTCCGACCTTTCCGCCGGTGCTGACGGTTTTTAATCCTGCACAAGCAGCGATCAACGCTTCGCCTGCTTCTTTCTTATCTTCATAAAGGACATTCCCTACCGTCATGACAAACGTGTCATTGTCCTGTAAATCCACGCTTTTTACTACCTGGGAATCTATCTGCATCCCGGCAATCCGCTCTTTCAATGCACTGATCTGTACCGGGAAATTCTTTGCAATATCGGATTCCAGACGATAAATCTGACTGGTGTGGTTTGCCTTTAGAAGTTTCAGCTTACTCACCTGCACATCCAGATCCATTTTTTCCTTAATGTACGGATTACCTGTAGCAAGAGCCTTAATCTCGGCATAGGACAGTGCCGTATCATCCACATCTTCACAAGCTCTGACCGGGGATTTACTGGTCATGATCTGGCTGATGAACTTCTGCTTATTCTCCAAAATCTGCCACATATACGCATCAAAAGTATTTTCCGTCACATACCGGAATATCTTTACTTTGTCATTCTGGTTTCCCTGTCTTAAGATACGTCCTTCCTGCTGCTCCAGATCAGACGGTTTCCATGGACAGTCAAGGTGATGGAGAGCAATCAGTCTGTCCTGTACGTTGGTACCTGCACCGAGTTTTGGAGTGGAACCCATCAGGATTCTCACCTGTCCAGCCCGTACCTTTGCAAACAGTTCCGCTTTCTTTGCCTCCGTGTTGTATTCATGGATAAAAGCAATCTCTTCTTTCGGGATTCCCCTGGCAACCAGTTTGTTTCGGACATCATCATATACATTGAAAGTCCCATCCCCTTTTGGAGTAGACAAGTCACAGAAGATCAGCTGTGTTGTCCGGTCTGCTTTTCCCTCGTCCCATACCTGAAAAGCATTTTCCACACAGGTATTGACCTTGCTTTTTTCTGCATCCGGAAGGAGTTCATTTAATAGCCTCTGATCCAATGCACATTTTCTTCCGTCATTGGTAATCTTGAGCATGTTGTCCACCGTTGGATTCACAAGACCGGCTCTTACTTCTTCCGCACGTTCCGAAAAGGCACTGACCATTTCCTGCTGTTCTTCACTTGGTTTTAAGACTTCATTGATAAACTCTGCTTCCGGTACAGGAAGATTCAGCATATCCGATGTCTGAATATCCGCAGCTTCCTTAAAAATGGAGATCAGCTCTGGAAGATTAAAAAAACGGGCAAACCGTGTTTTCGCACGATAGCCCGTTCCTTCGGGAACGAGTTTGTCAAGATGATTTTTGTAAGTTTTCTAAATTCAAATATTTATCCGCTGAAAAATCTCCCAACATCTCGTGTCTGCATATCTCTTGAAACACCGTATTCAAAGGCTTATTCGCACTTTCCGATTGCTTCACATTGACAATAAAAGTTGTTTTGCCTATTCGTGTTGTATAAGATAAAGTGTTTTCTTTCATATAGTCCGTTTCTCCTTTTCATAAATTGACTGTGGGGCATTCCGTTTGGAACACCCCACAAATACATCTGCTTCATCGGAACATATCAAGAAGTCATTAAGTCGAGAGTATAATGGAAATGGTTATCTTTCCATACCACGCTTGTTTCTTCGTGCCTTGATACGCTCCTGTCTTTCTTTTTCCCTTGCTTCTTTTTCGGCTCGTTCCTGTGCTTCCTTAAAAGAAAAAAGTTGCTTCACTTTTTCGGTAAAAAGTTTAGCAACTTCGGGGAAATGCTCCAACGCTTCAAGAAAAGGTCTGCACTTTTCTTTCAGTTCGTTGTATTTGGTTTTCATTCTTTCCAGTGCATTTGCACTGTCAAAATATTTCTGTCGGTAATAATTTGCACTCTGCTCCAATTTATTGATTTCCACACGACTGGTAATGCCCTCTTTGGCAAGGGAAGTCAGCTCAGAATAATCCTCTTTGGAGATTGCCATTTTACCTGTGATTGTTTTCTGCCCCATACTGTCAATCTCGTTTAAGGTTTTGGAAATATGACGGGCAGGCTCATACTTAACCTGTTCCTTTTGAATACGCTTCTGCAACTTCTCCAATCGCTCTTTATCCTGTTTGATTTGATATTGCAGGGAAGTCAAATGCTCTGCCGTACTTCCGTATTCGCCACGCTGAAAGCCTTTGAACCCTTGTTCCGTCATATAGTGAAACAACTCATCTTGCAGTATGCTGTACGAAGCTCGGAACATCGGTTTCCCGTTCTTTCTTAGCAATGGATTTCCTTTTTCATCGGTCAGCGGAATATCCGATTTCCATTTCTTTGAATGGCTTATCTGATTAACAACCGCCTTGACCGTTCCTCGCAGTTCGGGGTCTTTGCAACGCTTACTCCATAGAATTTCTTTCTCCACCACTGGCAGAACCATAGCGTGAAGATGATAATGGTAAACCTCTTTTCCCAGTTTTTCGCTTGCTGCCACATTGATTTCATCAGCGTGCATAACTGCCGATATAACATTGTCCGCACCGAATTTTTCTTCAATGAAATGGTAGGCTTCTTCATAAAACTGCTTTGCGTATTCATAGCCACCGTTACGCTCGAAGTACATCGTATTCACATCAATCACTATCTCATTAAAGAGTGTTGCGTCTTTCCTCAACCCACGAAGCGACACCTGACCGTCTGCTTCCATCTGTTTTAACTGTTCCATATAGGTAGGGGCAGTCGGCTTTTTGAAATGCACATTAAAGGGTATTCGTTCCTCAATCACATTCATATTTTCATAGGTTTCATTCTTGCGTTCGTTGTGCCTTTCCGCCTTGCTCACATCAGAAGCGGCATACTGTTTTACCCTTGCACAACTCATATCCGCCTTGTTGTTTTTTGCCATTTTCGTTCTCCTTTCTCGGCAGGGCGAAGCCATTACACAACATTCTCTGAATGTGTGTAACCCACTATGACACTTTCAGACTTCGTCTGCAAAGATGTCGTGGGCAAGGGCTTTCCTCCCTTGACCTCCCTTTAATGCCTCAAACAAAAAACAGGCTGTCTATTCATCAGACAACCTGTTTTTATGCTCTCGGCATATCACCCATCGGCAAAGACCAGTACCACAGAAAGCCTTGTTTTCGGGAGATAACTCCTGCTTTCTTCTTTGCCTTTTTGATGGTCGATTTCTTGAACCCTGCGGCTTCAAGTCTTTCTTCACAATCCGAAGAAAGCATTTCTCCGTCTTTCAGCATTTCCAAAAGAAATTCTTTCGCCTTGATTTCCTTGTCGTTCGGTCTGCCCATTTTAGGGGCGAGAGATTGGAACGCTTCTTCTGCTGTCATTTCCATTTCAGAAATAAAGTCCACTCCTTTTTCCGCAACCTCAAAGAGAATTGCCGAGCCTGTCGGGGCAAGGTTGGATTTCACTTGCACCATATATCGTTCTGCTGGTGCTTCTTTGTTCGGTGTGCGTGTGATTGCAAGAATACTTCTTGCAGCACCCGCAACATCAATAGAACCGTTGGTACGATAAAGAGGGTTGGTATCTCTCATCTTGTTCATATGAGCGATAATCACGATGGCACAGCCTGTATTTTTTGCAACTGCAATCAAGTGATTAAACTCTGCCCTTGTTTCGTTGGCATTGTTCATTGAACAATTCTCTCCGATATAGGAACTCATCGGGTCAAGAATTAAAAGTTTTGCGTGATACCTTTCGATTGCTTCAGCAATACGGTTATCTCCAAAGGATAAAGATTTTTCATCTTCTTTGATGAAGATAAGATTTTCTCCGTTCCCACCGGCAGAGTTAAAACGGGGGACTACCGTATCGTCTGCATCATCTTCCGTTGTCTGATAGATGACTGTCATAGGCTCTGTTTCTTCTTCGGTAAAGGGGAGAGGTTCTCCCTTTGAGAGCAGAGCGGCTATGGAAAGCATTAACTTGCTTTTCCCATCGCCAGGATCGCCCTGCAAGAGCGTAACCTTGCCGAACGGAATATACGGATACCACAGCCATTTCACTTCTTTCGGTTCAATCTCACTTGCCTTGATAATTTCAAGCGGTACATTTACATTCATCTCATTTTCCATTTTCATCATTGTTCTTCGTTCTCCTTTTCGATAAATACTTCGGGCAGAGCACCACGATACAGCGAAAACTCTGCTTGCAGTCATTACTGCATTTTCTGCAAAGTTCGTTGTAGGTAATGCGATTTCTTTCGTTCAGAAACAATGCCCACTCTTGTTTCCGTTTCTTGCTCATTCTCGGCATATCAATCCTCCTTTCCGCCTGAAAATAAAAAACCACAGGAAAGATACTTACTGCCTTGTTTCTGTCATTTTTCGGAGCGAGAATCGGGCAAAATTGCCTTTCTAAGCCTTTCAAAAAATCACGCAAGGTATTTGTACTAACCTGTGGTTATGTATTGATTTGTAGATTTTGGGTAACAAAAAACACCGTATTTCTACGATGCTTTCTGTCAGATATATTTTTCTGTGTGCGAATAAATTGTTGATTTTCTGCGTAAAATTGGAATTTCACTTTTCTTATTGTTTCTTATTTGAAACTATACTGCCGATTACCTGAACAATTAGAGCCATTCCTAAACCAACTACGCCGCCTGCTAAAATAATCATAATAATTTCATCATAATTAAATCGGTTTGCAGCAAAAGACCATATTCCTGCTATGGTTGCAAATATTAAAACAAACCCTAAGTACAACGTCTTAACAGTCTTTCTATTCGTTGTTGATACTGGTTCTATTCCTTTAAGAATATAATCCGTTGTGACTTCAAAAAGTTCGCTCATAGCGATTACTTTTTCTAAATCGGGTGTGCTTTGTTCACTTTCCCATTTTGATACAGCCTGTCTTGATACACCAACCTTATCAGCAAGTTCCTCCTGCGAATATCCTTTTTGTTTTCGTAAATATTGTATTCTATCTGCTATATTCATTGTCAGTTCTCCTTTCCTTTTGACAAAATCATAGCATTTTTTATAGTTGCATTACCACCACCTATGCTTGGAAATGTGTCAACCAACGGTTTCAATCAAGTTTTTCAGTTCAAAAATGTATTAAGAAATTCGGAAAATTCAAAGTTTCCTTTGCTTAAAAAATCCCTTTATTGTATTTAATTTGTCCATACAACATAAAGCCTAATCCGACAATAACTGCTGGAAGAATAATAAATCCCATAGTCTCTTCACTCCAAAATGAAACTATAAAACCTAACACCAAAGATATTCCGATAATCAGTGTTCCTGTTCCAACGGCTTTTCCATACTTTGGTATATCTTCTTCTTTTACTTTTCGCCTATTGTAAGAATGAATTGTACTGATATTGCCTTTGATATTTACAATTCCTATAACAGATATGAACACTCCTAAAATCAACAACATAATGTTCTCCATAATTACCTCCTAAAAATAGAACAGTTCTTCAAATTTCTTGTCTAAAGCAATACATAAAATCAATGCCAACTTTGCTGTTGGGTTGAACTGTCCAGTTTCAATAGAACTAATGGTATTTCTTGAAACTCCTACCATTTCTGCAAGCTGGGTTTGAGAAAGATTTGCCGCTGTACGAACTTCCTTTAAGTGATTTTTCAAATGTAATTGCTCTTTCATATGCTCACCTCTAAAATTTGGCGAACAAATCCAACAAATGCCAAAACGGAAAGAATGAAAAACATACTGGTCAATAGCAAATCACTCTTTCGTTTCATTTTGATAAAACGAACTAACCATTGTGTCGCAAGAATACTGAAATATATAACCCAAGGACTGTAAATCATAGTATGGGCAATCATAGAAGATAGCAAAGAAAGCAGACAACACACCAAAGCCCCCACTCTACTTGCGTGACTTCCTGCCAGATATAGCACTTCCATTTCCGCCAAGTCTTTATTTTGATGTTCTTTTCTACTTGCGTTTAAGATTTCTTCCTTTTTCATATGAATACCTCCGTTCCAAGTTTTCTTTGCACACCTTAATTATACTAATACCAAGTTTTCTTGTCAATAGTGTTCACACAAAAGTTACAAACAATGTAGGAGAATGGCATATCGGAAATGAAGTATATGGCTGTTTGCATTATACTTTTCCGCCACTTCCATTACACTCGCAACTTAATGACTTCTTGAATACTTCCCGAAAAAGAAAACTGCCATCAGTAAAGACAGCAGTTCCTTTTCGGCTGGTATGCTATTAGGAATACACAATATCGTTCAATACAATCTCATCTGCACAGGCTCGGATATTGTTCATCAATCCGACCCATTTCATCATATCCTCTGCTTTCAGTTGTTCCGTCACACCCTGCTTTCTTGCCATTTCCTTTATCAGATACTCCGCCATATTACACGCCGAAGTATCAATTTCAGCAAGGTGTTCATATAACTTTCCGCTTGTAAGCAGATTGAAATATAAGACTCTCTTGTGTTCTCTTAAATATCTTTCTCTCATTCTTCCGTATTTTGTGAGAGTGGGCAGTTCTTCGTTTTCTATCGTCAAGCAGGGATAGTAATAATCTCCGATGAGTTCGTACTGGATACCGGTTCTTTCGTCTGTGATAAATCGTTGCATTTTGATTTCTCCTTTTGCTTCTTGTGGTAAAATTCCAAAGATTTCTCGTTATGGTTCTGCTTTTGACATTCCTCGGAACATAATTTCTGCTGACTGTGTGTAGGCCAGTAGGTACTGCCACACACAGCACAGACACGCTGACGATAATAATGATTTCCTTTTTCTGCTTCTCTGTCGGCTTTCTTTTGGTCTTGCCTTGCCTGATAGCAACAATCCTTTGAACAAAAAATCTGTCGGTTACTTGTAGGCACAAACTCTTTTTGACAATGAGGACATACCTTTGTCTTGACGATTTCTCCACCATTTTCAGCGAGTTTTTTCGCCTTTCGCTTCTCTCGGTAGGCTTTTTCACGCTCACGCTGTTTTGTCAATCGCTCCATTTCTATCTGTTCTTCCTGTGCCTTTATTTCAGCAAGTTCTTCTTCAGTATAGGCAATATCGACCTGCCCGACATAGTTGAAATAAATATCAACCTTTTGTGTCCTTGCTTTTCCCACTCCCTCTGCTTCATAAACCACAATCTTGTCAATGAGTTCGTGGAACATCAAATCGGAAATTTCTGTCGGCTCTTTGCACTTGCGTATCAAAGAAATGAAATGCTTAATATCAACCGTATTTGTCTTTTCTTCGGTCAGTTCCTTTTCCATTTCCTCAATCTTCGTTTCCAGTTCAGCCTGTTCATCATCGTACTGCTTCATCAGTTGCTTATACTGTCTTTCGGGCAGTAATCCCGAAACAAGATTTTCATACAGACCACGAATAAGTTTGGAAAGTTCATCGTATCGCTTCTGAAAACAGAGCAATTCCGATTTATTGTGCTTTGGCTTTTCTGTCTGCTTCTCATTCCATAACGCTTGAAGCTCCTTTGCAAAGGCTTCTTCGTCATTCAGGACAAATCTTGATAATCGTTTGACAGCCGATAATATCAAGGCTTCAACACTATCAGCACTAATCGAATGGGCAGTACAAGCGTTTACTCTGCTTGCATACCCGCCGCAACGGTAAGAATACTGCACCGAACGGTCTTTTTTGCTGTAATGCGTTTGCAGGGTCATTCTTCTGCCACAATCCGCACAGTACAGATAACCGCTTAAACGATTGCTATGCGTACCTTTTGCCGCTGTCCTGTTCGCTCGTTTCTTTCGCTTCTGAACGCTGTCCCAAAGTTCCTGCGAGATGATAGGCTCGTGCGTGTTATAAAATACATACTGTTCATCTTCATCGGTATTCTTTCTTTTGTGCAGTTTGAAATTGGTGCTGACCGATTTACGCAAAACAGTATGACCGAGATATTCCTGTCTGCTTAAAATCGCTCTTATGGTTGACATTCCCCAAAGATACGGGTCTGAAAACTTTATTCCATTATACTGTTCGGGGTGATATTCCTTTGCGTGTGACGCCGGAATTAAAACCTTTTCTTCGGTAAGCAATTCAGCGATTGCTCTCGGACTTTTGCCCTCGTTGGCAAGCAAAAAGATACGCTTTACCACCTCAGAAGCCACAGGGTCAACGACAAGCGTTTGTTTGTCGGTTGTTAATCGGTTATATCCGTAAGGGATTGAACCGCTGCAACGCTTTCCGTCTTTCATACGGGCATCAAACACAGCCTTGATTTTGTTGCTTGTGTCTTTGGCATACCACTCGTTCATAATATTCAAAAACGGGGCAAAGTCATTATCCGAAGCATTGTTGCTGTCAATACTGTTGTTTATTGCAAGAAAACGGACATCTTTCTGTGGGAACAGAACTTCCGTATAAAAACCGACTTGCAGATAGTTTCGCCCCAATCGGCTCATATCCTTAACAATAATCGTAGCAACATTTCCAGCTTCTACTTCCTTAATCAACTCTTGAAAACTCGGACGATTGAAATTCACACCCGAAAAACCATCGTCAGTAAAATGGCGAATATTCGTGAACCCATTTCTGCGAGCATAATCTTCCAAGTATTTCTTTTGGTTGGTGATGGAATTTGACTCACCATTAAGGTCATCATCTCTTGATAATCGCTCATAGAGTGCTGTAATCTTTGAAGTCCTTGACATTCTCTTATCCTCCTTTCCTTATGTAATCCGATTTAGCATTACAGAGATTACTCCATCTGCTAATAGGAGAAAATAGGGGTACAAAGCGGAACTGTTTTTCAAAAAAATCAAAAAAATTTTTGAAGTTCTGAAACCGACTTTGATAACCTATTTTCAATTTAGGAACGCATTATTTATCGTCCTACTAAATTATAGCCCTCCGGTGATAATTCGATTGCGGTTACTGTCTCCCCAAACGTTGCCGCCCAGGAATCAAAGTGTCCCATACCCATACGCATGAGTGTGTCATACTGAAGATAACGCATGATAGTGTAAAGCTCGGTCATACTATTTGATACAGGAGTACCTGTAGCAAAGGTGATTCCTCTGCCGCCTGTCAGTTCATCCATATACCGGCATTTCATAAACATATCCGAACTTTTCTGTGCATCCGTCTGTGAGATACCCGCCACATTCCGCATTTTTGTATACAAAAAAAGGTTCTTAAAACTATGGCTCTCATCCACAAACAGCCGGTCTACACCCAACTGCTCAAAAGTTACTACATCATCCTTTCTAGTCTGGTCATTGAGTTTCTTCATCCTCGCCTGCAGACTCTTCTTTGTTTTTTCCAACTGCTTGATGGTATAATTCTGCCCTGCCTGATGTGCCGCTTCTTCAATGGAAAACGTAATATCTGCGATCTGATCTTCCAGCATGGCAATCTGCCGTTCTCTTGAAAGAGGGATTTTCTCAAACTGCGTATGGCCGATGATCACGGCATCATAATCCCCTGTCGCAATACGGGAACAGAACCGTTTTCGGTTTGCCGGCTCAAAGTCTTTCTTCGTTGCCACCAGGATATTTGCTCCCGGATAGAGACATAGGAAATCACTGCCCCACTGCTCGGTCAGATGGTTTGGCACAACATAAAGATTCTTTTGTGAGAGTCCCAGCCGTTTTGATTCCATACCGGCTGCGATCATCTGGAACGTCTTTCCTGCTCCTACGCAATGAGCCAGTAACGTATTATTTCCATACAGCACATGAGCCACTGCGTTTTTCTGATGCGGCATCAAGGTGATCTCCGGGTTCATGCCGACAAACTGAATATGGCTTCCATCATATTCCCGTGGACGGATGCTGTTAAATCGTTCATTATAAATCTTACAGAGATCTTCCCGTCGGTGCAGGTCTTTAAATATCCACTCTTTAAATTCCTCTTTGATCAGCTCCTGCTTCTGCTGTGCCAGCATTGTTTCCTTCCGGTTTAATTCCCGGTGTTCCCCCTCGGCATCCTGTACCGTGTCATAAATCTTGGTATCTCTAAGGTTTAAGGCATCTTCCAAAAGACGGTAGGCATTGGCTCTCTGTGTTCCATAAGTGGAAGTGACAAGGGCATTTCCGTAGCTGTCCACATTCTTTCCCATAACATTCCATTGTCCGGTCACTTCGGCATACTGGACTTTGACCTTGCTCCCTACATAATATCTTGGTGTATGGAATGTCTCTGCCATGAACTGTGTGATATAGTTCTCTGAAATCCAGGTTGCTCCAAGTCTTGCCTCAATCTCTGACGCATCCAGATCTTTTGGCTGTACCTGCTCCAAATACTGCACATTCACCTGATATTCTGGGTGATCTTCTGCAAACTGTTTGGCGATCTGCAGTTTCTCTCTTACATTTCCAGAAAGATATTCGTCCGATGGCTCCCATTTTTCACTAATCGGATTCTTAAAGATTACCCCCGCCAGTTCTTCGGTAAGCTTCTCTTCTGTTTTCCCGGAAAGCTGTGCCATATAGGAAAGGTCAACGCCTGCCCTCTCACCGATAGAAACCGCAAGTGCTTCACTGGCAGTATCTACAGAAGTTACCGTTTCTGCCCTGCGGATTGTCCTTTTGGTAAAAATATCCGCTTTCCGTTTCAGTTCTCCCTTATCATCCAGAAATTCCAGAGAAGTCAAAAGACAATAGCTGCTGTCCTGGCTGAATGCCCGCTTATTGGCATTGCTGCTGATAAGACCATATTTTGCTGTAAAGGCATCATATTCTTCATTGAGTTTTTCCTGCAGCTTTGTGATCTGTTCAGCGCTTCCCTCTTCCATTTGACACTGGATCAGTTCATTCGTAACATCACGGATCTTCACCATCCCTTTGACACGTTCCGCTGTCATTGCCGGAAGCTCCATGCGGTTCATCACAGAATTTTCCCGGTAATAGACTTCATCATTCACTACGGTAAAACTGAAATTCTTTACCTCCGGGTCTGCCGGGATAGAGACAACATCCTCCTCCAGCTCTGTATCCGAAAGTTCCAGTTCCGTGATCGTGCCATGGATATTCTGGACGGCTTCTTTTAACTGTTCTTCTAAGGTAATTCCTTCTTTTGGTTTTACGGTCACTTCCTGCTTTCCATACTGGGTACTTTCTGTAGTAAACTCACCAAGCACCATTTCCGGATGCTCTGCAAAATAAGCATTGACTGAATAGCCTTCCTGTGTTTCCTTTAGATTTAACCATTCCGGTTCCTCAATGGATGCCCTGTCCCTTTTCTGGAAAAACAGAATATCAGAAACAACGCTGGTATTGGCATTTCTCTGGAATGCATTATTCGGTAATCGGATGGCTCCAAGCAGTTCTGCCCGGTTTGCGATATACTGTCTCACTGCCGGATTCTGCTTATCCATCGTTCCACTGGAAGTTACCACTGCAACTACGCCGCCCGGACGCACCAGATCAAGGGATTTTGCAATAAAATAATCATGGATCATAAAATGATGCCGGTCATATCTGCGGTCACTGACCTGATACGCCCCAAATGGAACATTGCCTATCACACAGTCGAAAAAGCTGTCCGGATAACTGGTTTCCTCAAATCCCTGTACTGCAATCTTATTTTTCTGGTAAAGCTGTTTTGCGATCCTGCCCGAAACCGGGTCAAGTTCCACACCATACATATTGGCTTTGCCCATACTCTCCGGGATCAGTCCCATAAAGTTACCGACACCACAGGACGGTTCCAAAATATTTCCCTGTTTCAGTCCCATATTTTCCAGTACTTCATACATACTTCGGATCACGGTCGGGGACGTATAAAAAGCGTTTAAGGTCGATGCCCTTGCTGCACTGTATTCTTCTGATGATAAGGTATTCTTTAATTCCAGATACTCATTCGCCCAGCTGCTGTTACTCTCCTCAAATGCCTGTGGGATGCCACCCCATCCAACATAACGGGATAAGATTTCCTGTTCTTCGGGTGTTGCCAGACGTTCTTCTTTCTCCAAAGTCTGTAACAAATGGATGGCTTCCATATTTGTTTTATACTTTGCCTTCGGACCGCCTGCACCAAGGTCATTATCCTGGATACGGAAGTTGCGTGGTTCTAACACAGCTTTTTCCTGTTCCTGACTTTCCGGAATATCTTCTTTGGCAGTAACCTCTTCCTCTTCTATTTCCTCTACATCTGACATATCTACTACGGTCGGTTCTGTTACCGACTTAGTATCTAAGAAATCAAACATGGTCATCTGATGACCAGACGGCCCCGCAAAGGATGGTTCTGCTTCCGGTGTTGGGAATATTGTGTAAGTCCCCTCTACATACTGATGAAGTTCCGAAAGAAGTTCTGTTTTCTGCTGATAGTTTGTCCCATATGCTTCAAAATCCAATGGCAGAGCTGCCAATGCCGCATCCATCTTCTGTAACAGTTCCTCTGTCTGCTCTGTTCCTTCCAACACTGCCATCAATTCTGCTCTCGACACATCCCCAAAAAAGTCATTGGTAAATGGTCTGTCTATTCCTTCCGGAAGACGAGCATAAAAACTAAGTATCTTATTCGCCATCTGTTCCCGTTCATACTCCGACATATGGACATAATCTTCTGCCTGCAGGAACTGGTCGTTCTTTATCAGATAGGATATTCTATTGGCAACTTTCTTCCAAGATAATGAAATTGAAGTATATGGACTATTATCATCACCTCTTGCAAGAAGCAGTCCTTTCCTATCATAATTTACATAAAACTCATCTACATCAGGCAGTGCATGAATCCTTTTATTGGTTCCATACTTTTCTTTAATAAAATCCGTTCTGGATTTTTCATTTTCATTTAACAAATAAAAAGAATAAGTTTTGAGCCTATCTTTTGAATAAGGGCCACCCCTTGCGAGAAAAGCATCTATCTCATCCTGGGTAATGAACATCTGATGTTCTTTCCATGCAAACCCATCTCTTGCCTGATAAGGGATGACCTCCGCAGCAAACTTCTGAAACTGCTTTGAGATATTTATCGGATTATAGTGATGGAAACGCATAAGAGAGCTGTCCATTTCATAGGCTTCTGCCAGTGCATCCAGTCTCTCATTCAGTTCCGAAAGCCACTGGGGATCTTCTATTTTTTCTTCTAAATAATCCGTGATCTCTGGATAAATACTGCGAAGATGTGGTAAGTCCTCTTCGTCAAAGACAATCTCCGCTACTCCTTCTGCCATATCCCCTTTCATATAGGCAAGAGCCTGGGCGTGTTCTTTTACTGCATTACTTCTTGCCGCATCCAATACAGACTGTGGTGCATATTCACCCTGGTCTAAAAGCTGATGGATACGTCCGCTGACATCCTCCCATGATAAAAATGCCTTATCTAAGATATGGTCTGTAACCGTATGCCCCACTGCGATCTGCATCCCAGTTTCATCAAACCAGACTGAATATTCATTTCCATCAATCTGAAAGCCTTTTCCACCTTTACGGTATTCACGCTTTACAAACTCCGTATATTCCTCCGGTGTCTGTTCGCTCATGAAATTATAGATGATCCGGAGCTGGCTGGCTTTCCGGTTTCCTCCTGTCCGTAAGATCTCATCAACAACTTCCTCTGGAATCGGGATTTCTCCGGCATAAAGGGCAGCTGCCCTTTCCTCGATCTGCCGTCTTTGTTCATTTGCGGTTGGATATTCGGGCAAAGATAAAGCAGAGGCGATCTCTTCCTCTGCTTTACTCAATCCATCTTCTCTTGTATCTTCGACTAACTGTATACCAATTCCGTCAAGATGCTCTCTTCCGCTGTTGCCATCAGTGCGTTCATGTGTGCTGTCCATGCCATCGGATCTGCTTCCTTGTCCGGTGCCGGATTCTTCTCCAGTAATTTCTCCATCTGGCTGTCCATTCTCTCCTGTGCTGCTTTCTCGATCTGTTCCAGATGGCTGTTCAGCTTCCCGGTCAGGAACAGGCTCTGATAAAGGCTGTTCTTGTGTTCCTTCAGAAATGTCCTCCGCAGCATCCCGTATTTCCCGATCGTCACTTCTTCCTCTTCGACGGTCAGATTCGGAAACAGGTAATCTCCCTTGCGATGATATGTCAGTTCCATAATCGGTTCCTCCTTCATTTTCAATATTTTCTTCTTTTTTCGTTTCTGCATCCCGGTTTTTAGTTTCACGCATTAACGTGGTAAAGTTATTATAATTCCTTTCCTTTGAAATTTCAACCTCTTTTCTCGCTTCTTCCAGAGAAATTTTATGTACAATTCTTCCAATATCGATCAGAATACTCTCACTGAGCTGACTCACTGCATTTCCAAGGAATGTAAGGGCAGACAGATGGTTGTAATCTGTGATGTGCATGAAATCCTCTTCTTCCAGAAGTTCCATTGGCTCAATCCCACATCGTCTGGAAAGCATATAGTAAACACTGTCTGTTACCAGCTGACGGAAATCACTGCGGATCGTCACCTCATCCAAATCTTCCAGATAAGTATTTTCTACTGCATATTCCAATCCATCCAGATATTCTTCCAGATTGTCACTGACCATCTCCCTTGCGACCGCCATCAATGCGTCCTGCAAGGTTGCCGTATCCTTTTCTTCCAGACCATAGACCTCTTCCAGATGCGTAAGGATCTCTTCTCTCTGGTGTTCCTGCATCTGCCACAGATACGGGCTTCTGCCTCCGGCTACCATGTGGGTGTCCGAAATATCAAACACATAACGAAGTTTGGTGTTCTGCCAGGTTTCATCAAACAGGGCAATTCCTCTTGCACCACGATTTACCCAGCGTAACATCTTTTCATTCCATAGTTCCAGTGATGCACAGGCTGTTGCGTCTGGACGCTGTGCATGGATCAGAAGCTGGTCTGAAAAAGAATACCGATATAACCTTGATGCTGTGTCCATATAATCCATCCAATCCCCTGGCGAACTGCTCACTGATACGGCATGTTCCTGTATCAAGTTTCGGATGTCCTGTAGTTTAGACATTTAACTTCCCTCCTGTCAATAAAAAACAGCCTACTCTTTTTAGAATTGGCTGCATAAAATGTACTTTACTTTTCGGAGAGAAAATGCTATATTCTAATTGAAAAGAGTAACCGCCCACAAGGTGGATGCTCCTGGATTAGGTTTTAATTTATTTTGCTCTCAAAGAGAGCTGCCTATCCTGTTGGCAGACAGGGTAGGCTATTTTTTTCGCTTGTTGTCCCTATTATCCAAATAGGCAAGCAAAGCAATCAGAAACGTACCGCCTAAGAACAATAAGCTCAAGACTTCGTATGTATCCATTCGCTCCACCTCCCTTCTTCTGTATCCCTTAACGGGATCTGAAAATCCAGGAGGTTTTTACCAACCCTGTACACGGTTACTCCAGTAATATTCTAACAGGTAACTCTCCGCAAAGCAATTCCTTTTTACTTCATACGGTTTTATATTCTGTTTTTCTCTTATCCTCTGGCCAATGCAGTTTCCATTCCAGATATTCCTCTTCTGTGATTCTTCCATCGCCCAGTTTCTGCTTTTTCCCCATCCATTCCTGCAGATAAGACATTGTTTTTTTATCCCTTATTGTGATTCCAACTGTTTCACTTTCTGAATCATTTAGCAGGAACAGATGAAAAAGCCCTCTATTTTCTTCATCCATCCAGAATAAAGTTTCCATTAATTCGTCCATTGTCGCAATTCCAGGACTTAAAAAATTCCGGACATCAACTTCCAATATTTCTGCTATCCGGATAAGCGTTTCCTGCTTCGGTGTACGCTGTCCACTTTCATATTGGGCGATTCTCACATCCGCACTACTTTCCCCATATCCTAACCTGCGTCCCAATTCCTTTTGAGTTATGTTGCGAAACATACGGATTTTTCTTATTCTTGCTCCTAATTTCAATTTCTTCTCCTTTTCAAAATGGGGCTGTGCAGTAACCACAGCCCCAGAACACTATTTATATTATCATTTGCGTTTTCTCTTAACTGTCACTACAGTTCCCAGACATCCTGCTGATACTGCAAGCGCCAGCACAAAAATAGCAATATTTGTATTATCTCCTGTTTTTGGTGAATTGGATACAGAAGTCGCATCAGAACCATGGGAAACAGGAGTGCTGACTCCCTGGTTTTCTGATGTTTCCGGAGTGTCTTTTTCCGGAGCTTTCTTATTTGTCAGATCTAGAGTATATTCAATCACAGGAGTACGGTCATTGACATATTCAAACTGAATCTTATGCTCGGTTTCATCAAGCTGATAGCCATCCAGTGTTTTTGTTTCTTTCAGGATATATGTGATTGCTTTTTTATACTGCCCATTCTTAAAAGTCGCAATCGGATAATTCTTTGATTCTGCATGGCCGGCACTGTCTGTTACCAGAGTTTCCAGAACTTTACCTTTACTGTCACAAAGGGCAAATTCTACACCTTTCATTGGCTTCTTGGTATCTTTATCTGTTTTATTTAAGATCACCTTGCCCATTGCCTGTTCATCTTCCATTTTGGTTCCCTGAATATCTCCGGTGTCCTTAATCTCAAATGTCACTTTATTTGCCACAATGTAACCCTTCGGTGCTGTTTCCTCCAATAATGTATAAGTACCGATTGGAAGTTTCTCCACATAATGGTGCTGATCACCAGACGTCCAGCTTTCCATAACTTCCTGGTTTTCATTAAGGATATACAGCTTCGCACCTTTGACCTCGCTGCTTCCATCTGTCATATCCACCTTACTGATCAGAATTTTTGTTGTATCGTCCTGCATTTCTACTTTCTGTATATCTGCAGTATTTTCTACTACAAACGTAATGGATTCTGCAGTTGCATAGCCATCAGCAGGAATTGTCTCTGTTAATGTATATTTCTTTCCAACTTCCAGTTCCTTAATGATGTGTGGTGTGCTTCCGGATGTCCACTCATCCACAACGTTTCCCTCTGAATCGGATACTTTCAGTTTTGCACCTGGTAATTCTTCCCCGGTTGTAATATCTGATTTTGTGATTTCAAAAGTAGTTGGCTCATCTTCATAAGTGAACTCAAAGGATACTTCTGCAACCTCTTCTCCCGCATAAGCAAAATCAAATTCCTTGATTTCTTCTGTTGTCACAAATCCAGCAGGAGCCTGCACTTCTTTTACATAGTAGTTGCCATTGATTGGAAGATCTGCCGTAAATACAATCCTTCCATCCTGATCCGTAGCTTTCTGCTCGATCATGGTATCTGCTTTCAGGATTACTTCGCCTTCTGCATTTAAAATATCATTCTTTGTATAAAGTGCAAATACTCCGCCTTCCAGAACACGGTCTGTATTTTTTTCTTTCTTAACTACAGTTACTTTTGCTTTCTGGCGGTTATTCTGCCAGTCCTCATCATAAGTCACAACCGGAGTATTCTGATCACGATAAGTCAGATCAACCTCTCTGATTTCTCCATCCAGAACATATCCATCCGCCGTCTCTTTTTCCTTTACATAATATTTGCCTAAAGGAAGATCTTCTGATCTTGCATATCCAAGAGCATCTGTCGTAATTGTTGCTACCAATTCGTCCTTTTTATAATAATCACTGCTTTCCCCATCTGCAGCCTTGATATCCTCCGCTGCATAAATTTCAAAAGTAACATCTTTCAAAGAACCTGTAACATAGCCAAATGCTGCGTCCATGCCGCCTGCCAGCATATCTTTCCAGGTAACTTCCTTGACAAATTCACCTTTTTTATTGATGATGATTCGTCCAACCGGAACAGCATCCTTCATTTCTACTTTTTGAACATCTGCAGTATCAGAAACTGTAAATTTCACTTCCTCCGCCTGCAGATAACCATATGGTGCAAACTCTTCCCGAAGTGTGTAGGTTTTTCCCACATGGAGTCTTTTTATTACATGAGCTTTTCCTTTTACAGAAGTCCATTTTTCTACTTCTTTTCCGTCTGAATCCAAAATCGTCAGTGTTGCTCCGTCAAGTTCCACACCTGTTGTAATATCTGATTTCGTAAATTCAGTTGTTGTCGGCGCATTCCTAAAAACAGTTTCCAGTTTTACTGTTTTTACTTCCTGTCCCTGATATTTCGCAGTCACCTCAATCTGCTCATCAGAAGATACAAAACCATCTGGTGCTGCCAGTTCTTTTATATAATAAGTTCCAAATGGCAGATCCTGCTCAAAAACAGCTTTTCCATCTTCACCTGTTACCGCTTTTGTAAGCAGTTCGTCTGCTTTTACCAGTACCTTATCCCCTGCTTTTATATCCTCTTTTGCGTAAAGACCAAACTCTGCTCCAGAAAGCCCTTTCTCATTTTCAGCATCTTTTTTCACAACTGACACTTCTACTTTCTGGCGGTCATTTATAAACTCTGCACTCTGTGAGATCACTGGTGTATCCTGGTCTGCATAGACGAAAGAAATCTTCTGTTCTTCTTTATTTAATACAAATCCCTCTGGTGCAGTCTTTTCTATCACTTTGTATTCTCCTAAAGGCAGATTATCAAGATCTGCTTTTCCGGATTCATCCGTTGTCAGTTCTGCAACTTTTGCACCCTTTGCATATTCCAGGATTCTTTTTCCTGTGTCATCTTTCTGGAAATCAGCTGTATAAATATCCTCTGCAGCATACACTTCATATACTGCACCGGAAAGATTCTGAACTTCATACTTAAAATCATTCTTATAGGTCGAAAGAACCTCTCCTTTTTTCTGTACAGTGAGTTTTCCTTTCACCGGATGATTCTCATATACAACTTCAATGATTACATCACCTGATACCGGATCAGTCTGATACAGGGTATTGGTGTCCACCTGTATTTCGACATAATTTTTGTTAATGGTATAACCGTCCGGTGCTGTTACCTCTTCGATTCTATAATGACCGATTTTTAAATTCTGCGGCAAGATCAGATATCCGTCTATATCTGTGAAATAAGAGGTATGTGTAACGGTTGTCGGGTATGTAGTTACCTGCTCTACATATTTTTCATGATCCAGATCATAAATTTTAAACTCTGTTCCCGGAATTAAAACTGATTTTTTAGTCTCGTCATCCTGTTTAATGATTTTCAGTTTTGCAGAAAATTCTTTATCCAAAAGAACTCTCCATGTCTGCGGCTCTGTTGGTTTATTCTCTGTAATCCGGACAATAAAATCATCTACAGGTTTGTAATTATGGGGTGTTGTAGTTTCTCTCACCAGATATGTTCCATATGGAATTGCAATGGATTTTACATAGCCTTTCTCATTTGTAAAAATTTCCGTTGCTCCATTTTCACCGATCACAACCGGCTCTGCAGAGGAAAAATCATAATTTCCATCCTCTTTTACCACCAAAGAAGATACCAGATATGCACTAAATCCAGCTCCGGATAGTAATGCAGCATCTGTGTCTCCATTATTGGCAGCTTTAATAAGTTCAAACGGCTGTTTCTTCACCGTTTCCAGTGAGGTACACTCTTTTTCTACAACCGCTGTCAGATCACCTTCATCACTGCATACAAGATCATATTCATGCTCGTCTGCCAGATATCCTACGGATGGGGTAATTTCCTTGATGTAATACTCTCCAAGATAAAGATTCTCTATCCTTGCTTTTCCTTCTTTATCGGTAGTTAGCGTACCAATCTGGCTTCCGGCTTTATAAATAACGCCTGTCTTTCCATCTGGATGGGTAATGTCGTTTCTTGCATAAAGTCCATACACCGCATTTTCCAGGGAAGCATCTCCCTGTGCCTTATTTTCTTTTGTCTCGGCATCTTTTTTATTCAAAGAGATTGCAGCACTGACCCTGTCATTCACAAAAGTATGACTGAAAGAAATTTTTGCCTGTTCATCATTGGTATAACTGAACTGGAAAGAATAAGTATCTTTCTCATTTCTGACATAACCAGCCGGAGCCTGGACTTCTTTTACATAATAAGAAAATCCCACTGGAAGATCTGCTTTAAATGCTGCTTTTCCATCAGTACCAGTAATTGCAGTCTCAATCAGAGCATCTTTTTTTACTGCTACTTTTCCATCCACAGTTTTCATATCCTGCGCTGCAAACAGAGCAAAATGCCCTCCGGATAGTGTATTTTCAGTATCTTTGTCTTTCTTTATCACCTGCACCACTGCTTTCTGACGGTCATTTGTAAAGGTAGTCTCTGAGAAAGCCGCTTCTGCAGTCTGCCCTGCATAAGAAATGGTTACTTTTTTTGTTTCTTTTGCATTATAAAAATTTTCCGGAGCCTGTGCTTCTGTTACATTATAGCTTCCAAGCGGAAGATTCTTTACCGTTACAGAACCGTTCTCACCTGTGATCAGATTTTTCGCTACTTCTGCGCCTTTTTTGTAAACTGTTTTTCCACCTGCTGTTACAATATCCTCGGCAGCATATACGTTATAAACGGCTCCTTTCTGACGGCGTTTCTCATACTGGAATGAAGTTCCATTTTCATCAGATACAGCTCCTACAAAAACTTCTCCCTCTTTATAAACGGTCAGATTTCCTTTCTGCTCTTTGTCCGTTACAGTCTGTTTGGTTGTACTGCCAACTACTAATTTCACTCCATACGAAGAAGCCTGGACAACATAACCTTCCGGTGCTGTAATCTCTTTTAAGTAAACAGTATCCTGTGTCTTGGTAAGAGTTACACGTGAAGAACCATTGCTGTCTGTTGGCGGCATTTTAGCAATCAGCTTTGTGCAGGCGTTATCACTATATACCCCATACACGGCTCCAGCTAGATTTTTTCCAGTATCTCCATCTTTCTTTGTAATTTCAATAACTGCTTCTTCCGGCCAGTCAACTGTAATCTGCAGGTCAGAGGAATCCGTATAGTAGCCAAAACCAATGTCCTGTGAACTCTCCAATTTTAAGAGCATTGCATGGAAATCCAAAGGGAAATTAGATGTAATCGCATACTTTCCTTTCAGGCTACCCATATTGGCTGTTGTAGCTACAAGATGGAATTTCTCTCCACCCTTTACAGTGACATTTCCAGATGCCGTTTTTCCTGTGGTTTCATTAACAAGGCTTACTCCGTTCTCCAGATGAATCGTAATGGTAAATGCTTCATTTGCCTTCCAGGTAAAACTTTCGGTTTCCTTTCCCGTTGCATTAACGGAAAGTCCTGGAAGAAGTTTCATTGCTGTCGGATCAGGCATTTTAGCAAGAGCTGCTTTAATCTCTTTCAGCATATTTTTAGCGGTTGTAGAAAGCGCACCTCCAAATCCAGATTCGCCATCATATAAATAGTCAACCAGGTAATGCTGCATGGCTCTTGTCTCAGAACTGCATCCATATTTTTCCATAATGGATTTTACATTATATCCATTGAATGTATGTCCCCATCCTGGACCGCCATATCCATAGAATAAGGCTTTTCTCAAATATTTATCATCACCGCCCTCATCCAGTTCAACCATATTTTTATATGTTGTCCCACTTGGAGGTGACTGCATGGAGTGCTGCATACAATACGCATTTACTGTATAAGTCTTTCCGCCTGCTTTGTAACGAACATATTTGTAGCTGTCATTTCCACCCTGTCCCATAACTGTATCAAACGGATGAAGCTGGCCATCTGAATAATAGTAATATTTATTTGCTTCAATATTTGTTGCATCATCCCATGGAGTATCGGCTGCAAGTAACATGATACCGTTCTCTGCCTGATCCGTGGAAACACTTAGATCAATGTCATCTGCTGGCATTTCAAAACTGAATTTATCCGATTCTTCGTGATAAGTCACCTCTGAATATAATAAATCTTCTGTATTCTCTGTCTGGTTTGCTTGTACTTTTGTTGTTCCTACTGCAATTAAGCTGCCTTGCGGCATATCTCCGGAAAATACAACGGTTTCTCCTGGCTGATACTGTCCATCTTCATGGTTCAGCTCAATATGAAATTCCTCTCCACGAACAATATTTACCTGATAATTTCCATCTGCATCTTCTATTTTCTCTGTTCCGTCTGTAAAAGAGTCGTCTGTCGCTTCTGGCATTTCTTCCGGATCTGTATCTGTAATTTCTTCAAATGTGCTGTCTGTATCCGGATTATCTATGGCTGGTTCTTCTGTTGAAACTTCCTCAGACGGGTTTTCCGGGATTAATGTGTCTATTGGCTCTTCCTCAACAGGAATTTCTGTCGGAGTTACTTCTTCATAAATTTCATCCTCTGACGGAATTTCTGCATTTACCTTATCCTGCACAGGTTCTTCACTCTCTGCAGAGCCTATGGCTGGCTCCTCGTCTTCTGCTTCATTCTCATTTTCCTGATTGCTTACAGATTCCTGATTCTCAGATTCAGCAACCTGTACCGCAGCTTCCTTTACAATCAGCTTACGATAAATCTGATAAATTGGATGCCCGCTTACTGGCTCTACATAATAAACAGCTTTGTATGTATCTTCGTAATCTGTTGTAAAGTCCTGTTTTTCCTCATTTTTTGCCTCATGGAAAGTGATCTTTACCTTTTTTTCATCTGGTATTTCCAGTCCGGTAAAGTCTTTCTCCACTTCAAAAATGCTGCCTGTTTCCAGTTCCAGATCTTTTGCTTTTACCACCTCATCCGCATCCAGTTCATTTTTTATTTCTTCATATAACGGTGGCTCTTCTGGTGCTGGTACCACATCTGCCGCATAAGACAGCATTGGTGATAAAATTGTGGATAATACTGTAAGCATTGCCAGGAATCCCGACAAAAATCTTCTCATATTCTTTTTATTCTTCATTCTTTTTTCCTTTCTTCCGTTCCGGGAAAATCAACTGAAACTTTGGATTTCCAGTTTCTGAAACCTCCATCTTTATAGTTGCTTCATACTTTCTTTTTGTTTTCTCTGATACCAGATCTTTGAAATGCACCTGCTTCTCACTCAGCAGCTTCCTGACAGTTGCTTCATCAAGAGTTTTTCCCTGGCTTTCAAAAAATCGGTTATTTTTCCATAACGTGAAATTGCAATCACTTCCTGAGCAATAATAATTTCTATTTCCCACATAAACCTTATTGCCACATCTTGGGCATTTTCCAATCTCTTTTCGATCATCCGAAAATAGTTTCTGGTATTCTTCCACTGGCTCTCCATTATCACTTACCAGTTTGGTAACCATTTTTTCAATTCCGTAAAGAAACTCTTCTGCATTTTTCTGACCTTTGGCGATCAGTGTCAGATCATTTTCCCATTCTGCTGTAAGTTTTGGCGATTTGATCATTTCCGGAAGAATCCTGATCAGATTTCTTCCATCTGTTGTCGGTAATATCTGCTTCTTTTTACGCTCAATAAAACCTTTCTCGACCAGCTTCTCAATAATCGCCGCCCTGGTAGCCGGAGTCCCAAGACCTTTTCTCTCTGCGTCTTCTGTCATTTCCGAGCTACCAGCGTGTTCCATGGCACTAAGAAGTGTATCCTCCGTATAATGCTTCGGCGGTGCTGTAAAATGTTCACTAAATTTTACAACAACACTTTCAAATACCTGTCCCATTTTTATATCTGGAAAATCACTTTCCTCCTCTTCTGGATTTTCTGCATTTTTCCCATATGATTTAAAGAACCGTTCTTCCACTTCTTTCCATCCATATTGGAGAACATTCTTTCCAGATGCAGTAAATAGTTCTCCATGACAGGAAATTTCAGTCTTAATACTCTCATATATGTATTCCTGTTCCGATGCACATAATAACTTTGATGCAATCAGCATGAGAATTTCCTTTTCTCCACCCGGAAGTGCTTTTAAATCCATGTTTGTAATTTCTACCGTTGGTATAATTGCATGATGATCTGATACCTTTTTACTGTTCAAAAGTCTCTTTATATCTGGTTCTGAACCCTTTATTGACATTTCAGGAAACATACTATTTACTGCCCCGACAACCAGAAGAGCATTTTCTTCCATATCATCTGTAAGATATTGGCTATCCGTCCTTGGATACGTCACCAGTTTCTTCTCATAAAGGCTTTGGGTATAGTCCAAGGTTTGCTGTGCCGTAAATCCAAGAAGACGATTTGCTTCCCTCTGTAATGTGGTCAAATCATATAATTTCGGCGGCTGTACCTTTTTCTTCTCTTTCTTTACTGAAAGAATCTGTGCAGTTTCATCCTTCATGTCCTCCATCATCTGAACGGCAGCACTTTTCTCTTTTATCCGGTTGCTTACAGCATCCAATCCATCCATCAGAAGATGAACCAGATAATACTTCTCTTTCTGGAAGTTCTCGATGCTCTTTTCCCGTTCCACCAGCATTGCAAGTGTAGGTGTCTGCACCCGACCTACAATCAACCGATGGTGATACAGTACCGTAAACAGTCTGGTGGCATTAATTCCTACCAGCCAGTCTGCTTCACTTCGCGCCACTGCAGAATAATAAAGATCATCATATTCATGTCCATCTTTCAGCTGCTGAAATCCTTCCAGAATTGCTTTTTCCTCCATGGAAGAAATCCACAGTCTTTTAAAGGGAAGTTTACATTCTGCCTGGTTATATACCAGACGGAAAATCAACTCCCCTTCTCTTCCTGCATCTGTTGCACATATAACTTCTGTGATATCTGCTCTGTGAAGCAGTTCCTTTAAAACCCGAAACTGCCCTTTGGTACTTTCTTTAATCTGATATTTCCAATTCTCCGGAATCATGGGAAGTGTTTCATATTTCCATGCTTTCCAGTCGTACCGGTACTGATCTGCACTGGCCAGTTCAATCAAATGCCCAATACACCAGGAAACCAGATACTCTTTTCCTTCCAGATAGCCATCTTTTACGTTTGTGGCATGAAGCACCTTCGCAATGTTTCTGGCTACGCTGGGTTTTTCCGCAATTACAAGCTGCAATTTTCTATCTCCTTTCTGCACCTGTCGCTGTAATTAAGTGAAACAAAGTTATTCCTCTGATTCTTCGTCTTCTACTTCACCTTCCATTTCATATTCTTCTAATTCTTCATCATCCTCACGAATTGTATCTTCCTCCTCATCGTCGTCCTCGTCCTCTTCATAATCAAAAGAAGTATTTCTTCCTTTCATAAATTTCCAATAATAGTAAGCACCACAAACTCCTGCCAGAACCAGCAGCATTAATAAAATCGTGCCGGAATTATTGCTTTTCTTCTCAGGTTCTTCCTTTTCTTCCGGTATGATCGTAACTTCTGGTTCCGGTGTCTCTGTGAGCTTCTCTGTTTCAAGTGGCAGTGCGGATTCTGCAATAGCCTGGTTCTGTGGAAGTGTGGTCATGTTGGTATCCGTAAAGTTCAACAGATCATTTTCGCCTACCTCTGTAAGAAGATAAACATTTTCATCCGTTTTATCCTTATCTACGATCAGATAAAAAACCTTATCACTTTTTGTCTTGATCGTATAAAATTCCTTTCCCCCTTTGTCCTGAACTGTTCCTGTTGTCATGCCGGAAGCAGAACTTTCTCCCTGCACCCGTCCGGTATCTGCTTCTGTATCCATTTCATTTCCTGTGTTTTCTGGTTCTGTTGGTGCAGTAGCAGTCTCGTTCGTTGTCTGATGTTCCGTTACGGTTGCCGTAGCACTGGTGGGCTTACTTGCAGTTCCATCGACTGGCAAAGAAGCTGCATTCTGCTCCGTTCCAGAAACCTCTGTATTCTCTTTTACTGCATCTGGATTTTCATAATAAGGGTTTCCTACTTTATAGATTTCTGACATATTTCCTGCTTTGTCTTTTGCCTGCAGGGTAAAGTATTCATAGGAAGTATCCGCTTTTTGCAAACGGACATTTAATGTATTATTCGTCAGTTCTGTGAATTCATTTCCATTGACATACAAAGTAGCAATTCCCGATTCCGCATCAACTCCCTGCACGATCAGTATCCCGTTCTTCGCAGCCGCAATAATAGTTGGTTTGGTTTTATCAAAACACTCTATGTAACGATTCTGCTCATAAGTATTTCCATTCTGATCGGTAACTCTCACATAAACACTACAATTAGAAGAGATGGATACTTCCATATTTCCGGTTATGTCTGACCATCCTCCATTTTCTGAAAGTCTTGCTTCTACTTTTGCAATAGAAAAAGCACCTGTATTCTTTGTATCTTCCACTTGAATTTTTACGGTTGCCGTATCTGTCTGCCAGCCTTCGGGTTCTGTAAAGGTAATCCCTACTTCCGGTGTTTCCGTCACATCATTTCCTGCATCTTCCTGTGCCTGTTCCACTGGATCTGCATGAATTTCAACTTCTGATCCATCTGAAAAATCAACATCTTCCGGGCTGCTTTCTTCTGATGATTCCACTTCTACATTATCTGCCCATACAGTCAGACTTCCGGGCGAACTATAAAAGAAAGCTCCTGCCGGAAGTCCTGCTAACGTAGCTGCGGTTAAAAATACAGCTGCTCTTTTATGAAATTTCTTCATTTTCTGTCTGCTCCTTTTCTCTGGTTTCCAATATCTTTTTTTGTTCCTCCTTGCTGATATCAATCATCAACTGAAGTTCCTCTGCGGAAACTCCATTGCTTCGGATAATTTTTAGATACTCCATATCCTCTGCCTGTTTCTTCTGTTCTTCCAGATCCCTTGCTTTTTTCTGTAGCTTTTCAATCTTAACGTAGGTTCTTGCAAGTTCTTCTTTTATTCGTTCAATGTTCAAATACGCCCCTCCTTATGGCCTGCCAAAAGCATAAAAATGAGACTGCCAGTATGCAGAATTAATGGACGTATACTGAATTGGATTTCCACAATGGATCATCTGTCCATCTCCGGCATAAATTCCTACGTGGGTAACCGGCTCTCCCGCATCATACGTCCCAGTGAAAAAGATAATATCTCCTGGCCTTGCTTCTTCTGGTGATACAGGCATACAAATGTCATAAATTCCCTGTGCAGTAAGTCTTCCCATATTGCAGACACCCGAATTGGTAAACACATAGCTTACAAAACCAGAACAGTCAAAAGAAGTCTCCGGGCTGGAACCGCCCCATACATACGGCATACCAAGATATTTGTCTGCTTCCGCAAATAATCTCCGCACAGTCTCATCATCATAACTGCCGCCTCCACCATACAGCCCGCTATCTCCGGTACTGATATAAAAAACAGGATTATAATATTCCCCATCTTTGACCAGTTCCAAATATAACTGGCTTCCGGTTGCACTTCCTGTACTTCCCGTTGTACCAATTACAGTATCTGTTGTTACTTCATGACCATTTGCTACCGAAATGCTCTGCAGATAAGCGTATTTAATCTGCACACCTTTTTTATCCTGCGTAACTACATAATTTCCAAAAGTTCCGCTATATCCTACATCTACAACAAAACCATTCATCGCTGACTTCACTTCTGTTCCCTGTCGTACATTAACCGTCACACCTCTGTGAAGTTGTGTCTGCCCGGTTCCATTGTTTACAGAATACCCATAATAGGTACTGATATAGGCATACCAGTTTAACTCAACCGGAGTTTTATATGTCTGTAAATTTCCTCTGTTGGAATAGACCTCTTCATAAATTTCCTGCTCATCCTCTTCCATTCTGGACAGAATAACACTTCTAAGCGGTTTTGCCTGAACAGAAACATTCAGTACATCTGCAGTTACTGTACGGGTAACTTCCACAGAGTTCTGATTGCCCTCTGCCAGAAAACATTCCCAGGTCTGATGACCATGTGCCTCAGCTACTGCGTGATTATCATAATAAACATCAAACTGGACACCATACTGGGCAAAGTTTCCAGTATCTTCTACGGTGTACTCAATCCCATTCATCACTACTTTCGTCCCCATTGGAAGAAATGGGTTTGCAGCATCAACCGCAAGCGTATGATTAGCCTGTGGCATTGCCCCTGAAGCAGTTGGTCCTCCACTCCACACGCCACAGCAGATAGGACAGTTACAGTATCCACTGGTCACAACATTTCCCAATGACTGCCCTACCTGTATTGTAGATGTTTCCTGCCGGGTTTCACTTTTTTCCTCTACGGTGATTCCGTACTGTAAAGAAAAAATTGTTTCCAGTTCTCCTTTTATCTCATCAAACTTAAAATCCCCATACCTGGCAGTCAGATAACTGATCAATGTATGGGGATCATGGCCGATTTCACCAATGTTATATCTGTATTCATCTTTTCCTGGATACCGGGCTTCCATCTGGTTTATTTTCTGTTGAAGACTGGCTTCCAACTGCGTATAATACAACTCTGCTTTTTCAATTTCGTCCGGATCCGCAATGTAACTGGAAGCGATTACCGTAGAAATTCCATTAGAAAACATAGCCGAACAGGAAGCAAATCCTGTCATTACGGAAAGAAGCAAAATCAATAACAACCCCATTGAGATCAGAGTAGTTACATTTCTTACAAATACTTCCTGTGCCTTTCTTGCAATTTTAGTAGCAAGATTTACTGACCGGATTGAGGTGTCTTTTGTTTCTTTTGCAATCTTCCCAGCCCGGTATGCCATCTGATACTCTCGCTTAATCCTCTGCTTCTGTATTAATTTTCTGATCAGCTTTTTCTGCATCTCTGGATGTTCTTCCAGATATTTCTGATATTGATACCTGGATGCACTCTTCCAGGCTCTTTGCTCTAAACGGTTTTCTTTATGTATCTGACTGCGGTTCTTCCTGATATTTCTACTGCTATGTTCCTGTAATATCCACTCACCTGAACGCACCAGCTTATGTGCTGCATCTACAGCACTGTTTTCCTCTTCGTCTTCGCCTGCTTTCTGATATACTGCATTTTTTAATGCTTTCTTTGGAACAGAAGACAAGGTTTTCTTTTTACCATCCGTTTTCCCTGTTTTTTTGTCGAAATATAAATGGTACTTTACCTTTGCTTTCTGTTCCTCATTTGTTTTCTTGGTATAAACAGAATCTTTCGGAATTTTGTTCTGCCTCTCAGCTTCCTGTTTTCTTGCAGCCTTATCCACTTCCTGATAAGTTTTTATTGTTTTTCGGCTATATTTCTGCTTTCCTTTTTTTCGGTTTGTAGAAACATCATTCTTCTCTGCCTGAAAATGTCCTCCATCTGTTTCAGCCGAAGTTTTCTTTTCTTTCTTCAGACTTCCATCTGTCTCCAGTTTTCCAAACTGCAGTCTCTGCTGTTTCTTTTTCTGTCGCTGATACTGGCTCCTGTGTTTTTCTTTGCGCTCACGTATTTCTACCGCTGAATCCACAGATACACCTGCAGGCTTGTCCCGGTATCTGTACCGTCCCTGTGTTTTTCGTTTTCCCGGAGGACTGTTTGCAGCCTCTTCTTTTTTGGCAGGATTTCCCTCCTGAACTTTTTCGGAAAATTGTTTCTTTTCAACTTTTTTATGAGAGTTTTTCTTCTTTTCAGAAGTAATAAATGCCTGTTCTACATCTTTCTGTTTATAAGACAACTCCTGATCGCTGTTTGTAACTTTTCTGGTCTCCTTTGTTGCAAGATTTTCCTCAACCAGACCATTTCTGGTCATACGGCTGACTTTCTTCTCTTTCGCCGTATATTTTTGTTTTCCCAATGTACCTCACCTCTGCTTTTTTGTCCGTTAAGTCTGAATCTCATCCGGTTTAGTACTCATCAAAGCATAGGTTCTGGTATCCTGCGGATATCTGTCTGCAAAAGGTATGATTACATTTCCGTAAAAAAGCAGCCCTTCTCCTGCATTACTGTTATTTACAAAAGAAATCTGATGCTTGGAAATATTCAATTTCTCCGCAAGGATCTTCTGATCCCCACTGTGCTGATTTAACATCAGGATAAAATCACTGTTTCCCACAATACTTTCTACTGCCAGAGAGCCAAGAAAATCTGTTACATTCTGGCTGATTCCTGTAATGATTCCACCCCACTTACGAAATCTCTTCCACATTTCAATAGAATAATTAGCAGTCTGTGGCTGGTTCAGCAAAAGGTGAAATTCATCCACATAATAACGGGTTGATTTCCTGCGACTGCGGTTCTGTGATACTCTTGTCCAAACCATATGCTGGACAATCAACATCCCTGCTTTTCGTAGTGTGGTTCCAAGTTCCCGGATATCAAAGCATACCACTCTGTTCTGCGTATCGACATTACTTCGATGGTTAAATACATTCTGCGATCCTGTTACATACAACTGCAGACTGTTGGCAATGTTCTGTGCTGCTGGTTTATCTGGTGCATAAAAGTTCAGACGTTCATAGAAATCCTGCAAAGTCGGCATATTTTCCGGTTTTGGATCATTGTAAAGATATTTTTTATAAATGTCTTTTACACACAGGTCAATCATGGAAACCTCATCACCATTTAATTCTGCATTTTGAGGTTTCTTCATAATGACCTCGCAGAAAGATGTGATAAACTCTGCTTTATCAGCAATAATGGTATCAATATCCTCCACATCGCCATTAATCCTGTATTTCTCCGGATGATAAATAACATCCAGGTTCACTTCCATAGGATTGATGTAATCATTACTTTTTGCACTGATTTTAATAACTTCACCATTTAAGGCATTTACCAGCGGAAAATATTCTCCCTCCGGGTCACAGATAATAATGTCATCGTCTGTAATCAGGAAAACATTGAGAATTTCTCTTTTCGTTGCAAAACTCTTACCGGAACCAGGAGTACCCAAAATCAGGCCGTTAGGTGTTTTCAATCGTTTCCGATCCACCATAATGAGATTGTTTGACAGTGCATTTAAGCCATAGTAAAGAGCTTCACCGCCTTGGAAAAGTTCCTGTGTGGTAAACGGAACAAAGATTGCTGTAGAAGTCGTAGTCATAATTCTCTGTATTCCAGTCCGGTTCATTCCCAGTGGCAGTGATGCCACAAGTCCCTGTTCCTGCTGATATTGAAGTCTCCGTATATTGCAATTATATTTCTGGGCGATTCCTGCAGTCTGATACACAATATTGTCCAGTTTTCTCTTATTGTCCGCTGTATTCATCAGCAAAAAAGTAAGTTCAAAAAGTTTCTCATTCCTGGACTGGATTTCATTGAGCAATCCCTCCACATCCTCTCCGTATGTAGAAATGTCCGTTGGAATAATATCCATATCATATCCGCTTCTGACCGCTTTCTTCTGTTCTTCAATTTTCATTTTCTGAATATTTGACAGCGTACTTTTCAGGCTTTTAATAGCTGCCTTGGGATCAATTGGACGCAGGTGCATATTGATGATAAGATTCTCTTCCAGATCCAGCAGATCTGCCAGCAGTTTATCCGTAAGTTCTGGTGATGTAATCTGTAAATATGACACGCATCCAAAAGTCTGTCCCATCCTAAAATAGCTGTCATTGCGAAAATCAAATCCGGTAGGTGCAATAAAGTCTTTTGTCTGCAGACCTGTTTTTGCAACCATCCCATAATGGAAATGGAAAGATTCTTTTGTGTCCATATTCATCACATCATGCAGAATTTTCAGACGTTCTACCCCATTTAAAGGCTCTGCCATGGCTCCCATCACCTTAAAATTATTCAATACACTGGCTTCAATTCTCTCCAGCCTGGATTTTGCATTTCGCAGATTATCCGCCTTAATGGAAAATGTAATATATTTTGTTTTTACAAGCCCATTATTTCCTTTGGAAAGCTGCATTTTCAACATATCCGAATATTCTTTCCGAATATCATTGAAACAGTCATCCTGCTCTGGAATATCAATATTTTTTGCATACTCATCAAAATTCACCTGTTGATTAAGAAATGTAATTTGTACCTCAACAGAGCTGTCAAATGAATTCAGGAACTCACAATAGTTCTCAAAAATAGCCGCTTTATCATCATTCTGCGCTAACTGGTAATTTATATCGTAGAACTGCACCATTTTTGAATAATAGTTGTCATCTGTCCTACAGATACCATCCTTATATATTTCCTTATATGGAATCGTATCCTGCGCTGTAAAAGGCTTCCTCTTCTTCTGATTCTCCGCTTTTATCATCCGAAGTTCTTTCAGACGCTTTTTTTCCTCTTTCGTAAGTCCGGTTTTCTGTTTCTTATTTTTTTCGGTCTGCTTTTTTAAGGAAATGGAACGGATTTCTCGCTTCCCTGGCTTCTTTTGCCTTTTTCTCAAGCCATGCACCCTCTTTCTCTAATTTATCGTACTCTATAATCCGGTCATATAAGTTTTGGGAACGATAGACCCTGATTCCAGGTCTTAAAAATTTCTGCCGGATAATGTGAAGCAATATTTTCTCTGCTGGAAATCCATCCTTTTCATACATTGCAAAAAAGAAAAATGGCAGCATCACTATGATCATAAGCGTTGCTGCCACATCTGTTCCCAGTCCTGCTTTTGTCAGCAAATAGACCGGAACACCACAAATTCCTGCCAGAGAAAAACATATAATTTGTCTTTTAGTTAAATTCAATGCTAATTTTGTCTTTATTTTTGAAAAATCTTTCGGCACTGGAACATATGCCATATTCTTGTTTCCTCCTAATGTGCATTGAAGATTGATTTTGCCAGGGAACTGGTCTTAAACAGGCTGAAACATAAAATAACTGTATATGCTGCAACTGACCAGATGGCTGTATGAAGATTATCCGCAACTGTAATAGCATTTACCAGAACTGCATAAATCGCAACACATACCATCATAAAAAATCCCTGGAATCCCAACGCTAATAATGCCTTCACGTAATTATTTCCAATACTTCCCCATTCCCTGTTCGTAAATGTTGAAAACGGAATAGGTGCCACAGAGACATAAAGATATATTTCTATCATTCGTCCATATAAAATGACGGTAATCAGGACTGATATGATTTTTAAGCATAAACTGACCAGCATCGTTTCCAGACCAAGCCCCAGTAATTCTCCGATTCCCATATCTTCAATCTGCGTTTCAAGAAGTGTTTTCAATGCTTCTGTAACATCAATAGATGCAGAACCGGTTATCATACCGCCAGCATTAGATACCACATGATTCGCTACATCAAAAATTGCCATCGCAATATCAAAAGTATGAGTAACCAGATATACCGCTACCCACATCTTGAAAATGTATTTGAAAAACATAAACGTATCCGTATCGTGCATATTGTTTTTTTCCATAATCATGGAAATCAACTCATAACACAGTACAAATGTAATAATCATCCCCGCAATGGGGACAATGACATTATCCGACAGATTTTTTATCATGGAAAAAATGCCACTGTTCCAATTTTGGGGTGTTTTCCCAACCTCTGTAGCAATCGTTTCTACTTTGGTATTTACATCGGTGAACATGGTATCCAGGTTTGATGTGATCCAGCCTGTTAGCAGATCCTTTATGAACTCTGTTATTTTTTCGGTTATTCCACCCATTTATTTATCCAAACAAAGTTGCAAGCTGTGGAATCAGGTTTATTCCAATCAGTACGATGCCACCGCCCGCCATCAACTGTTTTATCCCCAATTAGGTGTAAAACTCTGCTCGATGGCGGGCGGCGGCGTAC
>OBWW01000336.1_pt1 | contig 42108 bp, 33 predicted proteins | sample 1538091 | NCBI WGS metagenome assembly OBWW01 (sample SAMEA2580125, study PRJEB22360) | human gut metagenome | biome: human gut; feature: human-associated habitat; material: faeces | place: Denmark | collected 2008/2010 | reverse complement strand
CGACGAGCACGAGCAGCGCGCTGCTTGCGGCATGCGGCGAGCCGAAAGCCACGCCGATGGACGACGAATACGCCGGCAATTCCGGCGAAAGCGTGCAATCGCAGGAAGAGAAGTCGAAAACTGACGGCAAGGCGTCCGGCGACACGGCAGACGACGGCGACGCCACCAAAAACCGTGCCGACGCGAATTCCGCAACATCCGACAAGCAGGACACCGGCAACTACGCGGATGGCGACTATTCGATCAACGGCCAGTACGGGCCGGTCGGCGAGGACACCATCGACGTGCATCTGACCGTTAAGGACCAGAACGTGACGGCCGTGAAGATCGTCGGCCATCCGTTCACGTCCATCTCCAAAAAGCATCAGAACGACTTTGCCAAAGCCGTGCCGGACGCGGTGGTCGGCAAGCCGTTGAAGGACCTTAAAGTCGACAAGCTCGCCGGTGCCAGCTGGACCTCCGAAGCCTTCAACAAGGCGTTGGAAGTGGCGCGTCAGGAAGCGTCAATCCAATAGCCCATTCCTTCTGAAACCGACACGGCATGCCCGTCTTGCGTCGGTGCGGACGGTTTTCCTGTGGTTACCGTGCGGATTCGGCGCATACGTTCGGCCAGAGCAACGTGGCCATGTTCTCGGCCCAGGAATCAGACTTGCGTTCCTTGCCGGATTGCCGTTCCCCTCCGGCTTCCTGTCCCGCCAACGCTTTGCAAGCCAGCATGGAACCCAGCACCGTGCTGAACAGGAACGTGTAGTCCAAACGGTTTTGAAACACTCCGTCGGCGATGCCACGTTCCATGAACCCCACGAACCGTTCTTCGGCCGGCGCTAGAACTTGTGCTGCGATCGCCTTCAGCGTGGCGTTGTCGGAAGACAGCACCACGCCCACGGCTTTCAATCCGAGTTCGCTGTCGAAGCAGTCCTGGATGCGTCGCAGCATGGTGGCCAGTCCGCTCCGCGACGGCTTCAAATCGTTGAAATTCGGTAGTCCGGCAACTTCCGGTTGGATGCGTTGCAATAAATCGTCGGCGTTTCGGTAGCGTCGGTAGATTGTGGTCTTTGCTACCCCTGAACGTCGTGCGACCTCTTCGATGGTCACCGCTCCGATACCATCGGAAATCACTATCCCCAATGTGGCTTTCATGATTTTGCGGTCGGTTTGCTCCCGTAATCGCTCACGTCGGCCACGTACTGTGCCGACGTCTTCCTGCGTGGTTTTTTGCACCGTCTTTCGCGTGCCCTCTTGCGTGGTTCCGCCCATCATGCCGCGATCACTTTCGTGCTTTCCAGCTTGCTTACGTACCAATGGTTGAACTTGACCAGTGGAATGCGCAGTAACAGGCCTATCAGCAGCAGCGGCGGAATGAACAGCAGTAGCGCGCCAATCGCAAACCAGTAATCGTTACTGTAGATTCCGCCGATCGCCGCGCGCATTGCTGTGATTGAATGCGTCGCAGGCAGGAACGGGCTGATGCCGCTGATGATTTTCGGCAGCACGGCCAGCGGATATGCGCCGTTCGCTCCGGAGATCTGCATGACGAGAAACAGCACGCCGATGGCTTTGCCGACGTTGCCGAAGCTGGCCACGAGCGTGTAGGTGAAGAACGAGAACACTAGGCTGCTCACCCAGCCGGACAGCATGAACAGCAGCGGATGCACCGCCTGGACATGGAGGAACAGCAGACTGCCTCCCAAGGAGAACGTGCTCTGCAATAGTCCGATCACGCCGAACACACCGTAATGTCCGAGAAACAGCTGATGCGGTTTCGGGTCGCCGAGTTCCTTGCGCACCTTACGCGAGACGGTGGTCTTGAGCGTCACTGCCATGAGCAGCGAACCGACCCACAGTGGCAGGATCGTGTAGAACGGTGCCATCTGCGAACCGAAATTCTTGACTGGGAACACCGCGTTGCGTTTCACTTTTACAGGGGCTGCAAGCGCGGCGGCCAACGAGTCGGTATTATCGCTGAGCACATCTTTGACGGCGCTCATATCGCCGCTGTTCAGCGCATCGGTCAATGTTCCTGTGAATGCGCCCAGTTTTTTGCCCGCGCCGGCCAGACTATCGGCGGTGGAATCCAACACGCTGCTGATGGCGGTCAGATTCTTATCCGCGGTCTTGGTGGTGCCGTTCAGATTGCCCAGCGCGCCTTTCAGATCGGCCGCTGTGGCATTGAGCGCGGTGGTGGTGCTGGTAATGGACGTGGCGATATCGTCAAGTTGCGGTTTCAGTTGGCTCTCATAGTCGGTTTTGATGCCACTGACGGACGTTGCCGCCTGCTGCGCCAGTTTCTTGATCTCCGCACGTTCGGCCGTGGTATCGCTTACTTTGGCGTCGATGTTGTCGGCGCTGCCATTCAGCGCCGATGCTAGGTCGTTGAGCTGTGTGATGGTGGTGCCGACGTTGGTTTTGAGATGGTCGATGGCGTTCCTCACCGCTTCCGGCAGCTTTTCGTTTGCGCTGAGCGCGTCGAGCGAATCATAGATCTGCTGGTAGCTTTGCGCCTGCTTGCTGATGTTCGTGGCCTGGTTGCGTAATGCGTTGGCGGTGTTGCCGGCCTGCGTGCCCGCATTGCCGAATAGGCTGTCCACATCTGCTTCCATGGCTGTGAAGCTGTTGGCGGAATCAGTCAGAGCCGTGCCCAGCGCGGTGGTGCCGGTCTTCAACGCGCCCGTCAGATCCTCCACGCCGCTGCCGGCTTGCTTGAGTGTTGTTCCTACGCTTTTCGCATTGCCGCTGACATTGGCGATCAGACCGTCGGAGGACTCAAGCAGATGCCGTGCGCTTTGGGTCAGCGTGCTGAACGTGCGGAGCGTTCCGGAAGCGTCGGTGAGCGTTTCCGCGAAGTCACTGATATTGCCGTTGAACTGCGTGAGTTGTTCCTGTGCGGCTGGCTTGTCGAGTTGGTTGGCGAGTTGCGATGCCACACTCAGCGCGGTGCTGGTCAGTGTTTCGGAGAACGTCTCGTTGACCTGCGCGCTGACCGTATCGGCGCCTTGGCCTGTGATCTTCGGAGCCAAGGCGTTCTTCTTTTCATTGTTGTAGTAGGCGATTTCGGCGTGGTTGCCATCGGATGCGAAGAACGTCATCATACGGGTGCTGAAGTTCTTTGGAATCACCACAGCTGCGTAATATTTGCCGGATTTGGTGCCGTTGATGGCTTCTTTTTTGGTGGTGAAGGTCCAGTCGAGCTGATCGTTGGAACGCAGCGTGTTAACCACTTGGTCGCCGATGTTGATCTTCACTGGAATGAGGTCGGACCGGTATCCGTCGTCCTCATTGGCTACGGCGAATTTCAGATTGCCGGTATTGGCGAACGGGTCCCAGCTGGCGGCCACGTTGAACCATGTGAAGATGCCGGGGATCACAACGAGTCCGATGACGATGATGATGGAGACGACGTTGCTGGTGATTCGCCGGATGTCGCCGACGAACAGTTTCCAGATGGTTTTCATGCGTTGCTCCTTTCCTCGTTGTTTTCGTTGTTTTCGGTTGTCTCGGTTGTCTCGGCGGTCTCGGCGGTGTCCGTGGCGGCATCGTTCGCGGCGGCGCTTGGACCGGTCGTCTGCATTTTCTGCACCAGTATGGCGATTCCGTCATCTTCATTGTGGTTGACGCCCGTCACGTTTTCCGTCGTTTCTTTGATGACGCTGGTATTGCGATTATCGGATGTCGTGCGTTTGCCGCTGGTGCGTCTCCGCGTTTTGCGCAGCAGTCTGTTCCGCCGTTCCTGTTGCGCCCGCTTTTTGCGACGGATGCGTGCCGCTTGGCGCTCCACCAGCATGGATTGGATCGATTCATCGCTCAAATGGCCGAGCTCCACTTGACGGTTCAGATTATCGCGCATGTATTCGATGACCATGAGGAAGCCCATGATGAGCAGAATCCAGACGACCCACGTGGCCAGTACCACCACTTTCTCTCCGTTGGTGAACGAGAACACCGCCGCCAGAGTTACCGGAACTACGAATCCGATCACCAGAGCTCCGCGCTTGAGTTTCGGGTACAGTTCCGCGAACCGACTTGCGCGTTCCTCGATCACCTCGCGGTAGCCGCCTTTGTCGGCCAGCACCTGAATGGCTTGGGACATGTTGTATCCGCGTTCCGGAAGCTCCACTTCCTCGCCGATAATCATGTCGCTTTCCTTGATTTCGCGGGCGAACAGTCGGTTGAGGTTGACCAACAGAGGACGGACCGCCAGACCGATGACGAACGCCATGGCGGCAAACAGCAGCAGCGTGCCGATCGCCTTGGTCCAATGGCCGTCGTAGAAGCCGGCGATGGTCTCGCGGAATGCGTCTATCGAATAGCTGAATGGCACGAACGGATAGACCATGCGGAAGAATTTCGGCATCATCTCGATCGGATACAGGCCGGAAGCGCCTGGAATCTGCACGATCACCAACGCCACGCACAGGCCCTTGCCGATGTGCATGAACGTGGTGGACAGCGCGTACGTGATGCTCAGATATACCAGCGATGTGATCATGCCGGTCAGTATGAACAGTGGCGCGCAAGCCGTCTGCACGCCGAGTATCAGATCGCCAACGGTGCAGATCGCGCCTTGAATGACGCCCATCGTGCCGAGCAACAGGTATCGGGCCAGATACTTTTCGGTTGCGGTCGGATCGAGACCCTCAAGCCCCTCGTCGTCCACCTCCACTTTGCAGATCACCACAAAGGCGAACGCGCCCACCCACAGTGCCAGATTGGTCATCAGCGGAGCCATGCCGGAGCCGTAGGAGTTGACGGGATACACGTTCTTCGTGTCGATTACGGTCGGGGACTCCATGAACGAGGCGATCTTATCCGCGTCAAGCGAACTGCTGCCGGTCAACGATGCGAGCAGATCCGTAGTGCCCAGCGCCTTCAGGTCGGTGCTGACGGTGGTGAGCTTCGTCTCCATCTTCGCCAGCTGCTGGTCGGTTTGCTCAAGGCCGATGCGGGTGTCTGACGCCACTTGGTCGAGTTGGTCGAGCACGATGTTGGTTTGCCTGACCACGCTGTCCTGGCTGGTCACGGTGCCGGCAAGTGTTCCGGCCGTCCCAGCCAGCGAGCCCAGCGCGGAATTCAGTCGCGGCAGTGCGCCTGAATTGATGGCGTTGCGCGCCGTGCCTGCGCTTTTGAGCGAGTTCTGCGTGCCTATGTTGAAATCGGTGGACAGTTTGGATACGCTGCCGGCTGTGGCCTGTGTGTTCTCGCTCAGGGTTTTGAGGTCGGCGAGTGTTCCGGCTGCCGTGTTGTTGGTATTCTCCAGTTTGCTGATGATTTGCTGGTATTGCGCGTTGTCGCTGGCGGATTTGAGCTTCTCGAGCAGTTTCGCATTGCTGTCGGTGATGTTTTGCATGCCGGTCACCGCCTGCTGTGCCGATCCACTTGCCGCGGATATCGCCGACGAGATCTGGTTGATGCTGGCTGTGGATTGCGCCGTCGCTTGGGAAACAAGTCCGGATCCGGTTTCCAGCGCGCTGTTGGCGTTGGACGAAAGCGTGTTGAGCTGGGTTTGCGCTGTGCCGATGGCGGTGGATGCGCCTGCTAGTCCTCTGCCTGCGCTCGCCGCGGCCAGCTGCACGTCGTTCAGGGCATTGCGTGCTGCTTTTGTCTGCTGTGGCACATTGGCTAACTGGGTGTCGAGATCCGCGATTGCGGAGCGGATCGTGCCTACGTTCCGCTTGGTGTTGTCGAGTTCGCCGATGGTTTCGTTGGCGATGGTGTTGGTGTTGCCGCTGATGGTGCCGTTGGCCGAGTTGACGGCTTTGACGAGCACGTCGCTGACGGTGGAGACGAAGGTGTTGTTGACGGTGCGGTCGACCACGGTCGCGCCTTGGTCGGTGATTTTCGGCGAAATCGGACTCGCCTTCTCGTTCACGTAATATTCGAGCGTGGGGCGATGCTTGCTGTTGGTGACGACGTTGGCCAGATCTTCGCTGAAGTCGGAAGGGATGACGATTGCGGCGTAGCAGTCGCCCGACTCCACCGCTTCCATCGCGTTGGCTTTGCCCATGAACTCCCAGCCGAGCTGGTCGTTGCTCTTCAGCGTGCCTTCGATTTGATCGCCGAGATTGACTTTGCCAAGCAGCGCGTTGTCTGTGCCTTCGTCCATGTTGGCCACGGCCACTTTGATGCTGTCCGTGTTGCCATAGGGATTCCAGAACCCGTAGATGTTGAACCATGCGTATAGCGGGGGAATGAGAATCAGGCCGATCATAATCACCCAAGCGGCGGGTACGGTGACCAATCGTTTGAAGTCACGGCGCAGGATCTGCAGTACGTTGTGCATTGTTTCTCCGAGTTGGTGAATCATTCCTCTCATAGCAATACGTATTTCGTAGCGCTACGCGGTACGTATCGTATAACGCGCTCCGGGACAATCGCCATCGCGTTTCATGGATGACGGAAATCGGGTCGAGTACTGCGGCAAAGCCTCGGCAAAACCATCGCCGGCTGACGTAGCCCCTTCCGCTCACGTCCGTGACAAATCGCCATTTCTGTATGTCCGTGAGCGAAAGGTGGTAATAAATCGCTATTTTCCGTCCGTATTTATACCCCCATTCGCTCACGATGCGCTATACATCGCCATTTCTTGCGGACGTGAGCGAAAGGTGGTGTGCGAATGGCGATTGCAGCCAGCTGACGTCCCCCTCTTTTGCTCGCGTCCGCCAATAATCGCACCTGAACCGCTTTTCTTGCGGCGGATATTGCCTACGTTTGGTAGCGTGGGCTGAAGGAAGGAGCGGCATATGAGCGAAACCGCACAATCTGAATCACGATCCGAGGATTCCGCCGCGGGCAAGACGGATGGAGAAATCAAGGCGATTGCCGCCGAAACCGAAATCGCGGCTATCGAAGAAGGCGGAAAGCAGGGCACTGGCGAAGTCGGCAATCCCGCTGACCGTCGTCTGCCGTTAATCGTTCGCATTTACGGCATCGTCATGCTTATTGAAGGCGTGGTGACGCTGCCGTTCATCGTGCTGTCGTGCCTGTACGTCGTGCAGGCCGTGCTTTCCGGCGATATGACGTTCGACGCGCTGAGCCTCACCACGATTCTGTCGGCGATTCACGCGGTCGTGCTGATGGTCACCACCGCGTGCCTGACGGTGTTCGGCGTGCTGCTTTTCAGGAACAAACGCCGGCACATCGCGCAATGGACGTACCTGCTGATTCCGCTTACGCTCGCCGAAGGCCTGCTGTCGCTGGCGTTGAAGGGGCTTGGCCTGAACCTTGTCAGCCCGGCTGTCCAGCTTGTCGTGCTGATCGCCCTGCACATCACCGCCGACCCATCGCTGCGGGAGGAGCGCCGGCTGCAGTTCGCGTTGCGGCGCATGGACGCCCGCAGCGCGTATGAGAACGCCGCCTCCCAAGGCATGGCCGGCCGCGACCTGACCGGCAAAGGCTATATTTCGCTGGATTTCTTCAATCTGTTCTGGCTGTTCACCATTGGTTGTGTGTTCGGTTTGGTGATCGAAACCATCTACCATTTCATCCTGTTTGGCGAATACCAGGACCGTGCGGGCTTCCTATGGGGGCCGTTCTCGCCCATCTATGGTTTTGGCGTGGTGATCGTCACCGTGTTGCTCAACCATTTGTGGCAGTCGAATTGGTTGCTGATTTTCTGCTCAAGCGCGGTGATCGGTGGCGCGTTCGAATATTTCACCAGCTGGTTCATGCAGGCCGCGTTCGGTATTCGCGCATGGGATTACACGGGGCAATGGCTTTCGATTGACGGGCGTACATCCGGCAAATACATGTTCTTCTGGGGCGTCCTTGGCTTGGTTTGGGTCAAGTTGATTCTGCCGCGATTATTGCGATTGATCCAGCGTATTCCGTGGAAGATTCGCTATTCGTTGACGCTGGTCTGTTTCATACTCATTTTCGTCGATGGCGTGATGACGCTGATGGCGCTTGACGCTTGGTATTCCCGCATGGCTGGGGTTGCGCAGAATTCGCCCGTTTCGCAGTTCTTCGCCACGTATTTCAATGACGATTTCATGGCCCACCGATTCCAGACCATGAAGATCGACCCGTCCACTGCCGGTCGTATGTAGGCTGGTTTTTGCGTTTTGCGGGTTTTGCTAAGCGGCTGGTCGGGCGATGTTCCGGCTGGCCGCTTTGCTTTGGGTGGCTGATTTTGAACGATTTCGGACGATTGCAGTGGGGTTTTGTTGCGGGTTTTGCCGCGGGGGATTTGATTCTTCCGGATTATTGCCGTTTGGGATTCGTGCCTTCCGGCTGTCTGGATGCTTGACTGCTGTTGCCGCGCCTACGCCGCGATGCTTTGCGCCAGCTGGCGGATGAGGTCGGGGCGATGTCCGCTCCATGAGGAATTCGGTGAGATGACGACCGGAATTTGCTTGAAGCCGGCGTCCTTGATCTGTTCGAATGTGGACGGATTCTGCGTCAAATCGACCGCCACGTACCGCACTCCCAGTTTGGAAAGCTCTTGTTCGGTGGCCTCGCATTGAGGATTGTTCGGATTGGTGAAGACGGTCACGGTCATTACTTTTCCTCCCTATGCAATCGGCTTCCTTTGGTGCGGAAGATCTTGTCGGCCACGTTTTTTGATTTTGCCCGGCTGAGCAGGCCGTTCATCAGTATACACTACCCGTAGTGGCGTTTCGTGCGTTCGCCCACTGTATATAGTGGGGAATTTCCCGTAATACCGAATCTATGCGAACAAATGTTCGATATATTCGAGTCTATCATTATCGTCGATTGCGCCACGCCGGTTGCATGCGTATGGTCCGTCCGCGAATCGCCCGCGGGCTGTTCGCTATTCATTTCGGAACACATATTGCGATTTCGCTCGTTTCCTTACGATTGTGAGCGAAAGGTGGTGCCGCATAGTGCGGTAGGGGGTATAAATCGCCTTATTTTCCATACTTTTCGGCGCACGTCGCGAAATAATCAACCGAAATTGCGATTCGTGAGCGAAAGGGGGTGCGCGATATGGTGCGTTCCGTATTGAAGTGCTGAGACCTCATCCCGAAACAAATGAAAAAGTCCTGAGAACCATCGGCTTCCAGGACTTCGAACCTGTGCCCCCCGTGGGATTCGAACCCACAACCCACGACTTAAAAGGACGCTGCTCTAACCGTTGAGCTAGAGGGGCAACAGCAACATAGTATACAGCATATTCGGACCAATCGCCACCGCGGGCGTCTGACGGGCGTCGAAATGGTCTTCGGAGTGTTGGTGTGCCTACAATCGAAACCATGTCATGTACCACAATTCTTGTAGGCAAAAAAGCAAGTTACGACGGTTCGACCATCATCGCCCGCGACGACGATTCCGGTTCCGGCCGTTACGATCCGAAGAAATTCGTAGTCGTCGCACCGCAGGAGCAGCCGCGGCACTACCGCAGTGTGCTGAGCCACGTTGAAATCGACCTTCCCGACAATCCATGCCGGTACAGCATCGTACCGAACGTGCTTCCAAATCGTGGAATCCTTGCGGAAGCTGGCGTCAACGAACGCAACGTGGCCATGAGCGCCACCGAAACCATCGCCGTCAACGAGCGCGTGCTCGCCGCCGACCCGCTGGTCGTATTGCAGCCAGCCGACGAGGCCGACGGCAAGCCGGAAGTGCCCGGCGGCATCGGCGAGGAAGACATCATCACCCTCATATTGCCGTATGTCAGCACCGCCCGCGAAGGCGTGAAGCGCCTCGCCGAACTGCTTGAAACGTACGGAACGTACGAATCGAACGGCATCATCATTTCCGACGTGGACGAAATCTGGTACGTCGAAACCATCGGCGGCCACCACTGGATCGCCCGCCGCGTGCCGGACGACAAATGCGCGATCATCCCCAACCAGCTTGGCATCGACTATTTCGATTTTGATGACGCCTTCAGCGACGCACGTGAATTCATGTGTAGCGCCGATCTGCAGGAATTCATCGAAACGCACCATCTTGGGCGCGCGGCGGGTACGCAGGGCGGCATGAACGGCGGCCACTGCAACCCGCGTATCGTATTCGGCACCGCCACCGCGAAGGACCACATCTACAACACGCCACGCGCCTGGTACATGTACCGCTATCTCGATCCGGCCGACGCGGAAAACCTTACCCCTGAATCGGACGATATTCCATGGTGTCTCGAACCGGAGAATGCCGTGACCGTCGAGGATGTCGACTTCCTGCTCGGTTCGCACTTCGAAGGCACCCCGTATGACCCGTACGGCACGCAGGGAACTGAGGAAAGCCGCCATCGCTACCGTCCGATCGGCATCAACCGCACCGGACACATGGTGGCCATGCAGATTCGCCCGTACGCGCCCGTCGAAAGCCGTTCGATCATGTGGATTTCGTACGGTTCCGGCGCGTTCACCACGTCCGCCCCGTTCTATGCGAACGTCGACGACACCCCCGCCTACCTGCGCGACACCACGCCGGAAGTCTCCACGGACTGCCTGTATTGGACGAACCGCCTGATTGCAACGCTCGCCGACGCGCACTTCTACGAGACCAGCAACGCGGTCGAGGGCTTCTCGGAAGATGTCCGTTCCTTCGGCCACCGTCTGGTGGAACGTACGGATGATGCGCTTGCGATTGGTGGGTCGGCGACTGGGGCTGGTGGCGCTGGTTCTGGTGCCGGTTCTGCGGTTGGCGGTTCTGGTTCTATGTCTGGTGCTGCGGTTGATTCCGGTTCCGATGGGCTTGCTAGTCCTACATCTGTTCCGGCCCGTCTTGCGGCGGCTAACGACGAAATGGCGGAATACCTGCGATCGCGCAATACGAAGCTGCTCGGCGACGTGCTGTACACGTCCAGCAATCTCATGCACAACAGTTTCGCCATGTCGGATCGCTGGAACTAAGCCCGCTGGTGCTTTCCGTGTCCGTTTCTCCCGAATCGGACACACAGGCATCAAAATGAAGCGCTCCTGTGTCCGAATCACCAGAAACGGACACAGGAGCGCCTAGCCGATCGCAATAATCGCAATACTCACGCAATATCGCGTAAACCCTCTATCGCGCGAAACCTGCGAAACCCGCGAAACCCGCGCGAAATCAGTTGAACCCGACCACATGTTCCGCCACGAAATATCCCTTTCGAATCACAAACCGGCCGAGCGAACCATGTAGGTTCAGCGCGCGCGACATCGCCTTCTTACGCACGTCCTTGTAAATCGTCGGCGAATACGCCTCGATATCCGCCCACATGGCCTTCTTCTTCTCGTAATTCTCCGGATCGCGCGACAAAATCATGAAAACGCTCGCGACGGAACTCTGAATCGCCAGAAAATGAATCATATAGCGGTACAGGCCGTCTGGCACCGTACCTCGTTCGGGGGTGGCGCGCACCATGCACTGGTTGACGAGCCGCAGCTGGTCCACGCGTCGGATCATCACGTCCGTCTGCACGCTCTGCCCGTCGCGGCCGATGAAATAGTGGTAGAACGGCGTATCCACGTATTGCAGCGACTTGACCCACGGGAACGGCTGGTACGCGTAGATGAAGTCCACGTAGAACGTGTGTTCCGGCAGCTGCATCTTCGATTCGCGCACCACGGCGGTACGGTAGATCAGCGCGTGCATGAGAATGTATTCGGTCAGGCCGAAATGTCCCAGATCGTCCCAAGTGAGCCGCTTGCCGGGCTCCATGGCGTGACGGAAGTTCACGACGTGCTTGTTGCGCTTGCCCACCTTGTCATACACATAGTTGGTGACGAGCATGTCGAGCGGCTCGTCCTTGCCGACCTCGCCGCGCAGCACGGCCATGACCTGTTCGAGCGATTCCGGGCCGACCCAATCGTCCGCGTCCACGACCTTCACGTACATGCCGCTCGCCGCCGCGATGCCGGTGTTGACCGCGCCGCCGTGGCCCTTGTTCTCCTGATGGATCGCGCGCACGATTCCCGGATTGCGCGCCTCGAACGTCTTCGCCATCTCCAGCGTGCCGTCGGACGAGCCGTCATCCACGATCAGCACTTCGATGTCGTCGTTGCGCTTCGACGCGATCAACGATTCGACGCACCGTTCCAGGTATTCCGTCATGTTGTACGCGGGCACCACGAAGGTGAGCGTTTTCTTCTCCTGCATATTCTTCCTCGGATCGGGCTCGTGTCGGGCCGTGCGGCTGGCCGACCGCTCCGGCCAAAAGCATAACGAAACTAACGTAGCACCATGTGCGATTCCGGGGCGCGGTTTTGCGCACAAACGGCACCCTGAAATACGCAATCTGCACCTGAAATTTCCCCTAGGGTCATTTCGGGTGACGGTATGTCAGTTTTCGTCAATTGTTGATTGTTTTTGCGATTCGTGCGGGCTTTGCGGTTTTTGCGATTCGTTCGTCTCGTCTGATTCGTTTGATTCGTCTGCCGCTTGCGATTTGCCTACTGCTTGCGATCCGTCTGCCGCTTGCGATCCGTCCGTCACGGTCGTCCCGTCCGTCGCGTCATCTCCCGCAGCAACCGCCTTCTCCTGCGATTTCGCGGCCTTCTTGCCCTGCTTCTCCTGCTTGGCGATCGCCTTCGCTTCCCGCGCGGCCTGCTTTTCCGCCTCGCGGGCGGCCTTTTCGCTTTCGTAGCGCAGTTCCGGCTTGGCTTCCATGCGGCTCAGCCCATACCATGCCAGGTTCACGATGTGCGCGGCGAGCTGCTCCTTGCTGAGCTTGCGCTGGTCGGCCCAATATTGGCAGGTGTACACGGTCATGCCGATGAGCATCTGCGCGTAATACGGCACGCTTTTGGCCGGCAGATGCTGGCGTTTGAACGCGTCGGTGAGAATGTCCTCGACGCGTACGGCAATGTCTCCAAGCAGCGAATTGAACGAGTTGGACGGGTCGGTTTTCGGCGAATCGCGCGTGAGCACGCGGAAGCCTTCGGCGTTCTCCTCCACGTAGGTGAGCAGCGCAAGCGCGGTGCGTTCCACGATTTGGCGCGGATGCGCCTGCGGGTCGGACAGCGCGTTGATGAGAACGTCGGTGAGCGCGCGCATCTCGCGGTCCACCACCACGGCGTACAGGCCTTCCTTTCCTCCGAAATGTTCGTAGACGATGGGTTTCGACACTTTTGCGGTCGAGGCGATCTCTTCCACGCTCACTGCTTCGAATCCCTTGGCCGCGAACAGCGATCGACCGATTTCGATAAGCTGTTCGCGCCGCTGGTACGACGTCATTCTGGATGTATTGGCCATACTGCCTAGTTTTTCACGTCCCGTGGATAGCCCCATTGCCTGCTCTGGCAGAGATGAGTGGCGTGTCCGTTGCGCTTTTTAGGCTGGAACCATGGATACGAATGTGATTATTGCGATTGTCGCGGTCGTCGTTATCGCGGCATTACTTGCGATTGGCGGATGGTGGTTCGGTAAGAGCCGCAAGTCCGCCGTGGACAAGTCCACTGAAGCGGCGAAGGCGAAGGCCGATGCTCGTTTGGCTACGGAGAAGTCCGCCGCGCAATCTGCCGCCGCAAGTGCCGAAAACGCTGAGAAAACCAAGGAAACCGCGGAATCCGCAGCGACGGAAGCCGTGGAATCCGCGACTTCGTCTGCCACACCTGAATCGCCAGTGGCAACTGAACCAACTCCGGTCGGGTCAGCCGTAACTGAATCCGCGACCCCAGCCGTCGAAACCCCTGAAGCTGCCGGCACCCGCATGCAGCGCCTCAAGGCGCGCCTGTCCAAGTCCGGCAATCCGTTCGGCAAGGCCCTGTTCAACATCCTCGCCAAGGATCAGCTCTCCGAAGCCGACTGGGAGGACGTCGAAGACACCCTTCTGCTTGCCGATGTTGGCGCGGAAGCCAGCGAACAGCTTGTCGGGGAACTACGCAACGACGCCCGAATCGCGGGCCAGTCCGACCCGGCCGAAGTGCGTGCCGCGCTGAAAGACAAGCTGCTGAAGCTCGTAGGCACTGACACGGATCGCCGTCTCAATGCCGATAAGGAGGGCGCGAACAAGCCGAGCGTCATCATCATGGTCGGTGTGAACGGCACGGGCAAGACCACCACCGCGGGCAAGCTTTCCCGCCTGCTTGTTTCCGAAGGCAAGCAGGTCATGCTGGGCGCTGCCGATACCTTCCGCGCGGCGGCCGCCGACCAGTTGGAAACTTGGGGTGCGAAAGTGGGCGTTCCGGTCGTGCGTTCCGACAAGGACGGCGCCGATCCGGCGTCCGTCGCGTTCGAGGCCGGCGCCAAGGCCAAGGAAGAGAACGTCGACGTGCTCATCATCGACACCGCCGGCCGCCTGCAGAACAAGGCGAACCTCATGGACGAGCTCGGCAAGATCCGCCGCGTCACCGAAAAGAACCTGCCTGTGGATGAAGTGCTGCTCGTGCTCGACGCCACCACCGGCCAGAACGGCATGACGCAGGCCAAGGTGTTCGCCGAAGCGATCGGCATCACCGGCGTGGTCCTGTCCAAGCTCGACGGCTCCGCCAAGGGCGGCATCGTCATCTCCGTGCAGAAGGAGCTTGGCGTGCCCGTCAAGCTCGTCGGCCTGGGCGAAGGCCCGGACGACCTCGCCCCGTTCGATCCGGAAGGCTTCGTCGACGGCATCCTCGCCTGACGTTCCCATATTTTCCGGATTTGCGATTTCCGTAGCGAAAACCTCCCATCACGTTCCGTACGTGGCGGGAGGTTTTCGTGTTGCGATTACTGCTCAGCGCCAGCCGTACCGGCAGCGCCAGCCCCCACTCCCGGCACCTTCCGGATCGTCAGCTTCAGCAGCAGCGGCGCGACCAGCGTCACCAGCGAAATGATGAAGATGATCGTCGAATAGTATTCGCTGCCGAGCACATGCTCGTTGAAGCCGATTTGCGCGGTAATCAACGCCATCTCGCCACGTGGCACCATGCCCGCGCCGATCATCAGCGCCGAAGCGCCGCCAAAACCGGCCATGCGGCCACCCAAACCGCAGCCGACGACCTTCGTGATCACGCCGAGAACCGTCATGATCGCAATGAACACGATCATCTTCGTATCATCCACGCCTGTGGTCTGCAGGCCGATGCCCACGAAAAACACCGGCACGAACAACGTGTCTCCAACCGGCTCGATATACCGGTCCGCGTCCTCCGCGTAATCGCTGTTGCTTACCGCGATGCCGGCGAAAAACGCGCCCACCGCGTAGCTCAACCCGGCCAGATTCGACGCCCACGCCATCGCCAGGCAGATGATCACGGCCATCACCGCGATGCCGGACGGCGCCTTCAGCACGCCAGCCAGCGTCATCAGCGCCGGCGCCACCCAAACCACCACCACGGCGGCCGCCACAAAGAACAGCACCTGCTTGAGCAGAATCAAACCCAGCCCTGCCACGTCCACGCTGCCGGTGTTGACGAGCGTGCACATCACGGACAGCAGGATCACGCCGATCACATCGTCAGCCACGGCCGCGCCGAGAATCGACACGCCTTCCTTCGAATCAAGCAGTCCGGCTTCCTTCAGCACCGCCACGGAAATCGATACGGACGTGGCGGAGAACACCACGCCGATGAACGCAGCCGGAATCGGCTTGAAGCCAAACAGCAGGCTCACTCCACCCATCACCGCCACGGGGAACACCACGCCCATGCACGCGATGATGACCGCCGCCTTCGAATATTTCTTCAGCAACTGCAGGTCGCAGCCGACACCGCCCAAAAACATGAGGATGATGATGCCGAGGTCGCTGAACAGCGAGATCGAATCGCTCATATGCAGCACGTTCAGCAGCGAAGGGCCCACGAGAATGCCGACGAGGATCTGCCCGATCACTTCCGGCAGCTGCGCTTTGCGGCAGATCAGCCCGGAAACCGTGGTCAGCATCAAAATGGCGCACAGTGAAATGATGAACGTTGCCATGGTCCTCGCCGCTCTCTCGTTACGCGCGCCATACGTTCGCCGCACCGCGCGTTCGGTGTACATGCCACGCGCTCGCCGTACGCGGCGTTCTCTCGTCGCGTGCCACGCGTGTTCCGTAAGTTTCAGCTACCCAACTTACTCCGTCCGCAGCGTTGCCCGCCGCTTCCGTCCACCGTCGCAATTTCATATTGCGATTGCCGGGCGATTATGCCTTCCATATTTCCGTACCGCCAGTTTCGTTGGAATTCCGCCATTTTTCGGCGTAGGTTGACGTTCCGCGCGGATGGCGTTACGTTGGCGTAACACGTCGTAACGTTTTCAAAACGCGGCCGGCGTTCCATATCGTTCTGTCAGCCCCACACGATGGGGACGGAAATGTTGAACCAAATATAGAGAAAGAAAGAGGAGGGTGACATGGGCCAGCTTGATTCTGGAAATGCCGCGTGGATATTGACTTCCGCGTCCCTTGTGTTCCTCATGACGCCTGGTGTGGCGTTCTTCTATGGTGGCATGGTCCGCGCCAAGGCCGTGCTGAATATGATGATCATGGAGGCGGCCGCACTGTCCGTCACGATGATCATGTGGGTGCTGTGGGGTTGGTCGATCGCCTACGCCGGCACCTCGGTCGGCGGCATCTTCGGCGACCCGGCAACCGGCTTCCTGCTGAAGGACACCATGGTTTCCGATAAGGGCGTCTTCACATCGGCCGCACTGAACGGCAACAACTACCCGGTCAGCGTCGACGTGGCCTTCCAGTCCGCGTTCGCCATGATCACCGTCGCGTTGATCTGCGGCGCCATCGCCGAACGTGTGAAGTACTCCACGTGGATGATTTTCGTGGCGCTGTGGATCACGTTCGATTACGCTCCGCTCGCTCACATGGTGTGGAACGGTGGTCTGCTGTCCGCTGACGGCGCCATTTCCCAGGCGATCGGCGCAGCCGCCCACGATTTCGCAGGTGGTACGGTCGTCCACATCAACGCCGCAGTCGCCGCTCTGGTCATCGTGCTGATCATCGGCAAGCGTAAGGGCTTCGGCACGCAGCCGTTCCGCCCGCACAATGTTCCGTTCGTCATGCTCGGCGCCTTCCTGCTGTGGTTCGGCTGGTTCGGCTTCAACGCCGGTTCCGCCTTCGCAGCCAACGGCACCGCCGGCTACGCGTGGGTTTCCACGTCCGCTGCAACCGCTGCGGCAATGCTCTCCTGGGGCTTCACCGAGAAGATCCGCACCGGCCACTACACCGCAATGGGTGCCGCTTCCGGCATCGTCGCGGGCCTCGTCGCCATCACCCCGGCCGCCGATGTGGTTTCCCCGCTGTGGGCCATCGTGCTCGGCGCCATCGCCGGTGTGCTCACCTGCCTGGCCTGCGGTCTGAAGTTCAAGCTCGGCTATGACGATTCCCTCGACGTCGTCGGCGTCCACGGCGTTGGCGGCTTCACCGGCACCGTGCTCATCGGCTTCTTCGGCGAAGGCACCGGCCTGTTCGCAGGCGGCGACTGGAGGCAGCTGGTCGTCCAGCTCATCGTCGCTCTCGTGGCCATCGTCTGGTCCGCCGTCATCACCGGCATCATCGCCTTCGCTCTGGAGAAGACGATCGGCTGGCGCGTCACCGAAGCCCAGGAAGTCGGCGGCATCGATCTTGCCGACCAGGGCGAACGTGCTTACGATTTTGCTGGTACCGCCAGCTCCGTCCTCAAGGAGGTGAAGTGAGATGAAGCTCATTACCGCTATCATCCAGCCCCATAAACTCGACGATGTCAAGGAAGCCCTCGCAGCCGCGGGCGTGCACGGCCTGACCGTGTCCGAGGCAAACGGTTATGGCCGTCAGCGCGGCCACACCGAGGTCTACCGTGGCGCCGAATACACCGTGGATCTCATTCCGAAGATCCGCATCGAGGTGCTGTCCGACGACGCCGATGCCGAAACCCTGGTTGGCGTGATCGTCAAGTCCGCCGGCTCCGGCACCATCGGCGACGGTAAGGTCTGGGTGGCTCCGCTTGACTCGGTGACCCGCGTGCGCACCGGCGAAACCGGTTCCGCCGCCATCTGATCCGTCCGGCCTTGTGATCGGGCCGATTCGGACAAGATGAAATAAAGACCCCCGGGCTTGAAGTTCGGGTTATCAATTACGACACATCCCCGTACGTGCCTCGCGCCGTGCGGGGATTGTCATAAGTCGTCATAGGTTTCATAAGGAACGTGCGTTATGACTTCAGCAGTCGATGGTCTCAAACAACGGTTCATGGCCATGAGCCAGCCCGACGCCGACGGCGTCTACCGCAATGGCGCGGCGAAACGCAAAGCCCGCACGGACTTGGCCATGGGCAATCTCACACAGTTGTGGAACGAAGCCTGCGAGGCGGTTTCCTTCGATGTTCCGGCAACCGGCATCGGTCTCGGCGCGGTCGGTTCGCTGGCACGTGGACAGGTGGGCCCCAGCTCCGACCTTGATCTGGTGGTCATCTACGAACCGCACGCGCTGACCGACCAGCAGCTCAACGAGCTCGCCAACAAACTGTGGTATCCGATTTGGGATTCCGGCCTCGACCTCGACCAGTCGGTACGTACCGTCGCGCAATGCGAGGCCGTCACCGACCGCGACCTGCCCGCAGCCATGGGATGGTTGGACGTGGTGCCGATCGCGGGGGACACTGGACTTATCGAAAGCACAGCCGTATCCATATTGGAACGATGGCGCAAGGCCGCGCGCAAACGTCTGCCGGAACTGCTCGGCTCCGCCAAATCGCGCCTCGACGAATTCGGCCGCATGGCCTACATCAACCAGCCGGACATCAAGGAGGCACGTGGTGGCCTGCGCGACTCCGTATTGGTGTCCGCGCTCGCCGCATCCTGGCTTGCCGACCGTCCGCACGGCACGTATGACGACGCCGTCGAACGGTTGCTGGACGTGCGCGACTGCATCCATCTGGTCGCCGGCAAAGATACGAACATGCTGCTATCGCCCTACCAAGCCAAAGTCGCGGCGATGCTCGGTCTGGCCGATCCGACGCTGCCAGACGGCGAACGTGAGGCGAAGTCGATCGACGATCTGCAAACGTTGCTGGCACGCGTCGGCCGTCAGATCGCGTTCTCCCTTGATTCCACCGCGTCGCGCGCCGAGCATTCGCTGACGCACGACAAGCCGCGATTCGCCTTCTTCCAAGTGTTCCAGCCGCGCGGTGGCGGCAAACGTCAGGCACCGACCTTCGATGTGATCGCCCCCGGCGTGGCCAAGCATGAAGAGGAAATAGTGCTCGCTCCGGGCGCGGAACCGGCCGCCGACCCGAACCTCGTGCTGCGCGTGGCCGTCGCAGCCGCGGAATTCGGCCTACCAATCGCCCCGGGAACGTTGCGAAACCTCAAAAAGTGCCCTATCGGCGACCGCAACTGGACGGACGAATCGCGTGAACTGTTCATACGATTGCTGGCTTCCGGCCCCGCGCTGCTCAACGTGTGGGAAGACATCGATTTCATCGACGTGCCCGGCAAGCTCATCCCCGAATGGTTGGGCGTGCGCAACCGGCCAAGCGCGTCCGCCGCGCACCGCTATACGATCGACCGGCACATGGTGGAGGTCGTCACGCGGCTCGGCCGTGAAACACCCAGCGGTGGGCGGTACGACGACCGGCATTACGAGGCGCTGCTGCTCGCCGGCATCCTGCATGACATCGGCAAACGACCGGGGGTGGCCAACCATGCGGCGGAAGGCGCTCGGCATGCGACCGTGGTCGTGGAACGCATGGGATTCGACCGCGACATCGTCCGCTGGGTCACGCTGCTGGTACGCGAGCATCTGACATTGTCGGAGTTCGCCACAGGCCGCAATCCCAATGATCCCAACGTCGGCGATGATCTGGCCGGCCGGCTCGACCATAATCCCGTGCTGCTCGACATGCTGTTCGACCTGACCCGCGCCGACGGCTCCTCGTTGGGGGCCACGTCCGGCGAGACCATCTCCAAACAGTACGGGTGGAGCAAATGGCGTGAAACGTTGGTGCGCACCATGTACAACGCCACCCGATACCACATGTGAGCGCCGGTTTCTCGCATGCGCCAAGCCGATATGCCCCCGTATTTCTCGTCGTTTACGGAAAAGCGGGGTGCATATCACCTTCCGTTCACTTCGGCAAATCGAAATAAGGGAATCGGGGTACATGCTTTAGGATGTCCCCAAGTTGTCCACTCAGTTATCCCCACTCTGTGGATAAGTCGAAACGTTTTCCACATGGTTATCCCCAATATGTGGATAACTCGGCTTTTTTCGACTTTCTTATCCACACCAAAGCCATTCGCGCGTGTCGTTCGGTGGATGCGGAGATTCATCCATAATCTCAATGCAACACCGGTCGTGACGGCACGCACGTATTATGGTTTTCCTCGGTATTGAACACATTCGATTGACTGCTGCGGTTGGAGGGACATGGCGGAGAACGACTCTTGGAACAACGGTTCGGCGCAGAACCGCGGATTTTCGAACGCTGGAAACGGTGCGAACGGTATGAACGGCCGATCCGGCCAAGCCGTGCGCGACGCCCTGTTCGACCGCGTGCCGCCGCATGACGACGCCGCCGAAATGGCGGTGTTGGGCGGCATGCTGATGAGCAAGGACGCCATCGGCGAAGTATCGCAGATGATCGACGTGTCCGACTTCTACCAGCCACGCAACCAAACCGTGTACGAAGCGGTCATCAAACTGTTCTCGGCCTCCCAGCCGGTCGACGCCGTGCTGGTGGCCAACGAGCTGCTCGCCGAAGGCAATCTGGAAAAAGTGGGTGGCTCCGACTATCTGCACAGCCTGGTCGCATCGGTTCCGACCGCCGCAAACGCCACGTATTACGCCGACATCGTGCATCAGCGCGCCATCCTGCGTAATGTGATCGCGGCCGGCACCAAAATCGCACAGCTCGGCTACACCGCAGAAGGCTCGCAGGCCGAAGACGTCGTCAACCTGGCGCAGGCCGAAGTATATGAGATGTCCACCGGCAAAGTGCGGCAGGACTACGCGCCGATCGGCACCGTCATCGCCGATACGCTTGACCAGCTCGACCGTCTGCAAAGCGGCGAAGTGTCCCGAGGCGTGCCGACGGGCTTCCGCGACATCGACGACGTGACGCAGGGCCTGCAGCCCGGCCAGATGATCGTCGTGGCAGGCCGACCGGCCATGGGCAAGTCCACACTCGGTGTGGATTTCGCCCGTTCCGCGGCACTGCATCACGGATTGACGACCATCATCTTCAGCTTGGAAATGAGCAAAAACGAGTTGGCGCAACGTATCATCTCCGCTGAATCCAACATTCCGCTCGCCGCCATGCGCCGCGCGGACGACATCACGCCGGAACGTTGGGCCATCCTGAACGAGTTGCAAGGCAAGCTGCAGAACGCGCCCCTGTTCATCGACGACAGCCCGAACATGAGCCTGATGGAAATCCGCGCGAAATGCCGCCGACTGAAGCAGACGAACGATTTGAAACTCGTCGTCATCGACTACCTGCAGCTCATGACCTCCGGCAAGGCCGTGGAAAGCCGCCAGCAGGAAGTGTCCGACTTCTCCCGTGCGCTGAAGCTGCTCGCCAAGGAGCTGGAAGTGCCGGTGGTGGCGTTGAGCCAGCTGAACCGTGGCCCCGAAATGCGTCAGGACAAGAAGCCGCAGCTGTCCGACCTGCGTGAATCCGGCTCTATCGAACAGGACGCCGACGTGGTGTTCCTCGTGCACCGTCCGGACGCCTACGACAAGGAGGACCGCCCGGGCGAGGCCGACATCATCATGGCGAAGCATCGTAACGGTCCGACCGACACGTTCAATCTTGCGTTCCTTGGCGCGTATTCGAAGTTCAAGGACATGCCCCAGGATTACCAGTCCCAGCAGGAGGCGGTGTGATATGGCTTGGAATTCCTTCGCGACCCCGTTGATCGGCAAGGCCGTGCGCGCGGCCTCCCGTTTGGCGCACGGCGGTGGCAGCGCGTTCCCCGGCAAAATCGTGGAACGCATCGACCCGCAATTCCTGTCGCGCACATTGGCGCAACTGCCGCTCGGCGTGGTGCTCGTCTCCGGCACGAACGGCAAAACCACCACCACACGCATGGTGGCCAGCATGCTGCAATCGCTCGGATTGAAGGTGTTCACCAACCCGACCGGCTCGAACTTCACCCGTGGCGTGGTTTCGTCGCTGCTTGCGGAAGTCTCGCTTTCCGGCAAACTCGACGCCGACATCGCGGTGCTGGAACTCGACGAGGCGTACGCCGTGCATTTCGTCAAGCAGGTGCCGCCCGACTACTGCCTGCTGCTCAACGTGATGCGCGACCAGCTTGACCGTTTCGGCGAGATCGACAACACCGCGCGACTGCTGTCCAAAGCTGCGGAAGCCACCACCGGTACCGTCGTGCTCAACCGTGAGGACCCGCGCATCGCCCGTCTTGCTGACGTGGCGCATACGGAAGACGGCGTGGAAGTACGCTACTTCGGCCTTGACGAATCGTTGCGCGGCTTCTTCCCGTCGGATGACGACATGAGCACCACTGTTGACGCGGAAGCGCACGACAGTGCGGAACATGGCGGAAATATTGGCGATTCGGGCAATGCCGGCGATACTGCCGATGCCGTTGCGGCTGGCCCGCCCGGCACATCGGCCGTTGCCGGCTTCCGCACCCGCGCCGGCCACATCGCAACCGCAGGACGGTCCCGACGCGCTGCCCGCCGACGTGACGTTGCGCGCCGTGGGCGACCACCGCGCCACCTTCGCGATCGACGGCGAAACGTATGAGACGGCCGTGAAACTGGAAGGCGTATACAACCTGTACAACGCGGCCGCCGCGCTCGCCGTGGTGCGCGCCGTCGCAGCGGACGCGCAGGCGATGTTCCTGCCGTTCGAAGACGCGCTCACCGACAGTGTCGACGCGGACGGTGCCGATACCGGTACCGAAACGGACGGCAACGGCTAGCATGACGCCATCGACCAGGCCGCTGCGGACGAGATTCTGCGCGCGGCAGGCGTCTCACCCCGTATGATCGCCTTCGCGCACGCCACCACGCAGGCCATGATCGACACCGCCGGCGAGGTCACACCGGCATTCGGCCGAGGCGAGGTCATCACCGTGAACGGCACCCCCGTGGAACTGCTGCTCGTCAAAAACCCCATGGGATTCCGCCTGTCGCTGGCCTCGTTCAAGCCCGAAGGCTGCGACACCATGATCTGCATCAACGACGAATACGCCGACGGCCGCGACATGAGCTGGCTGTGGGACGTGGACTTCACCTCGCTGCGCGGCACCGGCGTCAAAGCCGTGTCCGGCGTACGCGCGTGGGACATGGCCCTGCGCCTCGAATACGATCAAGTGCCGGTCGAATCGGTCAGCACCGACCTGGAGGAATCGGTCGTGAACTTCGTGAACGCGAATTCTGGCACCCCCAAACACATCTACTGCACGTACACGGCCATGCTGAAAACGCGTGCCGCGCTCGCCAAAATCGCCGACGTGGCCGACGCCGGCGTGGGCAAGTGAGCGCCGCGCGAAACGAAACCGCGCAATCGCAAAGCAAAACAGCGGAAGGAAGACGAGGAGACGATATGAGCCAGGTCATCGACATCGTGTCGCTGTATCCGAAGGATATGAACATCTACGGCGATTCCGGCAACGTGCTCACCATCCAGCGCCGGCTCGCGCTGTACGGCTACGAGCCGCGCGTACACGCCTACAACCAGGGCTGCGACTGGCCCGAGCACGTGGACATGATTCTGGGTGGCGGCGGCCAGGACACCGGCCAGAAGAAGATCATCGACGACTTCTTCCAACGCGCCGACCTGCTGCGTTCGCTCGCGGCGGACGGCGTGCCGATGCTGATGATCTGCGGCCTGTACCAGCTGTTCGGCGAGTATTTCGAAACGGTCGACGGCTCCCGACTCGACGGCATCGGCGTGATCGGCGCGTACACGGTCGGCCAGGAAACACGCATGATCGGCAATCTTACGGAAACCTCCGCCGATTTCGGCAAGATCATCGGCTACGAAAACCATTCCGGACAGACGTTCCTGCGTGACGGCGTGCAGCCGCTCGGCACCGTCGAACAGGACGGCACCGGCAACAACGGCGAGGACCATACGGAAGGCGCGCGCGTCCACAACGTGATCGGCACGTACATGCACGGCTCGCTGCTGCCGAAGAATTCCGCGATCGCCGATTTCCTGATCCGCACCGCCGTCGAACGCCGTTACGGCACGTTCGATCCGGCCGCCGCCGGACAGACGGACGCGCAACGGGCCGCCCTGCATCGCATCGACGAAATCGCCGACCGTGCTCGCCGCGTGGCCATGTCCCGTCCGCGCTGACGGCTGCCATGCCGGTTCGCCGACAATCGCACCGCCCGCGCTGAACGCCGGATATCCGCCACTTTTTATGCGATTGACCGGTTTCGCTCGGCGCAGATGTGAAGAAAATGCGATAGAGTGGTACCACCATCACCTAAAGGAGGACATCATGGCTGATTTTAATTTTGGTGACGGCCTGCGCAAGGTCTTTCTCGCCGGCGTCGGTGCCTTGGCGACCACTGTTGAGAAGAGCCAGGAAATCGTTGACGACCTCGTCAAGAAGGGCGAGCTGACCGTCGAGCAGGGCAAGGCCCTCAACGCCGAACTCAAGCACAAGGTCGAAGAGGCTAAGGAAGCCCCTGAGTCCAAGGATGCAGCCCCGGCCGAAACCGAAGACAAGGCCGAGTAGCTCCAGTCTTTCGTATCGCCGTCTGCCGCGCATGTGAGCGCCCGGACGGCGATTTGCTATGCCCGCGCGACGCCGGCGAAACGTTCGTCTGGCATCGCGGGCTTTCCAGCCGATTTCCCAACCGTTTGCGAGCAGTGACATGTCTTTGAAACACCCATCCGACAAGCCGGACGCGGCACGCCCCGAAAGCGTGGAGCCCGTCACGCTGTCCGACAGGGTCAACGCGGTCATCAACCCCACGGCCGACCCTTCGCCGGACGCCGCCTCCCAAGCAAACGGACTGACGGATGAGCTTGCCCACGAATCCGCGGACGATGCCGGCGAAACGGACGATACCGGCAAAGCGGCCGGTGCCAACGCGCAATCGTCCGAAACCATCGGCATCTTCGGAGCGCGCAAAGACACGTTCTCCGCGCGCTACCATCTGACCCGCCGCGGCAAACTCCGGCGTCTTGCGCAAATCGCGCAGATCGCCAACAAATTCGACGTGGTTCACGGACTCACGCCCGTCAAAATGCGTCTCATGCTCGAAGCGCTCGGCCCCACGTTCGTCAAGGTCGGACAGATCCTGTCCATGCGCTCCGAAATCCTGCCGCAATCGTTCTGCGACGAACTGTCCAAACTGCGCGCCGACGCCGACCCCATGCCATACAGCACGGTGCTGCAGGTGCTTGAGGACGAATACGGCCGGCCCGTGGACGAGATCTTCGACCATATCGACCCCACCCCGCTCGGCTCGGCCAGCCTTGCGCAGGTGCATCGTGCGAAACTGCTCACCGGCGAGGACGTGGCCATCAAAGTGCAACGTCCGGGCGTGCGCGAAACCATGGCGCAGGACGTGTCCATCATGCGCACCATCGCGGGAATCGCCACCAAAACCATGCGCAGCGCGCAGGTGGTGGACCTGTCCGGCGTGGTCGAGGAACTGTGGGACACCTTCGAATCGGAAACCGACTTCCTCATCGAAACGCGCAATCTGGCGGAATTCAAACGATTCTGCGAACGCTACAAATACATGGACTGCCCGAAGCCGTACCCGGAACTATGCACCGAACACGTGGTGGTCATGGACTACGTGGAAGGCATCTCCGTCTCCCATCCGGACGAGCTGCTTGCAGCCGGCTACGACCTGAAGGAAATCGGCACCAAACTCGTGGACAACTACGCCACGCAGGTACTCGACGAAGGCTTCTTCCACGCGGACCCGCACCCCGGCAACATCATGGTGCGCGGTGGGCAGATCGTGCTGCTCGACCTGGGCATGACTGGCCGGCTCAACGCCAAAACCCGTTCCGTGCTGAAGGACATGATCTTCGCCGTGGCCGAGCAGGATTCCCCCAAGCTTGCCGACGGTCTGCTGCGTTTCGCCGGTGCCGAGGCCGATCCGGAGGATTATCCGGCATTGCTGGCCGATCTGGACGTGATCGTCAAGGAATTCGGCACAGTGGATTTGGCTGAACTCGATATTGCGGCCATGCTGACTGCTCTAACGCAGATGGCGCAACGCCACGGCATCGAGGTGCCGAGCACCGTCACCACGGTCGGCCGCGCGCTGGTCACCTTGGAAGGTTTGCTCGACGAGTTCATTCCCGACGTGAACATGATCCAGATCATCTCCGACCACATCGCGTCGAGCACGTCGAAGAAGGATTTCGCCAAGGACGAGACGAAATCGCTGGCTCTCGAAAGCCATCAGGCGCTGCACAGTCTGCTTGCCGCCGCCAACGAGCTGAAAGTGGCGTCCCGCATGCTCACGCGCGGCCAGCTGCGCGTCAATATGGAGATGGTCGGTTCGCAGGAGCCGATCCACCTGCTCGCCAACATGGTGAACAGGCTTACGATGGCGCTTATCGTGGTCGGCCTGTTCATCGGCTCGTCGATTGTGTATTACGCGGGCATCAAGCCGGTGATTTTCGGCATTCCGATTGTCGGTTTCCTCGGCTACGTGATCGCGTTCATCCTGTCCGTCTGGATTGTGTTCGACATCTACTTCAAAGGACGCGATTCGAAGAAGCGGTAGCCGGGCGTCTTGCGTTGCGGGTGGCTTGTGTTGCGGCGCGCTCGCATTCGTGTTGGTGATTGCGTTCATATCTGCGTTTGCGATTGCATTTGCGTTCCCGGATTATTCGATGGGACACGGCTTTTTGCTGAATAATCAGACAAGTTGTCAATGATTTCACTCCCCCTAATATGGACCCATTGACGGGGTACTGTTTTGGTGGCATAATGCTCAATGTCGACGATGACATCACCACCCGGTTCCCATGGAGGAGAGGACATGCAGGCCGGGAAATCCCAGCGAAGCGTGCTCGCGCTCGTGATCACCTGTGGCCTGATTCTTGGATTTGGTATCCCCCTTATTCCCCTTGTCGGAGTGGATTCCGCCGAAGGGACGGAGGTCTCCGCCGCTTCCGACGTTGCCACCGTCTCCGCCGAAAACAGCCTGCAGAACGGCAGTTTCGAACAGCCGGACGTGTACCAGTACCGTGAAACCAGCGATGTTCCGTATTGGAAATCCACCACGACTTCAGGCAACATCGAAATCGGCAGTGTCTTCAAAGACGGCAACGGAGACAATGACTCCCTGCACATGCGCACCGGCGAGAAAGTGGCCGCGGCCGAAGGCAGCCAATTCGGCAAGCCGGCCACGTCGAACGGCAACGACCAGTACGCCGAACTGAACTCCAACCAGGCGAGCTCTCTGTACCAGGTGGTCAACACCGTGCCCGAATCGAAATACGATTGGGGCCTGTACCACCGCGGCAGGCAGGGCAAGGACGCCATGGCGCTGGTGGTCGGCCCGAAACAGAACGTGGCCCCCATGAAGACGTCCGCCACCAGCAACGACCAGCTGCAGCAGATCGTCACATGGGTGTCGGGCCAGCAGGACCGTGATTTCGGCCTTGACATGGTGCATTTCAGCCAGACCGGCACCAGCCGGAAAATCACCGTATACACCACCAAATTCGCGTCCGGCGGCAGATTCGACACCACCGGCGTGAGCTCGCCGTTCAGCTGGTCCAAAGACAGCCGCCACACGGAACGTTGGGAACTGTGGATTATCGTCTCCGACTGCGACGAATGGTATGGGCATGGCGAATTCAACGGCGATGAGGATCCGGACGCCTCATACATCGTGCCGGAAGGCCAGAACGAGACCCTGTTCGGTTTTGTGGCCGTGAGCACCTCCACGGGAGACATCACATCCGGCAACCTGCTCGACGCGGTGCAGTTCCGCCAGTACTATCGCATGGACTTCCAAACCCCGCCAAGCGGCAGCGGCACCTACAGCACGGACGGCGAAACACCGGTCGCGTTCGACAGCGCGGCCTCGAAAAGCGACTACGCGCTGGTCGGCAGCGACGTGACCGTCACCGCCAAACCGGTCGACGCCAGCCACCACTTCCTCGGCGCGTATGTCGGCGACACGTTCGTAGACGCGGACCAATGGACGGCCAACGCGGACGGCTCGTATTCGCTGACGCGCACGCTGACGGCCAACTTGTCCGTACGCCTGATGTTCAGCGCGAACACCGTGGTCTACAACGTCAACGGCGGCGACCCCTACGATTCCGACAATCCCGAAACCGGCCACGAGATCTACATCAAGAGGGGCTCAAGCTATACCAACAAGACCGCCGCCACCAAGCGGAACGACGACGGATGGCGGTTCACGGACTGGAAATACGATGACGACCATATCCTCGGCGTCAACCACAAGATTACCTACGGTTCCAAAACGAACGACCTGTCCATCAGCCAGAACGACCAGACCGTAGTTTCCGGCATTCCGGCGGAGAAAGGCATCACGCTCACCGCGCAGTGGACGTACCGGCAGGCCTTCGCCACCACGCCCGAAGAGGACGCCGAATACACCAGCTTCCTCAACGAGGACCCCAACGGCGTGATGGCATACATCAACATCCCCCGACTCAAATCCACCTTGCCGATCTACCACTACACCGGAATCGCTGCAGAAAGGCGTCGGCCATCTACGTGGCTCCGCCCTGCCCGTCGGCGGCAAAAACACGCACGCCGTGCTCTCCGCACACCGCGGCCTGCCGACCTCACGCCTGTTCACCGACCTTGACAAGGTGAGGAAAGGCGACCACTTCTACATCACCGTGCTCAACCGCACGCTCGCCTACGAGGTCGATCGAATCAGCGTGGTCAAACCCGACCAAACGAAGGAACTCAGCGTCCAGCCCGGCAAGGACCTCGTCACGCTCGTCACCTGCACGCCGTACGGCGTGAACACGCAACGGCTGCTGGTGCGCGGCCATCGCGTGCCATACAACGCGGCGCAAGCCAAACACGAGGCTGCGGATTCCGCGGTCTCGTCATTCACCGTCTACGGTTTCGTCGCAACCTACGGCACGCTCGCCATCGCGCTTGCCGGCATCGCCGTGCTCCGCCGCAACGCAGCGGCCCGCACCCCGCATCACGCCGCCGATTGGCCGCATAGCCTCACCGTCTCAGTCCGCTAATAAAAGGCGATTAGCCAGTCTTACCGGCTCGGTAATCGCCCTTCCGTATTTTGTCCCGCGAAAGTCCGTTCCTGGTAACAAAATGCGAAAGGGAAACGATCGGCGATACCCCCTTTTGCTCACGACTTACGATTTTGCGTATCTTTGGCGGGATGTGCGTCAAAAAAGACGGAAAAACAGGCGATTTATACCCCCTACCATGCTTTGCGGCACCCTCTTTCGCTCACGACTGTGCCAAACCGGCCTAAATCGCAAGTCGTGAGCAAAAGGGCGCACCTGCCAGGCCCCACCACCGGCTCGGTAATCGCCCTTCCATATTTTGTCCCGCGAAAGCCTTTCGAGGCCGACGTGGGTGCCGTTAGAGCGTGGGAATCGCCATATGCAACGGCGAAACTGAATAATCGGTGAAATCGTGAGCGAAAACCGGCAAACTGGGCTACGCTCGTAACAAGTGGCTCATTGCGCGCGCAAATGCGGTGAGCAGGGTCAATCGCAAGGGAGGATGCCCATGTCAAAGTCGTTTCTCAAGAAAGCGCTGCTCGGCGGTGCGGTGGCGGCGGGAGCCGCGGTGTGGGCGATCGCCCCGCGTTCCTTCTCCGACAAGCGCCGTCATTATGTGCCGGCCGTTCCGGACGTGTGGTACGCGCACCGCGGTCTGCATGACGCCGGTTCCGGCCTGACCGCGCAATACGCCAACGAAAGCGGCGAATACGTGGCGCTCGCCCGCCGCATGGCCATGAAAGCCGGGTACGGCAGCCCTGATACACCCGGCGTGATTGCCCCTGAAAACTCGCTTGCCGCGTTCGCAGCCGCCTGTGAAGCCGGGTACGGTATCGAACTGGACCTGCAGATGACGCGCGATGGCGAGGTCGTGGTGGTGCATGACGGCGACCTGATGCGTGTTGCCGGAGATCCGCGCCGTATCGCCGATCTCACGTATGACGAGCTGACTCGTATTCCGCTGTTCCCGACCGATGCACCGGGTGCCTGCAAAGCCGCGCCGCTGCCGTTGGCATTGAAGAATCCGCCGCTGGTCACCACGCCGGACAACGCGCCGGAAGGCTACTACCAGCATGTGCCGCTATTCGCCGACGTGCTCAAAGTGGTCGCCGGCCGCGTGCCGCTGATCGTGGAATATAAGTTCGACGATAATTCGAAGTGGGATCCGCGCGACGTGGAGCTTATGGAGAAGGGCGACGCGTTGCTGCAGGCATACTCCGGCAAGTATGTGATCGAATCGTTCAATCCGGCGGCCGTGAACTGGTACAAGGAGAACCGTCCGGAAGTGTGCCGCGGCCAGCTGTCTTGGTGGCCGTACGGCGAGGACAAGCCCACCGATCCGGTGGCGCTCGGCAAGGAATACGCGGCCGGCGCGCTGGTATTCGACTGGATTTCCCGTCCTGATTTCGTTGCCTACGATTGGAAGGGCGGCAACAGCCCGCAGGTGAAGCTGGCCCGGTTCATGGGTGCGGTGCCGGTGTCGTGGACCGTGCGCAGCCGCGACGAATACGCGCAGTGCTGCGACCAGTTCGACCGCCACATCTTCGAAGCGTTCGTGCCCGACGAGCAGTAGCCGACTGATAGTTGCCTGGCGAGCGACAGCAGCCGGGCGCTAGTCGACGGACTATGGTCGACAGGCGACAGCCGGTTTTATATGGTTTCGGCCTGCCATCGCATGATTGGTGCGGTGGCAGGCCGAATTTTTATTCGATTGATTTATTCCGATTGGCAGCTCAGTCGATCACGCCGTACAGACGGTCGCCGGCGTCACCCAAGCCCGGCACGATGTAGCACTTGTCGTTGAGCTTCTCATCGACGGCGCACAGCACCAGCTTGAACTTGATGGACGGGTCGAGGTTTTCCTCAACGAACTTCAGACCTTCCGGAGCGCCCAGAATGCACACTGCGGTGATGTCCTTCGCACCGCGCTCGGCCAGATAGTGGGTGGCCGCAACGAGCGTGCCGCCGGTGGCGAGCATCGGGTCGATCAGGAAGCACTGACGGCCGGTGAGATCCTCCGGCAGACGGTTCGCGTACGTGATCTGCTGGGTCGGGTTCTCCTCGTCGCGCTTCATGCCGAGGAAACCGACTTCAGCGGACGGAATCATCTTGGTCATGCCGTCGAGCATGCCCAGACCCGCGCGCAGCACCGGCACGATAATCGGAGCCGGGGCGGCGATGTGCTTGCCGATCATCGGAGCCACCGGGGTTTCGATGGGCTTGTCCACGACTTCGATGTCGCGGGTGGCTTCGTAGGCCTCGAGCATCACGAGTTCGGAAACGAGCTCGCGGAACGTGGAGGACGGAGTGTTCTTGTCGCGAAGAACGGTGAGCTTGTGGTCCACCAGCGGGTGGTTCAAAACATGAATATCCATGGTTTCTAAGCGTAGTCCATGTATCGGCTGTTCGGCAACGCGCCGGTAGGTCGGTCAGATGAAACCCAGATGAGCGCCGATCGGATGGCAATCGAAAATCGCAAGAAAGCCAGAGAAAAATTCGAAAAACATCAAAAGAGGAGAAAAGCGCCGAACCACGAAAGCGCCTGTCGGCGCAAAGGCCGCTCGCAGCGGCAAAAAATGGAGCCCGGGGCTATGCATGGCCCGGCGCGAATTCCTATTGTACAGTCGCGCTCGACGCTTCGCAGCGCCGTGTCGTGTGGGGTATGAAACGGGGGAAAATTACGGAAAGCGGCGGTGGAAAGCAGTAGTGGAAAACGACAGTGGAACGGCCTATTCCAATCGTCCGCGCCGCCACAGATTCGCCCCGTGGCGGAAATCCTTGGCCGTGGCGAACAGGTTGCCGGCTGTGTGCATCAGTTTCGCAGCCTTCGCGCGCGCCCGCTTCTCAACGGCCGACGGGTGGCTGCCGGCCGCAGCAGACGCAGCGGAACCGTCGGAAACATCAGATGATCCGGCCTCGCTGGAACCGCCCAACGAAGCCAGTTTGCGCGCTTCGATACGCAATCCCAACGCAACCACGTCGGTGAAGGCGGCGGCCCGCTCAAGTGCCACGGCGAAATCGCCTGTAAACGCGCCGGCCAAAATCGAATCGGCGGTACGTGCGATGTCGTCTTCCGTCGGTGCCTGGTCCACGCCGGCAATCGCGGAAGCGGTGGTGGCGACGGGCTCGCCGACGCGCCACAGTCGCGCGATCGATTCGCGGTTCTTCCGCATCCACGTACGCAGCAGATACAGTCGCCACAGAATGCCCGGCAGCGAGTCGGGGTCGGCATGGCTCCACAGTTCGGCGATCACGTCCACGCCTTCGCGGTCCACCAGCGTCAGCACGCGTTCCACCAGTTCGGCGTCCTGCGTGTGGTGCACGCGGTCAAGCAGCGCCGCGGCCGACGCATGGCACATTTCGTTGATTTCCGCCGGATCGGCGCCGCCGGCGATATTGTCGGCCATCATCTGGTCGAGCTGGCCGGGGCGTGCCGGACGCGGCGAACCGGTGTTCGTGAAACCGGCGGAACGGCTGGGAACGACTGAACCGGAACCGTAGTGCATGTTAGTAGACAATGGGGGAGACCTTCTGAATGTCGATGATGCTGGGGCCTTGCGGTGTGTCGATGATGAACAGCGACATGGCGGTGCCGGTAGGCATGTATGGCGATTTTGCGATGAGCTGCTTGGCAAGCTGCTTGCGCGCGCACAGGCCGCGCAAATGGTCGTACATGCCGCCGATGACCGGCCGGTGCATGCAGATGGCCGTGGTTTCGCGGCTGTTGAGCGTCTGCGTGATCTGCTCGCGGAACGCCAGCCATGAGACCGCCGGATGCTCGGCGAACGCGTCCTCCGTCAACGCGTTGATGTGTTCCATCGGCCGTTCGGTCTGCCAGCTCAGCACCTGCAACGTCTCCTGGCAGCGCAGCCACGGCGAGGTGGCCAGTCGCGTCGGGTTGAAACAGGCGAGCTCGCGGTTGAGGGCGAACGCCATCGCCGCGCCTTTCGGCGTGATTGGACGGTTCGCGTCGGTGCCCTTCCACGACTTGCGCGATTCAGCCTTCGCATGGCGTACGATCAGCAGATTCTGCGCGGTCGCGCCACCCTCCTGCACGCGGTCCACGAACACTGCCAACGTGTCCTTATCGGTCGAATGAGACAGTATTTTGCGCGCCTCACGCACGGAAACCCAGACGATATCGTTGATCTCGCCCACGTCCGCGCGGTGCACCGGGCCGAACGCGTCCAGCAGATGTTCGGCATCGTCGGCGGAAATCGGCTGCGCCATCCAATACAACGTGTGCTTGGTGTCGGCCGTGCAATCGTGCGAATGCCGGGTCTTCTTGCCCTCTTCGGACAACGGGTATTCGACTTCGCACAGATACGGTCCGAGTTTGACCGGCGACCCCGTCTCTTCGCCGATTTCACGCACCGCCGCATGCCGATGCGTCTCGTTCTGCTCGAGCTTGCCTTTCGGCCAGCTCCAATCGTCATACTTCGGACGGTGCACGATACATACTTCAATGCTGTCGAGCTGTTCCTGCGCAGATTTGCTACTGGCGATCGCAGGATCGTTCGCGATATCGCTGCCCGCCTTCCATCGCCATACGATGCCGCCGGCGGCTTCCACGATGCGTCTCATCTTTTCGCTCATATTGTCCTATTCTAGGCTGGGCCGGGCTGGCGGCGGCGCGTGACGTCCGAACATACAGAAAATGGCCGGGCCCGCAAAGTGCGGAACCGGCCATTCGCCTCGATCGATCAGTGCCTTACCGGTCGACGCGTGTGTTTCTTGATGAGGTATTCCTGGCTGTCGACCAGCGGTCGACCTTCCTCATCCTTGCAATGGCGCACATAGGTGCCATCGGCCTGCATATGCCAAGACGCGGTGGAATCGGCCATCTGCAGATCGACGTACTTGATGAGCTCGTCGATCTGCTCCGGAGCCACGATGCGGACCAGCGCTTCGACTCGACGGTCGAGGTTGCGGTGCATCAGATCGGCGGAACCAATCCACACTTCCGGACCGGCCGCAGGGCCTTCGCCGATCTGCGGGCCATCGGAGTTGGCGAACGCGTAAATACGGCTGTGCTCAAGGAAACGGCCCAGGATCGAACGCACGCGGATGTTCTCGGAAAGTCCCGGAACGCCCGGCTTGAGCGCGCAGATGCCACGTTCCACGATGTCGATCTTCACGCCGGCCTGGCTTGCACGGTACAGCGCGTCGATGGTCTTCTCGTCGACGATGGAATTGACCTTGATCTTGATCCACGCTTCCTTGCCGGCGCGTGCGGCGTCCTCCTCGCGGCGGATGCGCTGAATCAGTCCGGAACGCACGGTGCGCGGCGCCACCAGCAGACGGTGGAAGCTCGACTTCGGCGCGTAGCCGGACAGCTGGTTGAACAGGCGGGTCATATCCTGGCCGACCACCGGATCGCAGGTCAGCAGGCCCAGGTCGGTGTAGATGCGGGCGGTCTTCGGATTGTAGTTGCCGGTGCCCACGTGGCAGTAGCGGCGCAGACCGTCGGCTTCCTGACGCACCACAAGGCTCAGCTTGCAGTGGGTCTTCAGGCCGACGATGCCGTACACCACGTGCACGCCCGCGCGTTCCAGCTTGCGGGCCCACGCGATGTTGGCGTCCTCGTCGAAACGCGCCTTGATCTCGACCAGCGCCAGCACCTGCTTGCCGGCATGCGCGGCGTCGATCAGCGCGTCGATGATCGGCGAATTGCTGGACGTACGGTACAGCGTCTGCTTGATGGCCAGCACCTTCGGATCGGCCGCGGCCTGCGCCAGGAACGCCTGCACGGACGTCGAGAAGGAATCGTACGGGTGGTGCAGCAGGATGTCGCGCTCGCGGATGGCGGCGAAAATGTCCTGCGCACGGGACGATTCGACTTCGGCGATCTGACGATTGGTGGTCGGAATGAACGGACGGTACTTGAGATCCGGACGGTCGATGCCTCCGAGCTCGAACAGCACGGTCGCGTCAAGCGGCGCCGGCAGGCGGTAGACCTCGTCGGCGCTCACGCGCAGCTGGTCGGCGAGCAGCTGGGACAGGAACGGGCTGGTCTCGTCGGAGATCTCCAAACGGATCGGCGGTCCGAAACGACGGCGCAGCAGTTCCTTCTCCATGGCGTTGAGCAGGTTCTCGGCATCATCCTCTTCCACGTCGATGTCCTCGTTACGGGTGACGCGGAAGGAGCGGGCCTCCTTGATGATCATGCCCGGGAACAGGGATTCCAGGTGGGCGATGATCAGGTTCTCCATGGTGATGAAGCCATAGCGCACGTTGGTGCTCTCGTCTTCGGTCAGATCGTCGACCGGCACGAGTCGGTTCAGGTTGCCAGGAACCTTCACGCGGGCGAAGTGCGACTTGCCGGATGCCGGATTCTCCACCAGCACGGCGAGGTTGAGGGAACCGCCGGAAATGTACGGGAACGGGTGGGCCGGATCCACGGCAAGCGGCGTCAGAACCGGGAACACCTGCTGACGGTAGTAGCGCGACAGGCGCTCCTGCTCGGCCGCGGTGAGCTTGTCCCAGCTCAGCAGCACGATCTGTTCCTTCGCCAGGTCGGGGAGGATGTGATCGATGATGTAATGCGCGTGCTCGTCCTGCAGGCGGTGGGCCTGCTCGCTGATGGCGCGCAGCTGCTGCCTCGGGCTCAGTCCGGAAGCGGCCGTCACGGCGATGCCGGTGTCGATGCGGCGCTTCAGGCCGGCCACGCGGACCATGAAGAACTCGTCGAGGTTGTTCGCGAAGATCGCGGCGAAGCTCGCGCGTTCGATGACCGGCAGGTCCTCATCCTGTGCAAGCTCGAGGACGCGCTTGTTGAACTTCAGCCAGCTCAGCTCACGGTCGAAGAAACGGTCGTTCGGCAGCGGTTCCTCGCCTGCCTGAAGCTCGCGCTTATCGTTCTTATCGGTCTCAGCGATATGCTCAGCTATCTGGCTGCGCAGGATCGCCTTTGAGGGTGCGTCAAAAATCTGTGCCATAGTTATCTACTTTATCCTCAAGTGCTTGGAATGTCTTGCAGAACTCAGGAAAATTAAGCAGGAGTTAACATTCGTTCGCCGAGTTGGTGAAATATGCTTCCGACACGCCGTTTTTTCGGGGAAAATGAACGTGAATGAACAGGCAAGCGTTGCGATTCGCACAGCATGGAGCATTTTTGCGATTCTTGCGATCGGAAAGCAACAGTTGCGATAAATACGGAACATCGTCCTGTTTCGGTTTGCACTTGCCGCAATGGCGAGCATAATTACGAAGTACAAGAACAACTGAAGAGCAGAGCCCCACAAGGTGTGTATGACCGAGATAGGTTGTTACGTTGAACGGGCATTGGATAGACTTACCGTTACGACGATGTTGTTGTGCAGCGATTCTGCTCCGAAGATTCTTGCAGGAAGGCCCGCTTCGGCGGGTCTTCCTTTTTTGTTGCGCTGCGCCGTGCTGCGTTGCGTAATGTCTTGCGATGTGCCGAATCGCGTTGCGATGTGGATAAGTGTGGATGACACGCCGAGGGTGTGGATAACCCACATTCTCCGACCACAGGTGCCGTTTCGGCTTGAACCCATGTGCGGTTTCGTTTTTCAATCGGCGGTATGAGCGATGCAATTTCTTCATTACAGGTCCCTCCGGTCCCATTGCCGTCATACGGAGGCCGTGACGTGCGCGTGACGTGTTCGCCGAAAATCCGGTCGCAGCCAGCGGCCAGAGTGCGGCAGCCGACTCGATCCCAGCAAACCGTTCGGCGGGAAACGGCCCCGCCGCAACGGTTCTATACGCCGCAGAACGCCGTGGACGCGCGAACGTCGGCACGATGGGCCGGGCCTGCCGTGGCGGGCGGTTTCATGGGTTCGCCGTTGGAATCGTCGTCCACACGGATGAAACCCGTTGAAGCGCAACCGGAACCTGCTCCACGCAACGTCGTGGTGGTCGGATCCGCCGTCGCCGGAGTCGGTGCCAGCACGTTGGCGGCGCTGCTGGCCCGCGAACTGACGGAACGTGGATGCAAAAGCGTGTTGGTAGACGCAGATCTCAACGGTGGCGGTCTTGACGTGCTGCTCAGTGTGGAAGACGAAGACGGTTCACGCTTCGGAGACATCAGCGCCCCGCTCGGCAAAGTGGACGGCAAAGCGCTGCTGCGAGAACTGCCCGTGTGGGATGGCGTGCCGCTGCTGGCCTGCAATCCCTGGCGAAGCGAAAACCCGCAATCCTGGGAGATCCAGGCATGCATCCGCGCGCTCGCGCAGGTGAAGGACGCGGTGATCGTGGACGCCGGGCAATGGCGTGGACTCGATGACATTCCGGAACTGGCCCAGGCCACACACATCACCGTGGTCGAAATGACGGTGCTCGGACTGGCCCGAGCCAAAGTGGCCATGAAATCGCGTGGAACGGCGGAACGGCAGAAACATGGCCATATCGTCGGCGTTGAACCGCGCGGCGTGGCACGTGGACGTGGCGTGACCACGCTGGAAGAGACGGAAAACTATCTTGGCCATTCCCTCGCGGCGGTTGTCAAACCGGACGCCAAGCTGTGCGGCGAACTGCTGGACGGCCTGGGCCTGCGCAGGCCGAACCGCCAAACCGTCAAAGCCTTGACCGCGCTCACGGATGAACTGCAGGAATCGTTGGAAGGCAAGCGGGTGAAGCATGGAACTCGGACCCCTTAGCGCCATCGCCTCGCAGCCGGGCGTCACGGACATCGCGGTGACCTGCGACGGCACGGTTTGGGCGGATTGCGGCCAAGGCATGCAGGAAGTATGTCTGCTGCGCCGATGCTTTCCGTCAGCGCAGTCGATTCGTGAATTCGCAGTGCGATTATGCTCGCAACTTGGCCGACGGCTTGACGACGCCTGCCCGATCGCCGACGCCTCCACCGTGGACGGTCTGCGCGTGCACGCCGTCATCGCACCACTGGTGCCGCAGGGCGCGGCCATCAGCATACGATTGCCCGATGCGGTCTCGCCCGATCTGGAATCGTTGGCGCGCAACGGCATGTTTCCAGCCGAATGGCTGCCCCTGCTGGCCGGACTGGTGTCCCGCAAGGCAAGCGTGCTGGTGACAGGCGGCACCGGTGCCGGCAAAACCACAATGCTCAAAGCCATGCTGATGCGATGCCCGCCGAACGAGCGCATCGTCACCGTCGAGGAAGTGCGCGAATTGGGCATGATCCAACATGCCAACCACGTGTCTCTGGTCACACGCGAAGCCAACACGGAAGGTGCCGGCGGCATAGGCCTTTCCGAACTGATCTGCGCGACGCTGCGCATGAGACCGGACCGCGTGGTGGTCGGCGAATGCCGTGGCGGTGAAGTCGTGGATCTGCTCAGAGCCTTGAATTCCGGGCATCGAGGCGGCATGACCACATTGCACGCCAATCAAGTGGAGGCGGTTCCGGCGCGATTGGTCTCATTGGGTTTGCTGGCCGGATTGGAGCCACGCGCCACGGCGGCGCTCGCCGAGGATGCGTTCGACGTGGTGCTTCATGTGGAACGTATTGCCGGCAGACGGCGCATTGCGCAGGTCGGCAGATTGGAAGCGGTGGAAGGGCGATTGCATGGGCGTCTGCTGGCCGCCTGGGATGGCCGTACGGTCCGTGCCGGCCAACGTTGGGATGGATTCATGAGCCGATGGAGCGCATGATGCGTGATGCGTGTGGTTGGGAATATTGCGCCGCATGGCTGGCGTCGATGGCCGTCTGGCTGTGGCTGAATCGGAACGCGGAATGGGTGGGATCGCGGCGATTACAGCGTGTGCTGGTTCGCTTCGGGCTTCGTTCGGCTGACGATAGCGGCGGGGCCGATGGAGATGGAACTTGTGATGATGAATCCGACGGGCATGGCAGAACAGTCCGGAACGATGGGGAAAACCGGGATGCATCGCCACGGATGCCGACCATCGGCGCTGCCGCATGCGTGGCCGCGCTGCGGGCGTCCGTACGCAGCGGAGCCACCTTGGTCCAAGCGTTCGAGGAATTACAGGGCGCTCCTTTCGCAGTGCCTGAACTGACCCGTTTCCGTATTGACATGGCCGTACGAAGCCGCTGCTCGCTTCAGGAACAACACAAGCATGTGGATCAGCTTGGTGCGGAACTTCATGCGGCCTGCACGTTGAGTCTGCAGTTGGGCTGCGAGATGAGCCGATGCCTGGAGGCCGTCGCGGCGTCGTTGAAGCGGCGACGGCTGCTCGACGACTTGCGTGCCAACGCTTTTGCCATGCCGCAGGCCACGGTGAAGCTGCTGATGGCATTGCCGTTGCTGACGGTGATGCTAGGGGAATGCATGGGAGCCCATCCCTTGCGATTCCTTGTGGAAGACGTGAAAGGATGGATGTGCCTCGGCTTCGCCGGCTGCTGTTATGCCGTCGGCTGGTATTGGATTCGCAGGCTGATGCGGCAGGAGCATGTGCGATGAGCTTGGCATGGCCGATGCTGGCAGCGGTGGGCGCCGCTGGCGCGACATGGCTGTATGAATGGTCGCCAGCCAGAAATCCGCCCGATTCCGACGTGCGGTCATGCAATCTGCCATTGCCCTTGATATTGGAAATGTTGAGCGTGGCGATACGTCAAGGAGCGTCCATTCCACGCGCGCTGATTACGGTCGGAAACATTGTGGAAGGCGAGTTCGGCGGTGGATTGCGCTCGGCTGGAGAACGGCTGAATAGTGGCATGCCATGGAATGAGGCATGGCCTGACGATGATGATTGCGCCGTGGTCCGTGACGCGTTCTCCTCATCATGGTCGAGCGGCTCCTCGCCGGTGAATCGGTTGGCAACCGCAATCGAGCAGCTGGATTGGGATGAACGGTCGCGGATTGAACAGTCGGCGGCGAAACTGTCGATTCGGTTGTTGCTACCGACCGGCCTGTGCATGCTGCCGGCCTTTGTCACCATTGGCGTGATTCCGGCGGTGATGTCGTTTCTGTAGCGGCCGATTCGCCATGGGGTAGTGCGGGTTGGTGCGAATTGGCTCAAATTTGCTCGAATCGGACCGCGGTCGGAATGACGGATGATGCGCGGTCCGTTCCGTCATGCCCTAATCGCTTGTGGATAAGTGTGGATGACACGCCGAGGGTGTGGATAACCCACGTTCTTCGACCACAACCCACGAAAACCATGCCATCGCCGATGCCAATACCTGACACTGAGCGTACCCGGTCAATCGGCCGGGATTAGCCGAATGAAAGGAGCGTCATGAACGACGCAATGTCAATCAATGTCGATGGTTCGCCGGGTCTGATGGGTCGCGTCGGCCAGAAGTTATGTGCGGCCAAGGAACGTGCCAATAAGGCGGTCTGCCTATTGGACGCGCGCATGCGCCTGCTGACCGCCGAGCCGGAGAAGGGCGCGGTCACCGCCGAATACGCGGTGGTACTGGTGGCGGCCACGGCATTCGCCGCGGTTCTGATCGCCATCGTGAAATCGGATGTCGTGAAAACGCTGCTGACCGGCCTCATCAAGAAAGCGTTGAGCGTGGGGTAACCATGCTTGCGCGATGGTGGAGACGCCATGCCCGTGACGCCGATTGCGGAACCGTCACCGCCGAATTCGCGGTGGTGCTTCCCTGCGTGGCCGCGGTGGCGATTCTGGTGCTGTGCTTGGGGCGTGCCTCCATAGTGTCCATGAACTGTCAGGACGCTGCGGCCGCCGGTGCGAGGGCCATGGCGATTGACGCCGGCGGCGAAGCGAAAGCCCGCGCCGCGGCGCAAACCATTGCCGGTGGCGGTTCCACGGTGTCGTTCGCCGCCAATGCGAACAGCGTCACCGTTGTGGTGCGTTGCCCGGTTGCGGCGGATCCGACCGGCGTGCTGCCCGCCAGCGTCGTGGGCAAGGCAACTCGGTATTTCTGATTGCGATGTTCATGACAGCGTGCTGTCCGTAACGGTTTTTGAAAGGCTTCCAATGCGCGGCAAGAAAGGAATGACTTCCGTGAAACATGACGTGAAACAGTATGTGCGACGAGTGTTGCATGTGTTGAAAGGCGCGGACGAAGGTTCCGGAACCATATCGGGAGTCGCGCTGATTGCAATCGTCGCGGCCATGCTCGGTGCGGTCGCCATGGCAGGCAATCTGCTGCTGTGCGTGCATCGCGCGCAGAATACGGCCGACCTGGCGTCGGTGGCCGCCGCGCAGTCGCTGCGTGACGGTGCCGCCGACCCGTGCGCGGCCGCATCGCGTACAACGTCGGGCAATGGAACCCGGCTCGAATCCTGTGCCATTGAAGGCGAGGATGCGGTGGTCGCCGTGCAGGCGGCCACGCAGGTACCGTTCGCACCGTGGGTCGTCCGGCAGTCACGTGCGGGGCCTATTGCCTGTGATTAGGAGATTGCCGGACAGCCGTTGCATGACGACACGGAATGTTCAGCTGAAGGTAATGGGCAATCTGGCGCTTGACGTGAAACATGGTTATCGTACAAGTATGAGCAAGACGTCACATGCGAATACGACCGTTGCCGTGGTCTGCAATCCGACATCGAACAAAGGCAAGGGCGCCCAAGTGGGCGGTCATGTCATTGATCTGCTGCGCGGAGCCGGACGCAAGCATGGCTTCGACGTGATCGATGTGACCGGCACAAGCTTCGACGATTCCCTGGCCAACGCCCGCCGCCGCGGCGACGAATACGATTATCTGGTCGCGGTCGGAGGCGACGGCATGGTCGCGTTAGGCGCCAACGCAGTCGGATGCTCCGGCAAACCACTCGGCATTGTGGCCATCGGCTCCGGCAATGATTTCGCACGCGGACTGGATTTGCCGGTCAATCGCGTCGAAACCGCCGTTGAAGGCATTGTCGGTGCGATTGTGCGCGGCACGCATATCGACGTGGACATGGGCTTGGTGACTTCGTTGCCTGACGGTCATGCCATCGATTCGACCGACGGAACCGATGTTTCACAGTCGCGCTCGCCGATCGACCGCTATTATGCGGGCATGCTGTCGTGCGGTTTGGACGCAAGCATCAACGACCGCGCCAATCATTCGCATCTGCCGAATGGCTCGCTGCGGTATTTCGCCGCGGTCATCGTGGAGCTGACACACATGAAAAGCTACGGATACCACATCAAGGCCACGCTGGCCGACGGTTCGGTGGAGGAGCGGGATATCATCTCGCCACTGCTCACCGTGGCCAATTCCCGCCATATCGGCGGCGGGATCCAGGGGGCCCCCCGTTCCCGCGGCGGCACC
>OBWW01000329.1_pt1 | contig 42872 bp, 33 predicted proteins | sample 1538091 | NCBI WGS metagenome assembly OBWW01 (sample SAMEA2580125, study PRJEB22360) | human gut metagenome | biome: human gut; feature: human-associated habitat; material: faeces | place: Denmark | collected 2008/2010 | reverse complement strand
AAATAGAATTTACAAACATTTGTTCTGCTTATTTTCAAAAAGATAGTGCGTCTAACTCATCACTGAAGTAACGAGAATGCGACGCACAGGTTTTCAATTTTCCTTGCCCGTTTTAATAAAACATGCAATAATTATTTTGTTTTTTATACACATGACTGAATTTTATAAAATATAAATACGAGGAACAAATCAAGATGAAAACATACGAAGAATTACTTTCTGATATTGAAGACGATATGGAACTTATGGGGGCATTGCACATTGTTTATGCCATGGAAGAAAACGGTGTTCTCACCGGTTATGATTATCTCCCGGAAGAGCCTTATACAATCTCTGTGACCTTAAAAGACCTTCAGGAAAAAATTCATCAGCAAATGCTCTATGACAAAGCATCTGCATATACTTATGATTCTGATAAAAGCGCCCCAAAACTGGCAGTAATTTTCCCGGGAGTCGGCTATACTGCTGACAAACCACTCCTGCATTATGCAAGCCGTCTTGCCAGACATTATGGGTATCAGATTCTCGCTGTATCCTATGGAACCCTCCCTGAGAATGTCAAGGGTGATCACGCAAAAATGAAGCAGGCTTTTGAGCTTGCTTATGAACAAACAGAACAGGCTCTGCAGGATATCGACTGGAATTCCTATGGCAGCATTCTCTTTATTTCCAAAAGCATCGGTACAGTTATCGCTTCCGCTTATGCTTCCAGACATAATATAAAAGGAAAAAGCATCCTGTTCACACCTCTGACTGACACTTTTTCCTTTGCTCGTCCCGGCAGCATTGCATTTCACGGTACTGCAGATCCATGGGCAGAAACAGACTCTATCCGTACACTGGCTGAACAAAAAGAAGTCCCTCTTTTTCTTACGCCAAATGCCAATCACTCTCTGGAGACCGGCGATGTACAGGCAGATCTTTCGATTATAAAAGCCACAATGGAGCATGTTAACCGTTTTATTGCAACTCCGTAGATTATTTCGTATATTCCTGAATCAGGGCAAGAAGGAGCTCCACACTCTTCTCCATTCCTTCCACACTGATATGCTCATATGGTCCATGAAAAGCATGTCCACCTGTTCCAAGATTTGGACACGGCAGTCCTTTGAAGCTTAACTGGCATCCATCGGTTCCTCCACGAATTGGAAGGATCAATGGTGCCACACCTGCTGCCTCACATGCCTTTTTCGCATGGTCGATCAGATGTATGTGCTCTTCTACAATTTCTTTCATATTGAGGTACTGGTCAGTAATCTTAAGCGTTACCGTCCCTTCGCCCCACTTTGCATTTAAGTTCTTTTCTATCAGTCGAAGAGTCTTCTTCCGCTCTTCGAATCCGTTTTTGTCATGATCTCTGACAATATAATTAAGTTTCGCTTCACCGACTTCCCCCTGCATGCTGATCAGATGATAAAATCCCTCATAGTCTTCGGTTCCTCTCGGTGTCTCCATAGATGGCAGGCAGTTGTTGATCTCTATCGCAACCAGACTGGCATTGATCATCGTATCTTTTCCTTCACCCGGATGAACATTAAATCCCCTGATTTCAAATTCTGCTTTGCAGGCATTAAAATTCTCGTACTGAATCTCCCCTTCACTGTCACCATCCAGAGTATAAGCATACTCTGCGCCAAACTGATCCAGATTGAAATGTTCCGCTCCCATTCCAATTTCCTCATCCGGAGTAAATGCTACACAAATCATGCCATGCGGCCGATTTTCTGTCTGGATTCTTTCAATCATAGTCAGAATCTCTGCAATTCCTGCTTTGTCATCTGCTCCCAGAATCGTTGTTCCATCCGAAGTGAACAGTGTACGTCCTTTTAGCCCTGTCAGATGTGGAAATTCCTTCGGACTCAATACCAGTCCGCTTGTGCCAAGTACCAGATCCCCGCCATCATAATTTTCGGTAACCATCGGTCGGATCTCATGATCACAAAAATCAGAAACTGTATCCATATGTGCGATAAATCCAAGTGCCGGAATCTCTTTTTTTCCTTCCGTCGCCGGAAGTTTTCCATACAGATAACACTTATCATCAAGGACTACCTCTGTCAGGCCAAGTTCCTTCATTTCTTTTTCCAGCTTCCTCGCCAGATCAAACTGACACACAGAAGACGGAACTGTCTCACTCTCTTCATCACTCGGCGTACGCACTGTCACATAGTTGATCAGTCTTTCCCATGCTTTCATAATATCTGCTCCTTTGTTTCTATTTAGTTCTCTGTCTGATGTATATCTCTGGATTGTTTTATTCTTTTAAACATTTCATCATTGTTGGGACAAGAATATTCATATCAACAGGCTTTGCAACATGAGCATTCATTCCAACAGAAAGAACCTTTTGTATATCTTCTGCGAAAGCATTGGCAGTCATCGCAATAATTGGGATCCTGGCTTTTTTCGTATCCTTCATCTTTCGGATAGTTAATGTAGTGTCATATCCATTCATAACCGGCATCTGGATATCCATAAGGATCATCTTGTAATAATCAGCATCAGCTTTTTCAATCATGTCAATACATACAACACCATCATTGGCAGTCTCAACAATACATCCTTCTTCCGTCAATAATTCCGTTGCGATTTCAGTGTTGATCTCATTATCTTCAACCAACAAAATCCGAACACCGTTCAGGCAATTCTTATTGCACAGATTACTGTTTTTCTTCACCAGAGAATCGTCTTCTGACGCTTTTCGGCAAGGAATAGTTACTGTAAATGTGGAACCCTCACCCTGCTTACTTTCCACTTCTATTGTGCCATCCATGAGCTCTACAAGCTTTTTTGTAATGCCCATTCCAATGCCACTGCCATCAATATGACTTAATGTCGTGTTACGTTCTCTTTCAAAAGTTTCAAAAATACGCTTTTGGAATTCTTCAGACATACCAATTCCATTATCGGTAATGGTAATGATCATATTGCACCAGTCTTCTTTTTCACAGGATTTCTGTACAACATTACAGGATATCATACCTCCTGTATTTGTATACTTTATCGCATTGCTTATAATATTAAGACAGACTTCTGACAGATGTGGTGCATCCATATATACATACGGATACATGATTTGTTCTGTCAGAGAGAGAGTCTGATTTTTACTTTCTGCCTGTTGCTGGAACATAATGATACAATTTTCAAAGCACTCATGAACATTCGAAACAGTGTATTCCATTTCGACTTTATTATTTTCAATTCTTGCAAGATCCAGAACATTACCAAGCATCGATAAAAGTTCTTTTCCGCATATTTGAATTTTTTCAAGATATCTGCCAAGTTTTTCTGTTTCCTGCAAATGTCTGGATGCCAGTTCGGCATAACCAATGATTGCATTCATAGGAGTACGGATGTCATGTGACATATTGAACAGAAATGACGATTTTGCTTTATTTGCACATTCTGCTTTTAATTTAGCTTCCCGCAATTCCTCCTCTTGTCTTAATTCCCGCATTTTTTCATCTGTCACATCTCGATTCGCAATCAATACTGATGTGACATTTCCATTTTTATCATAATTCTGAGGAACTACCATAGAAAGAAACCATGATCCTTCCTTCAATTTGAATTCGGAAGACATAGATTCTTTATTATGAAGCCGTGCCGCCATGGTTTGTATATCAAAAAATTCCATATACTTCTGTACAAACGGTTCTGCTATAATCCTTTCAATAGTCTCGACCTGAGGATTCCATTCGATATTATTATCTTTAATATCAACATTCATTTTTCGGGTTTTTTTGACAAGTTCAACACGCTTTGTTTTTAAATCCAACCTTAAAATCAAATAATAGGCAGTGCCTAATGCATGAAATGCCTGCCGGGTTTTTTTTACCTGTTTTCCCAAGGTAACAGGGAACTCTTCGCCGTCCATCTGTTCCAAATCTGGTGTTGACTGATGCAAATGCTGAACCAGCCATTTCCCATTCGTCCACTTATAGATAATCGTAAATCTTGTCTCCATTTTAAAACAGATCGAACCATCTTTAAACAGACCAACAAAATCTACTGTTCCGTGTGCAAGAACATGGTCATCATCAAGCCGTTCTTCTATCTGATGTAAATTTTGTACTTCGATTCTGATTTTACCTCTTCGTTTTACATCAAATTTAAATGATTCTAAAAACTCATGTAGATTCGCGAATAACTCATGTTTCCCAGTTCCAATCAGACTGATATTTTCATCAAAATAATTTTCTATACCCAAATCATTTACTGATTCAGCATTACTATATATTTTCATAAGTTGCTCTGTGAGTTTTTTGAAATCATCCATACAGTTTCCTCATACTTAAAAAGTCTTAAATAGCTTTAAGTTTTCTGTTTTATTCGTAAAGTTTATCCGCTTTTTATTCTCTTTCCAAAATTTCGAATTTCCACATAAAATCATTTATTGTATTATATCACAGCGACATATTGTTCTGCCATCATCTTTTCAAGACATGTGTCCATGACAATATTTCAATACCATATAGTTTCGGTGCCCCTCCCCACCAGTTTTTATACATCTGGAAAGCAATTACAGCCAACTTTCCAGAACATCATTCAGCTTATTCATATCCAGCGGTTTTGCGATATGTCCATTCATGCCTGTATTTTTGGCCAGCTGTACATCTTCTGCAAAAGCATTGGCAGTCATGGCAACAATAGGCAGTTTTCCCTTTTCACCCGGAAGGCTCCTGATTGCTGCAGTTGCCTCATAACCATTCATGACAGGCATTTGGATATCCATAAAAACAAGATCATACAATCCTTCCGGAGAAGCTTCCACTTTTTCAACTGCAATTTTCCCATTTTCTGCTGTTTCCACTTCTGCCCCTGTCATCTGCAGAATTTCACCAGCAATTTCTCTGTTCAACTCATTATCATCAACCAGCAGAATCCTTTTTCCCGTGTAGTCTGATTCTGACAGCTCATCCAGATAATTTCTTGCTGTTTTTTCTTTTCTTCCTGAAGTAAACTGCCGCAATGTAGCCGTCAGCCGGGAACGGAACAGCGGTTTTGCAATAAAAGCATCTACGCCTGCAGCCTTTGCTTCTTCTTCAATCTCACTGAATTCATAAGATGTCAGTACAATAATGGTAATCTCTTTCCCTATCCGTTTCCGGATCTGTCTGGCTGTTTCTATACCATCCATGTCCGGCATCTTCCAGTCCAGGATGACAGCAAAGTAATCATTTTTTAGCTCATGACGTGCATAGCAGCGCTCAACAGCTTCTCTGCCAGAGAGAACCCATTCACCTGTAATACCGATTTCTTTCAGTGTAGCAACTGTACTTTCACAGCATGTCTTATCATCATCCACAACCAGAACAGGCAGATTCATCAGATTTCTGTCCTGTTCTTTTTCTTTTTCCTGAAGCTCCAGATAAATGGTTACTGTAATTTTAGTTCCCTTGTGTAAGGTGCTGTCCACTTTAATATTGCCATTCATCAGGTTCACAATATTTCTGCTGATTGCCATTCCCAGACCAGTTCCCTGGACTCTGGTTGTCCGGTGGTCATCCGCGCGGCTGAACGGATCAAACATGATTTTCTGGAATTCCGGTGACATACCGATCCCATTATCCTCAATCGTAAATTCATAGCATCCAAGTTCCGAAAATCCATTTGGCTTTTCCTCTATGGAAAAAGTAATATTCCCACCATCCGGTGTATACTTGATTGCATTACTCATCAGATTCACAAACACCTGCTGGATCCTCAGGCTGTCACCACAGACATCCTCATGTTCAATGTGATTAATGCGTATATCAAAATTGTGTTTATGTTCATCAAGCACCGGTTTTGTTAGTGTAATGAGATTATCCACCAGATCCGGCAGATTGAAATCCTCCTGTGCCAGCGTCATTTTTCCACTTTCAATACGTGCCATATCCAGCACTTCATTGATCAGCCCCAACAGGTGTCGGCTTGATTTTGTAATCTTACTGAGACATTCAATGACTCTGTCCTGACTCTCAATATTTGCTCCTGCGATTGCCGTCAGACCGACAATGGCATTCATCGGTGTCCGGATATCATGGGACATATTGGAAAGGAATTCTGTTTTCGCACGATTTGCGTTTTCTGCGGACCGGTAAGCCTCTTTCAGTGCCTGACGGGATTCAATCTCTGCTTTCTTCTCCTGTGTCACATCCATGGATGCCAGCAATACCTTTTCCAGCTTTCCATTCTTCCATTCCAAGGGAATATAAGAAGCGATTTTATAAGTCTTTTCATCCAGGCTGCAATACTCAAACTTATAAATATCATTTTCACTTTTCAGATTCTTCCGGATATTTTCCGGTGCTGTCAGGATATCCAGAGCATCCAATGGTTCCAGTGTCTTATACTTTTCAAGAACCTGCATCTGGAAATCATGATAGAATCCCAGAGGTTTATATATCATCTGACCATTCAGGTTATAGAATTCATATCTGTCATTTTCCAGATCACAAACAACAAAACGGTCAACCAGCCGCACAATACTCTGGATCAGCAGCTCCATGGAAGCATTGTCCGCTGCCATCTGTAGATGCCGTGCGCTCTCTACCTTTGCCTCCGTGATATCCCGCAGAAAGATCATGGCATATTCTGAATCCTCTATTTCGCCACGTATGACCACATTGCGGACCCATCGTTCTTCTCCATTCAGAGTGATACGGCACTCTAAAGCCAATTCGGTTTCCAGACCCTTCAGCCTTTCTGCAATATAACCACGGTCGTAAAAAGAGGATACCGCCTTCTTATCTGTCTCCACAACATAGGAATCCACAAAATGACGGATCAGTTCATCCCATGTATGACTCTGTTCAAAGACTGTCATCAGGGACGGTTCAACCTTAAAGGTATCAAAAGTATTCGCTTCCAGATTCACATAATACTCGCACAGATCTGCTTTCGTAAAAGCCCGGTGGAAAGCAGCAGATTTTTGTGCCTGCATGATTTCTTTTTTCTCCGCATCAATGTTAATAAAAATCCCGGCAATCCTGCTGGCAGAACCATCCAGACGGCGTATTACTTCTGCCGATGCCCGAAACCACTGGTATTGATTATCCTTCATTCTCATACGATACTCTACCTGGTATTTTATCTGGTTCGTCTTATCCTTAATTGCCGCCTGAAGCTGCACCATTACTCTTTCTTTATCCTGTGGATGCAGAAGATCTGACCAGGATTCCAGTTTATTCGGAAAGTCCAGAGTGTCATGATAGCCAAGCATTTTTCGGAATTCATGACTCCAGTTTGCATTCACAATCTCACTGTTTTCGTCACAGTCAAAATACCAGAAGCCGGAATAGATAGCCTCATTGAGCAGTGCCAGATTTACATGATCCCAGTTGACCTGTACGGACATAACCCAGATCTGCCTGCCCGCCTCATCTGTCGCATCCTCTTTACAAAGCCGTACATTATTCACTGTACCGTCTGCTGCAAGGATCTGTGCTTCCCCTGTTCCGTGAAGCTGCAAAAAACGGTCTCGCTCCAGTATATCTTCCTCGTCATAAAAGAAGTTTCTCAATGAGCCTTTTGTCTGTTCCATGAAAGTATCGAATGTATATCCTGTACTATGCAACAGCAGATTATCCACAGACAAAATAGACAGGTTTTGGTCATAAGATCCTGTCATTATACCTACCCCGCCATTATTTTCCAGTGTTTTCTGTACGGCCTGTGACATGGTCTGTGTCTGTCCCGGTTCATTATCACCTAAAAAATATATTTTGTCTTCATAATTTCCCATTTTATAAAAATCCTCTCTTCGTCTTATGCCTTCTTCATCCTACTTTTATTTGTATACAGAGAACCTGTCCCTGCCAGTTTTCGTACTCATTTTTGCATACAAAAAAGACACCTGCCAAAATATGTCAGTGCCCCTTCTCGCTTTGCGTCCCTGCCTTTCAGCAGGTTTGCCTTTAAATAATTTCCATTTTTCCAAAAATAAAATATCATAAAGTTATTTATGCGTCAATAATGTCGGATAAAAAATCTATATTTTTTTATTTGAATTTTTGACATTTCTCTGATAAATCCTTTCAGCCAAAGACAATTCTGGTTTTTTCTTTCCACATACACTGCATCATAGTTTTCTACAAGACCAGTACGGAGTTTTACATTCAATTCTTCTTTGCTATTTTCTTTGTCTTCTCTACATCTTTACGTGCATATCCCATACACGGCATCTCCTTTTTGCATAAAAAAGCAGCTAACCTATTTTTCATAGACTAACTGCTCGTGTTTTAGTTCCATATTCAGTTTTATTCTACAAATCCGACAGTGAAATTCGGTCGTATGCGCTATTTTTCTTATCTCCCGGATGTGGTTCCAGTCCGATAATTGTAATATCTTTCTGGTCTGGTCCATAAACCCAGTACATTCTTCATGAATCAATACCCTTGCAAAAGCTGCTCATCATTGCAATCACGGATAATTCTTAAATTTATATTTTCCTTTTCCATAACCAGATACTGGTTCAATAATATCTGCCTGTACCAAATTGGAAAGAAGTTTTGAAGCACCTGAACCTTTCAGCTCAAGAATCTCCATAACTGCACTTCTTCCAAACACCTCATCAAAGCCAAACTTTTCAAAGAGTCTATGGATATGAACCGTCGTTTTTACTGAGAAGCCACTACCTTTTTGGGAAAGTACACTTTCAATATCCACTTTTTTGTTTTGAATGTCCACTTTTTCATTCTCAATATCCACTTTTCTATCTCCAATGTCCACTTTTTCTTCATTCAAAAGTTCACTTATATGAAGATTTCGATTATGAAGCTCATTTTTCTCGTTCAAAAGCAGATTTCTGAGAAACGCTTCCAGATACTCTGTTGTTTCGTGAATGCCTTTTTGTAGGTTCGTATAGTTTGCACGAACAAGTGCATTTCTGAAATACCACGCATTTTCCGCAAAAATATCATTGGTTGCAGAAAACCCAAGTGTCCTTAAATATTTGATGAAGAACACTGCCGTTGTTCTCGTATTGCCTTCCCCAAAGATATGAATTTGCCATAATCTTGAAATGAATACCGCAAGATGATGGATAATTTCGTCCATTGAAAGTCCTTTATAACTAAAATCCTTCTCCTGCGAAAAAACATATTCAAGTGTGGCTCTCAATTCGGATGCACTACCGTACATAACAGTTGCCCCATCAAGAACCCATTCTTTCTTTGTAATGTTGTAATCTCGAATCTTTCCGGCGTGTTTATAAATCCCCTGAAATAGTTTACGGTGGATGGCAATATACTCATTCGGAGAAAATGAGAACGCTGTTTCAGAAAGAATTTCAACAATACGGGACGAAACCTTATCTGCTTCTTCGGTACGCTCATCATCAGACAAATGCACTGGTCCTTCTTTATAATAGCTGTCAATAAGACTCTGTGCTTCCTTCATCGTGATTTTGCCTTCAATATTCTGAATGGCTGTATCAATCAAATATTTAGATGGTTTGAGTCCGTCCACCGCCTGAAGTCCGATTGCGGTACTCCAAGCATATCCTTTATGAGCTTTATCCGGTTCAGACTCCCTTAAATATTCCTTAAACGGGTCTTTTTCCATATCCACTACCTCGCTTCATAGTTATTCTAATCAAAATTCTTTATTCAGAAAACAAACCGATTTTAGAAAACATTTTATGCAATCTGTACTCATCAAATGGAAGATATTCCGCAATAGTAAATCCTATAATACCTGTATTTTCCTGAATATATTGTAGTATCTCTGAAAGTTTTTCTATTGTCATTTTTCCACCACCAGCACCATCTCCAACTAATTCCGGATTAGCAAAATATGTGGAATGGAAACAATGTTCGTCCAAAAATTCTGTTGATAATCATGCAGACCTTGTAAGCCAACATAAAGTATTTCATTTTCCCTTATTGTTTCCCTTGTGTTATATCGTCCCACCAGTGTTTATGAACTCTGATAAGGGAAAATACAAGGGCAAAAAGATTATATAAAACAGTATAACACAAAATAAAAGTGGCATGGTGAACTGATTGGAATGCTTCTTAATTTTTACAATTAATGATCTCATGCACTGGCAGATAGGGTATCTATAAAAATCTATATTTTCTTCAATGACTCTGCCACCCATCATTCTTTTAATGCAAACAGAAAAAGCACCTCTCAGATTAACTCTAAGAAGTGCTCTTGTTGTCGTGCATATCAATCATTGATCCAGTGAATCAATTTTGATTTCATTCTCAAACCTGTGTCCTTTCACCTGAAATTCGTCATGCTTCATAACGATTCATTATTATCCCAAATTTTGTTGTCAACTATGGTCTGACATCATGGTTTTAGAGATTTTATATTTAATTTTAGTACAGCTTAGCACCTGCCGGGATATGGTTATCAACCATCAGAAGATGCAGTTCTTCATCCTCTGAATCCTTCAGGTTATTCACTGCTGAAAGCAGCATACCGCAAGACTCGATTCCCATCATCTTTCTTGGCGGAAGGTTGGTGATTGCGATCAATGTCTTACCAACTAATTCTTCCGGCTCATAGTAAGAGTGGATTCCGCTTAAGATCGTGCGGTCTGTACCTGTTCCGTCATCCAGTGTGAACTGAAGGAGTTTCTTGCTCTTCGGAACTGCAACACATTCTTTGACCTTCACTGCACGGAAATCTGACTTGCTGAATGTGTCGAAATCAACTGCCTCTTCAAACAGTGGCTCAATCTTTACATTAGAGAAATTGATTTTCTCATTCGGAGTAAAGAATCCGTTGTTGTCGTTGGCAGCCGGAGCTTCGTCAACATCTGCTTTGGATGCATTCTTGTCGGAGTCAAGACTCTTCATTGTCGGGAACAGCAGTACGTCTCTGATTGCCTGGCTGTCTGTCAGGAGCATAACCAGACGGTCGATTCCGTATCCGATACCACCTGTAGGCGGCATACCAATCTCCAGTGCGTTCAGGAAGTCTTCATCTGTGTGGTTTGCTTCCTCATCACCGGCGTCAGCAAGAGCATCCTGTGCTTTGAAACGCTCTCTCTGGTCGATCGGGTCATTCAGCTCGGAATATGCGTTACACATTTCCCATGTATTACAGAAGAGCTCGAAACGCTCTACCTTGCTCGGATCAGAAGGTTTCTTCTTGGTCAGCGGAGAAATTTCGATCGGATGATCCATGATAAATGTAGGCTGGATCAGTTCTTTCTCACAGTACTCCTCGAAGAACAGGTTGATGATATCACCCTTCTTGTGGTGTGCCTCATATTCAATATGATGCTCGTCAGCAAGCTTTTTAGCTGCCTCATCATCTGCTACTTCATCAAAGTCGATTCCTGCATATTTCTTAATTGCTTCGTTCATTGTCATTCTGGCGAACGGCTTACCAAGGTCGATTTCCACACCATTATAAGAAATCTTAGTGGATCCGCACACTTTTTCTGCCAGATAACGGAACATGGACTCTGTCAGTTCCATCATTCCCTCATAATCTGTATATGCCTGGTAAAGCTCCATCAGAGTGAATTCCGGGTTGTGACGTGTATCAACACCCTCGTTACGGAATACACGGCCAATCTCGTAAACTCTTTCAAGTCCACCAACGATCAGTCTCTTCAGATAAAGCTCCAGAGAGATACGAAGTTTAACGTCTTCGTTCAGTGCATTGTAATGTGTCTCAAACGGTCTTGCAGCTGCACCGCCGGCGTTGGAAACCAGCATTGGAGTTTCGACTTCCATGAAGTCACGTCCTGCAAGGAAGTTACGGATCTCTTTGAGGATCTGGGAACGTTTGATAAATACATTCTTGCTGTCCTGATTCATGATAAGGTCTACATATCTCTGACGATAACGGGTATCTGTGTCAGTCAGTCCGTGGAATTTCTCCGGAAGGATCTGTAAACTCTTTGTCAGCATAGTCATTTTTTCAGCATGGATAGAGATTTCGCCTGTTCTTGTTCTGAAAGCAAAGCCTTCCAGACCGAAAATATCACCGATATCAGATTTTTTGAAATCTGCATAGGATTCTTCTCCGATTGCATCTCTTGCTACATAGACCTGAATATTACCCTGCAGATCCTGAATATTACAGAAAGAAGCTTTGCCCATGACACGTTTGAACATCATACGACCGGCGATTGCTACGTGGATCGGGTTCGCATCCATGATTTTTCTTCTTTCTTCATAGTCCTGTTTGAGGACTTCTCTTGCCTGTGCTTCATCAAGACCTTCTACATCTGGAGTCTTGTGGTCTTTTAAGATCTCTGCCTCATGCGCTTCATAGAGATTCTTTACCTCAAGTGAGTGATGTGTCTGGTCAAATTTTGTGATCTGAAACGGGTCCTTGCCATTTGCCTGCAAATCTGCAAGCTTCTCACGACGAACCTTCAGCAGCTGGTTTGTATCCTGCTTCTTCTGCTCTGCCACTTTGTTGGCCTCCTTCTGTTTTTTGACTTATTTAAACGTTTCTCTGGATCTCCAGAACCTTGTATTTCATGATTCCCATTGGCATTTCTACATCAACAACATCTCCTGTATGTGCACCGATCAGAGCTTTTCCTACTGGAGATTCATTGGAGATCTTACCTTCCAGGCTGTTCGCTTCTGTAGAACCAACGATCTTTAATTCCATATCTTCATCGAATTCATAGTCATGTACTTTAACCTTGCATCCAACGTTGATCTTATCAAGATCTACTTCATCTTCTACAACGACTTCTGCATTTTTAAGGATTTTTTCGATTTCTTCGATTCTTGCTTCGATGTCTCTCTGCTCATCTTTTGCTGCATCATATTCAGCATTCTCAGAAAGGTCACCCTGTTCTCTTGCTTCTTTGATCTTACCTGCAACTTCTTTTCTTTTTACTACTTTTAAATCATGCAGCTCATCTTCCAGTTTTTTAAGACCTGCATATGTTAATAAATTCTTCTTTTCTTCCATAATCCTTACACCCTTTCAAAATAGCCGGATATTCATTGGATATACATTCCCGGAATAATTGCTGTCTACATAACTTCTCAAAACATCATACCTCAAAACGGGCAGACTTATTCTAGGATATTCACAATTTCTGTATTATACCCAAATCTGTATACCTTGTCAAGAACCAAAAAAGCCGGAATTCCGCGATTAACCGCGAATTCCCAGCTTCTGTAATTTTCCTTGTTTTATCTCTGAACAGTAACATCCAGCAGCTTTTCCAATTCTTCATAGCTGCTGACCAGATTGGAATCTCTGCGCAGCCCTGCACTATGTCTCATTCCTGAAGTATACCATGCAATATGCTTACGCATTTCACGGATTCCGGTAAATTCACCTTTCAGTTCGATCTGCATTCTTGCATGACGAAGAATCATCTCTCTGATTTCTTCCCAGGATGGACGCGGAAGCAGCTCTCCCGTAGTAAAATAATGGTTCATCTCACGGAAGATCCATGGATTTCCTCTCACTGCGCGACCAATCATGATCCCATCACAGCCTGTCTCACGCACCAGTGCTTCTGCTTTCTTTGGAGAATCCACATCCCCGTTTCCAATGACTGGAATAGATACCGCTTCTTTGATCCTGCGGATCGTATCCCAGTCCGCTTCGCCTGCATAATACTGCTGTCTTGTTCTTCCGTGGACCGCAACTGCAGCTGCACCGGAATCCTCAATGATCTTTGCAATCTCCACCGGATCTACCGGATATCCCTCAAAACCAATACGAATCTTCGCCGTTACCGGTTTCTTCACCGCATGAGAAACTTTTGTCACAATTTCCCGGATCAGTTCCGGATTTTTAAGCAATGCAGACCCCTCTCCGTTGTTGACTACCTTCGGGACCGGGCAGCCCATATTGATATCCAGGATATCAAATGGCTGTTCTTCGATACTTTTTGCAACTTCTGCCATCAGATCCGGCTCACTTCCAAAAATCTGCATGGAAACCGGATGCTCCACCGGATCGATCTGCATAAGAGAGATTGTATTTTTATTATGAAAAGAAATCGCCTTTGCACTGACCATCTCTGTGCACAACAGACCTGCCCCCTGCTCCTTGCAGAGAATACGGAATGGAAGATCCGTAACCCCAGCCATTGGTGCCAGAATAAAAGGATTCTCGATCTCTACAGAACCAATTTTCCACTTCATTTTCATAAGTGTTTCCATAGATCAGCTTTCCTTACCTATCATTTCGCCATCATCTTCGATGGTCTCACCAAGGAAAAATACCTTATAATACATTTCCAGAGACTGCAGAAGTTCTCTTTTTTCGGTCTGCAGCTGTTTGATCTTAAGAACACTTCCAATATCATCATACATGGCATCAGAATCCAGTGCCTCTGTTTTGAACTGCAGACTGCCATTATCATCAAACTCCAGTGTCAGGATTCCGCCGATATCTTCGGTATAAAGGACACACATGATATGCAGTTCCTGTTTGATCGATTCCGGAAGAGAATCAAAATCCTGATTAAAATAATATTTCTGCTCATAAGCGCTTGCACCGCAGAGCACAACATTTTCCTGATACATATAAAAACTCCTTTGTTAAATATGTTCCTGTCCGCAGCAACTTAAATATAGCTGTACAATCCTCTTACAGACACTTCTCCGGAGCACACTTTACGAATCTCTCCGCTCTGCACACGCACCAGAAGTGCTCCATCTTTATCGATTTCCAGAGCCACGCCTTCATACGGGCTGATCTTATCCAGAACGCGGACCGGCTGGCTCTTATTTGCCAGCAGCATGTTATAATCATCCAGCATCATGGAAAGATCGCAGGTTTGGACAAATTTCTCATAATTGATTTCAAATTTCTCCATAACAAGCCCGATCAGACGGTTTCTGTCGTATGTTTTTCCCGTTTCCAGGTACAGAGAGGTCGCTTTGTCTTTCAGTTCATCCTGAATTTCTTTCAGATTTACATTCAGTCCGACACCGATCACCACTTCTCGGATCTTTCCATCCTGCACTCCCATTTCTGTCAGTATTCCGCAGATTTTCTTGTGGGAAACGACCACATCATTCGGCCATTTGATAGAAACTTCCACACCAAGCTCGCACACTGCCTGCGCTACGCTCAATCCCATTACAAGTGTCAGCATAGACGCATATTGCGGTTCAAATTCCGGTTTCAGAAGAATGGACATCATCACTGAACTTCCCTCCGGTGCCATCCATTTACGTCCCAGCCTTCCCTTACCGGCAGACTGAAATTCTGCAACTGCCAGTGTTCCGTGTTCCGCATTTTCTTTTGACATGCGCTTGCACCACTCATTTGTGGAATCTGTTTCCTTTGCAAAATGGACGGTTTTGCCCGCCCATTTTGTGTTTATCTCTTTTGAAATTGTTTCTTCATTATAGATTGTAGTTATCATTTGTTCTCCGGCTCTCCAAGAGTTGCCACCATAACTGCTTTGATCGTATGCATACGGTTTTCTGCTTCATCAAATACATGAGACTGTGCAGATTCAAATACTTCATCTGTCACTTCCATATCTGTCAGGTTGAAACGTTCTCCCATTTCCTTGCCAATCTTTGTCTTGAGATCATGGAATGCTGGCAGACAGTGAAGGAAGATTGCTTTTTCCCCTGCATTTTTCATAACATCAGCAGTTACTTTGTATGGTGTCAGGTCTTTGATACGCTCTTCCCATACTTCATCCGGCTCACCCATAGATACCCATACATCTGTATAGATTACATCTGCATCTTTTGTTCCTGTCTGTACATCTTCTGTCAGAGTCACACTTCCACCGGAAGCCTCTGCATAAGTCTTGCACAGATCTACAAGTTCCTGATTCGGGAAGTATTTCTTTGTTGTGCATGCTACAAAATGCATTCCAAGCTTGGAGCATGCGATCATCAGTGAGTTACCCATGTTATAACGGGCATCTCCCATGTATACCAGACGGCGGCCCTTGAGATCTCCAAAATGCTCACGGATGGTCAGCATGTCTGCCAGCATCTGTGTCGGATGATATTCGTTTGTCAGTCCGTTCCATACCGGAACGCCTGCATATTTGGCCAGTTCTTCAACAATATCCTGTCCAAATCCTCTGTATTCGATTCCTTCATACATTCTTCCGAGAACTCTTGCGGTATCGGCAATACTTTCTTTCTTGCCAATCTGAGAACCAGTCGGATCCAGATATGTACTGCCCATTCCAAGATCATGAGCAGCTACTTCAAATGCACAACGTGTTCTGGTGCTTGTTTTCTCAAAGATCAGGGCAATGTTTTTGCCTTTATAATATTCATGAAGCTCTCCTGCTTTTTTCTTTGCTTTTAATTCAGCAGCGAGATCGATCATGTAGGTGATCTCTTCTGGTGTAAAGTCTTTCAGTGTAAGAAAATTGCGTCCTTTTAAGTTCATAACAGTTACTCCTCTTTTTTCGTGTTTCTTTATAAAAAATTATTCTTCTGTTTTCTTATCCTCAACAACGATTTCTTTCAGAGATGATGCAAGTCCTGCCAGTCCCTGGATCTCAGACGGGATAATGATCTTGGTAGCCTTACCATCTGCTGCCTTTCCAAATGCTTCCAGGCTCTTCAGTGTAAGTACTGCCTGATCTGCCCCGGCTTCACGGATCATACGGATACCTTCTGCATTGGCTTTCTGAACTTTCAGAACTGCCTCCGCCTGTCCTTCAGCCTCTTTGATCATACGTTCTTTCTGCGCTTCTGCTTTCAGAATCGCAGCCTGTTTCTCAGCTTCCGCATCGAGGATTGCAGATTCTTTTTTACCTTCTGCAACAAGGATCGTAGATTTTTTCTCACCTTCTGCGCGGAGAATTGCTTCACGTCTTTCACGCTCAGCCTTCATCTGTTTCTCCATAGCTTCCTGGATTGCTGCCGGCGGAATAATATTTTTCAGTTCCACACGATTTACTTTGATTCCCCACGGATCTGTTGCCACATCCAGGGATGCACGCATCTTAGTATTGATAACTTCACGGGAAGTCAGCGTTTCATCCAGTTCCATGTCACCGATGATGTTTCTAAGGGTTGTCGCTGACAGATTTTCAATTGCCATGATCGGATTTTCCACACCATATGCAAAAAGCTTTGGATCTGTAATCTGGAAAAACACAACAGTATCGATCTGCATTGTTACGTTATCTTTTGTAATAACCGGCTGTGGTGGAAAATCCACAACCTGCTCTTTCAGATTGACTCTTCTTGCCACACGGTCAATAAATGGTGTTTTGAAATGAATACCTGTGTTCCATGTTTCTTTGTATGCCCCAAGACGTTCTACAACGATTGCATATGCCTGTGGCACAATACGGATACAGGATGCCAGGATCCAGAGTACAAGTACGATGAGTACTATAAAAAAAATAATTCCTGCCATGTTACTTACCCTCCTTTTCTTCTTTCACAATCAGTTTTACTCCCTGAACAGCTTCAATTGTTACAACTGTCTGTTCCGGAATCGTTACTTCATCAGAAGATGTTCTCGCCATCCATTCAATATCATTGATACGGACCTGCCCTGTCTGCTCCAGATTATTGATCTTCTGAATCACAACAGCTTTTTCTCCGATCAGGCTGTTTACATTGGTCTTTGGCACACCCTTATTCATATATCGAACTGCCAGTGGTCTTGTAAAAATCAGCAGGACCAGTGAAATGACTAAAAACAGGATCCACTGCACCAGTATACCTGCACCTGCGCCTGACGCAATCGCTGCGACCAGTGCGCCTCCTGCAAACCAGATCGTAGTCAGTCCTACCGTGATTGCCTCGATCACAAGAAAGACCGCCAACACGATCAGCCACATTAAAGGTTCCATCTTATCCCCTCCTCTGCCTTGCCGCCTCATACATGAGTATTCCGGCCGCCATAGCTGCATTAAGGGATTCCACCTGCCCGCACATCGGGATCCGGATCAGACAGTCTGCTGCATCCGCTGCCTGGTCTGTAAGGCCCTTTCCTTCGTTTCCGATCAAAAACGCAGTTCCGTCCTCATAGGATTCCCTGTCATATGAGTTTTTACCCTGTAAATGTGCGGCAAAAAAGCGGATTCCTCTTCCCTGAAGTTTCTGTTTTAATGATACCACATCTTCCACATAGAAAAAAGGAATTCTGTAAACAGATCCCATCGTTGCACGAATTACCTTTGGATTTGTAATATCCACACAGGTTTTTGTCAGGAAAACCCCACTCACTCCGGCGCCTTCTCCGGTTCGGATGATCGTCCCTGCATTTCCGGGATCTTGCAGATCCTCCAAAACCATAAGAAGTGGTTTTTCCTCTTTCAGAAGATCTTCCAGTTCGTAAGAAGGCTGTCGGAGTACGGTAAGGATTCCCTGTGGCGTCTGTGTATCACACATCTGCCTGAACACACCGTTCTCAACTGCATCCCAGGAAAATCTCCGTACCTTTTTCATTACTTCTTCATCTTCGAGCATTGATTCTGCCACATAGATTTTCTCAATCCAGTCATCCGGTGCCTCCAGGAACATTTTTCTTCCTTCTGCAATGAAAAGTCCCTGTTCTCTTCTCACCTTTGCCTTCTGATTCAGCTTTATTATATTCTTAACCTGTGTATTCTGTTCACTGGAAATCATTCAGTTACTCCTTTAATCCAGAACGGAGGCCGCCTGACGGTGGCCTCCGCTGTAAAAACGTCGTATTTTTATTTTTTATAGTTATGAGAAAGTGAGTTACATACTTCCCACATATATGGGGATACATCTTTCTGCATAGCAAGTGCTTCGTTAATATCGAAGTCCATGAATTCACCATGACGATATCCAACAACTCGACAGGATTTACCCTGTACAAGAAGGTCTACGGCAAGTGCACCCATCATAGATGCATATACACGGTCCTTACATGTCGGGTTTCCACCACGCTGCATATGTCCGAGGATCGTTGCACGTGTCTCAATACCTGTAGCTGCTTCAATACGTCTTGCCATAGCCTCAGAATGACCGATACCCTCTGCATTTACGATGATATGGTGTTTCTTTCCTGCTTTACGGCTTGCGATGATGTTGTTGATCAGCTTCTGCTCATCATAATCATATTTCTCAGGAATCAGGACATCCTCTGCTCCGTTAGCGATACCACACCACATAGCAAGGTATCCTGCATTACGTCCCATAACCTCGATAATACTACATCTTTCGTGAGATGTGGAAGTATCACGAACTTTATCAATTGCCTCCATTGCTGTATTTACAGCTGTATCAAATCCGATTGTATACTCTGTGCAGGCAATATCCAGATCGATCGTACCTGGAACACCGATTGTATTGATTCCAAGATTTGCCAGCTTCTGTGCACCTGCAAAAGAACCGTCTCCACCGATAACTACCAGTCCATCGATCCCATGTTTCTTGCAGATTTCTGCACCACGCTGCTGTCCTTCCGGTGTACGGAATTCTGCACATCTTGCTGTATAAAGAATTGTACCGCCTCGTTCAATTGTGTCTGATACGTCTCTGGCAGTCATATCAACGATCTCTTCATTAAGAAGACCGTTGTATCCTTTATAAATACCCTTTACATTCAGTCCACTGCTCAGTCCTCGTCTTACAACAGCACGGATTGCAGCGTTCATTCCCGGAGCATCACCGCCACTTGTAAGTACACCGATGGTTTTTATCTGTTTCTCTGCCATGATTCATTCCTCCATCTCCAGGCTTCCTTTTATCGCTTGCATAATAATAGGAAACCTTGTTATCTGTTCTACACATATTCGTTGTATAGTGTAAAGCATTTTTAGAAGTTTTTCAATACTCTTTCCACAACTTTAACGTTGGAATCACCATATTTTTTCTTTAATTCTTCTAACAGAAAATCGCTGATCTGCACATGATAACCTGCCGGAAGACGTTTTATCGCCTTCACATCTTTGAGGTAGATTACTACCGCAGAAGTTCCCACTGAACCTCTCAGATAGTTCAGAAGTTCCTGCTCTTTCTGTGCATAATCCTCACGGTCTTTAAACTGAATCCAGATTTCTCGTGGTATATCATCAAAAGCGCGTACTTTTTCCAGAATTAGCTTACTCGGCTTATCATCTTCTGCATTGACACGTCCCTGGATAAAGACTCGCGCATCTTCATTGATCAACGTCTGCCATTTCTCATAATCTCTCGGGAATACAACGATCTCCACAGTTCCCATCAGGTCTTCTACCGTCAGGAACGCCATCACCTTATTGTTTCTTGTATACTTGATTGTCTTCTCTGTAATCATACCACCAATGATCACTTTCTGACCGTCATAAACCTTCGGAATACCAGTTTCATCGTCCGGCTGGAAATCAATCGTTCTCGCTGAGATCATCTTTTCCATAATATTCCGGTATTTCTCCAGAGGATGTCCACTCAGATAAATTCCAAGAACCTCTTTTTCGAAGCCAAGGATCATATCCTTATCATATTCTTCCACATCCGGCATCCGGATCTCATAATCTTTTTTATCTTCTTCACCAACCAGATCAAACAGACTCATCTGCCCTGCAAAAGAATTCTTCTTCTCCTGCGCGATGCTGTCCACAATCTGTCCATATACCACCATCTTCTGCCGACGGTTTCCCTCCAGACAGTCCAGTGCTCCGGCTTTGATAAAGTTCTCAATCGCACGTTTATTTACCGTACCGGTCAGTCTCTCGATAAAATCCTTCAGTGATCGATATTCTCCGTTTGCCTCCCTCTCTTCCACCAGGGCATTGATCACCGGTCTTCCCACACTCTTGATTGCAGAAAGTCCATAACGGATTGCACCGTTATCCACAGAAAATCCATAGGCTCCGCGGTTCACATCCGGCGGCAGGATCTTAATGTTCATCTTCCTGCATACCTGAATATACTCTGCCACTTTGATTGGCATTTCAATCACAGATGTCATAAGAGCAGCCATGAATTCAACCGGATAATAATATTTCAGAAATGCCGTCTGATAAGAAACTACAGCATACGCTGCCGCATGAGACTTATTAAATGCGTATTTTGCAAAGTCAATCATATCGTCATAAATCTTATTTGCCGTCTGCTCCGGAATTCCATTGGCAATACAGCCTGGTACGCCTTCCGCTTCATTTCCATAAACAAAGTTCTGACGCTCTTTCTCCATGACTGCTGCTTTTTTCTTGGACATTGCACGACGTACCAGGTCGCTCCGTCCAAGTGTATAACCTGCCAGATTACGCACAATCTGCATAACCTGCTCCTGATATACGATACATCCATATGTCGGTTTCAGGATCGGCTCCAGCTGCGGGCAGTCATATTTGATCGTATCCGGGCGATTTTTTCCCCGGATATACTGCGGAATAAAATCCATCGGCCCCGGACGATACAGGGAAATTCCCGCGATCACATCTTCCAGGCTCTGTGGTTTCAGTTCCTTCATGAAGTTCTTCATTCCTGCACTTTCCAGCTGGAACACACCATCTGAATGGCCTGTTCCAAGAGAATCCAGGACTTTTTTATCATTATAATCGATATGCTGCATATCCAGCTTCACACCGGTATCCTGTTCTACCAGATGTACCGCATTCTGGATAACAGTCAATGTACGAAGTCCCAGAAAGTCCATTTTCAGAAGTCCCAGTTCTTCCAGAGTTGTCATTGTAAACTGGGTAACGATCGAACCATCCGATGCTCTGGAAAGCGGTACATATTCTGAAACATCCTTCTGACTGATCACAACACCTGCTGCATGCATGGAAGTATGGCGTGGCAATCCTTCCAGACGTTTCGCTGTATCGATCAGTTCATGGATTTCTTTATCCTCTTCATATACCTTCTTAAATTCCGGATTCATCTGCAGAGCTTTGTCAATCGTAATATTCAGCTCCTGTGGAATCATTTTGGCGATCGTATCCACCTGCGCATAAGGCAGATCCATCACACGTCCGACATCCCGGATAACGCCTCGCGCTGCCAGTGTACCAAACGTAACGATCTGAACGACACAGTCATCGCCATATTTTCTTCTGACGTAATCAATAACTTCCTGTCTTCGTTCAAAGCAGAAGTCAACGTCAATATCCGGCATGGATACTCGTTCCGGGTTGAGGAAACGCTCGAACAGCAGATCATAACGAATTGGATCAAGCTGTGTGATGCCCAGTGTATATGCAACCAGGCTTCCCGCTGCAGATCCACGTCCCGGTCCGACCATGATATCATGATCACGGGCATATTTGATAAAATCCCACACGATCAGGAAATAGTCAACGTATCCCATGTTCCTGATCGTCGTCAGTTCATAATTCAGCCTCTCTTTCAGTTCCTCGGTCACTGGCTGATAACGTTCTTCCAGTCCTTTGAAGCAAAGCTCATTTAAGTACTCCCAGGAAGTATATCCGTCCGGAACGCCAAATTTCGGCAGCTTGGTTACACCGAATTCAATCTCTACATGACAGCGCTGTGCAATCTTATGTGTATTTTCCAATGCTTCTGTCGCATATGGAAAAAGACGTTCCATCTCTTCCGGAGATTTTACATAATACTGACCGCCCTCATAACGCATACGATCCTGATCTGCCAGTTTCTTACCGGTCTGCAGGCAGAGCAGGACATCATGTGGCTGGGCATCCTCTGCAAGGGTATAATGTACGTCATTTGTTGCAACCAGATCAATTCCGGTCTCACGGTGCATCTTAAGAAGCTGCTGGTTTACATTCTGCTGTTCCGGAATGCCATGATCCTGTAATTCCAGGAAAAAATTTCCTTTTCCAAAGATATCCTGGTACCGAAGTGCGGCCGCTTTTGCATCTTCATACATACCTCTTGTAAGGAATCTTGCCACTTCACCTGCAAGACACGCACTCAACGCAATGATTCCCTCATGATATTTCTCCAGAAGCTGCAGATCCACACGCGGTTTATAATAAAATCCTTCCACAAATCCCTTGGAAACGATCTTCATCAAATTACTGTAACCCTGGTTGTTCTCTGCCAGAAGAACCAGATGGTAATAACGGTCTTCTCCACTTCCTGTTTCACGGTCAAAGCGGGATCCCGGTGCAACATAAACTTCACAGCCCAGGATCGGATTGATTCCCGCAGCTCTTGCCGCACGGTAAAAATCGATCACGCCGTACATCACACCATGGTCCGTAATAGCCGCACTGTCCATGCCAAGTTCCTTGACACGGTCCACATATTCTTTTATTTTATTCGAACCATCCAGAAGACTGTATTCTGTATGGACATGAAGATGTGTAAAGTTCATACTCTCATCCTTTACCTGTTATTTCACCAAATAGATCCTGCGGTCTTTGATCTGAATTTTTCCTTCTTTAAGAAGATGTCCGACTGCACGCTTAAATGCATTTTTGCTTAAGCCAAATTCTCTGCGGATCACTTCCGGTGAAGCCTTGTCATCAAAAGGAAGTACTCCTGCAAATTCTTCAATGATCTCCAGAACATTTTCCGCATCTTCGTTGATCTGAAGATATGCTTCCTGACGGTCACTGACATCCATCTTTCCATCTTCTTTGACTCTGGTCACACGCAGGTCAAGAACAGTACCAGGACGATATTTGCCTTTTGCTTCTCTTGCAGGGATCAGTGCAGAATATTTATTATCGACTGCAACAAATACTCCAAAATTCTCGCTGATCTGATATACACGGCCTTTTACCTGGTCACCTTCTTTATAAGGTGTTTCTTTGGACAGGTAAGGATAAACTTTCATAGTTGCACAGAGACGGCTGCTTTTATCCACATAAACAGCTACCAGACATTCCTGCCCCTCAAAGATACGAGTTGTCTGCTCATGATATGGAAGCAAAAGATCTTTTTCCAGTCCCCAGTCAAGAAATGCTCCGATTCTTGTTACCTGTTTTACTTTCAGAAGTCCTGCCTGCCCCACCATAAGAAGTGGTTCATTTGTTGTCGCGATCAGACGATCCTGAGAATCTTTATAAATAAAAACTTCCAGTTTATCTCCTGCTTTTGTCCCTGCCGGAACCTGTTTTGCCGGCAAAAGTACCTGATGCTTTGTATCTGCATTCATATCTTCTGCAAGATATACGCCAAACTCTACGGACTTCACAATCAGTAACGTCTGTTTCTTTCCTAATTCGATCATATTTTTCCTCCAATTTTATTTAAACTCAACAACTGCATACGGTTCACCCTTCTGATCATTCAGAAGAACTGTTGTTTTATTTTCATCTACTGCTCTTGCCGGACAGATCACATCATTCAGTCTCGCCTGCTGCTTATATTCCGCACGCATCTGATGTATCTTGAAATTCTCCGGCAGATAATCCATTGCCATCTGTACATACTGACAGTTATTTACATGATGGTTCGTATCCAGATGATGTTTCTGCACAGCAAAAGAATCCTGCTGCTCATAATCTTCCGGAAGTACAATTTTACGCGGTGCATATTCCATATCCAGTTTCGATTCCATCTTCCCGTCTTTTCCTCTGTAAGCATCTGTATCTTTCGCTTCCAGACGGACTGGCAGTCCGTTTTCCGCATCAATATAAGTCCAGAAAGTATTGGCATACGCCAGGCGTTCCCCGCCCTCTGTCTCCATGGTAAAGTTACGCAGTCCCATAAATCCACGGAATCCATATGCCCAGGTAGATGTTTTGATTCGTTCTCCCATATATGGATAACGATCTACAACCACCTGCCATGCCGACAATACCCAGATACGTTTCCATTCCTTCAAAATATCGATTCCAAGTCCGACTTCCTCTGACTGAAAGGTACTGCAGTCCTGAAAATAATTCAGGATTCCCGGCAGTGTCAATAATCCATTTTCTCCAATTTCACTGTAGCGGACACGTCCACTGAAACTATATGCCATGCATTCACTCTCTTTCCTCATTTATAACTATCGACTCGTTCTCTGCAAAATTTTGCTTTACTTTTTATTTTATCATGTATTTTATACTAAGGTCAATCAACAAAAAATATCTCTGACCACACAGCCAGAGATATTTTTATTCAGTCATATAAAACTATACAAGATTAACTTCTTATTCAGTTACGATCATTCTGCTTCTGATCTTTTTGGAGATTTCAGAATATGCAACTGCAAGGATCAGTACGATACCTTTTACAAACTGCTGTACATAATCGTTAATACCACACATGATCATACCAGTTGTCAGTACACCCATGATCAGCATACCAATAACAACCATATGTAATTTACCTTCTCCACCATTCAGAGAAACACCACCAAGTACTACAGCTGTGATTGCATCCATTTCATATCCGGAACCTGCAGATGGCTGTCCTGAACTTGTTCTTGATAACAGTACCAGACCAGCGATTCCGGCGAGGAATCCACTGAGTCCGTATGCCATCAGCTTAATCTTTGTTACACCAATACCTGAAAGACGAGATGCTTCTTCGTTACCGCCAACACCATACAGATAACGTCCTAATGTCGTCTTAGCTAATGCATAGATAAAGATAATAAACAAAATAATTGTCAGAATAACCTGATTCGGAATACCTACAATACTTCCCTGTGCAAAAGAACCAAATGCTTTTGTAAATCCATATACAGGAAGACCTCCTGTAACAATATATGCAAGACCTCTGAGAGATGTCTGTACACCTAATGTTGCAATCAGAGGAGGCATATTTAATTTTGTTACACAGAATCCACTGATCAGTCCATAAATCAGTGACAGAATGAGTACCAGGATGCAGGTAACAGGAATCGGAAGATTATAGCTCTTTAAGAAAATAGCTGCTGTTACAGCTGATACACCTGCAACAGAACCAACCGACAGGTCAATACCTCCAGTGAGCATAACCATTGTCTGACCAATACATACAATACCTGTAATAGAAACCTGTTTCAGAATCGTAAACATTGTGGAAGTTCTGAAAAAGTTCTTGGATGTAAATGAAAAGATTGCAATCATAAGCAGCAATGCAACAACAATTCCATAATTCAATAATATAAGAACCGCATTTTTATTCTTCTTCATGTTAAAAATCCCCTTTCAATATCATAATTTGCTTGATGCCATTTCCAGAAGGTGGGTCTGATCATATTCACCTTTGCTAAGTTCGCCGGCATTCTCACCATTACTCATTACAACGATACGGTCAGACATTCCAATCAGCTCTGGCATTTCCGAACTGATCATTATAATGCTCTTGCCTGCCTCTACCAGCTTACACATAAGATTGTAAATCTCCTGTTTTGCACCAACATCAATACCTCTGGTCGGTTCATCAAAAATAAGGATTTCACAGTTTGTGGCAAGTGCTTTTGCAAGCACGACTTTCTGCTGGTTACCACCTGAAAGATTCTTTACCAGCTGTTCCGGACTTGGTGTTTTAACATTCAGCTCCTTAATATACTGGTCAACAATCTCTTTTTCCTGTTTTTTCTGAACCACTGATACTTTAGAGATTTTTTTCAGAATACTGTACACGATATTTTCTCTGATTGTAAGAGAAAGCACGCAGCCCTGTGCCTTTCTGTCCTCCGGAATCAGTCCGATTCCGGCCTCGAGGCCATCTGCCGGACTCTTTGGCGAATATTTCTTACCATTAAAAGTAATTGTTCCGGATTCAATTGGGTCAGCTCCGTAAATTGCTCTTACAAGTTCAGTTCTTCCTGCACCTACAAGGCCTCCAAATCCAAGAATTTCTCCTTTTTTCAGTTCAAAACTTACATCGTGTACTCTTTTATTTTTAAGATGTTCCACTTTAAGAAGTGTTTCTCCAATTTTCCGCTTCGGTTCCGGATAATCATCCGAAAGTTCTCGTCCTACCATGTATGTAATCAGCTGTTTTTTGGTAATATCCTGTACATCCTTGGAAACGATATATTTACCATCACAGAATACACTTACACGGTCACATATTTCAAATACCTCTTCAAGACGATGTGAAATAAAAATAATGGTTACATGATCCTGTTTTAATTTCTGGATAATTTTAAAGAAAACTGCCGTTTCTTTTACAGTAAGAGGAGCTGTTGGTTCATCCATGATAATAAACTCAGATTTTTTGGATACCGCCTTCAAAATCTCAACGATCTGCTGATATGCAATACCAAGATCACAGACTCTCTTATGTACATCAATGTCTACACCCATTTCCTTGCAGAGCTCTTTGGCCTGTTTTTCCATGGCTGCAATGTCTCTGATAATACCCTTCTTGATTTCTCTTCCATAGAAGATATTTTCTGCTACGGAAAGATATGGAATCAGGCTGAATTCCTGATAAATAACACTGATACCAAGCTCCATAGACTGCTTCGGTGTCAGTTTTGCATATTCTTTTCCATTAAATTCGATTGTACCACTGGTTGGTTCATTGGCACCTGTCAGAATCTTAATAAACGTAGATTTTCCAGCCCCGTTTTCCCCACAAATGGCATGTACCTCTCCACGCTTTACCTCGAAGTTCACGCCGTCCAGGGCTTTTACGCCAGGATAGTATTTGCATATATCCTTAACTCTCAAGATAATGTCGTCCATCTTAAACCCCCATTCCCTTTATTAAAAGACACCCCGTAGCAAGCCACGGGGTGTTCTGTTTGTAGATGCTATGCCGCTTTATTATGTCTTCTATTTAGGATCGTAAGCGTATGTGCCATCAAGTAAATCTGCAAGTGGAACCATTACAGGTGTGAATCCCTGAGTCTTGGTTTCTGCCGGTTTTCCGTTTATGCAGTAGTATACTAACTGATATGCAGATTCATATCCACAAGCATATGGAGCAAGGTCTACAGTTCCCCTGTAAATAGTATCATCCTGAAGCATGTCGTTCAGAGCTTCGTCTGTTGCATCACCGGAGAATACTGCTACAGGGTCAGATCCTGTGTAACCAGCATTTACAAGTGCCTGATATCCGCCGATTCCGCCGCTGTCGTTTGTAGCAACTACCACTTTAAGATCCGGATATGCTGCAAGTGCACTCTCTACGATTTCAAGTCCACCTTCAGGAGTATCACCAGCCTGACGGGTTACTACGTTAACGTTCGGGCATTCTTTTTCAAGAGTATCCTGAACACCATCACCACGTGCGATAACGTCTTCTACGTTATCCTGGGAAATGATACAAACCTGTACTTCATCTTCATCAGCAAGGTTTTCGTTAATCCAGTTTGCAGCATTCTGTCCAATTGCCTGGCCATAGCTGTATTCTTCTACGATATAACGGAAATCAACGATGTCAACGCTCTGTGCTGCACAGCTTGTAACGATACCAGCATCGTTTGCTTTTGTAACAACATCTGTCAGTGCGTTCTGGTCGATTGGAGAAATCATAATCGCATCATATTCATCGTTTACCATTGTCTCAACGTCAGATACCTGTTTATCTACGTCATACTGAGAGTCTACGGTCAATGGTTTTTCCAGTCCCATTTCTTTACATGCAGCTTCGAAACCTTCAACCACCTGTACAAACCATGGGTTTGCAAGGTTCATACAAACATATCCAAGTTTGAGATCTGAAGGAACATCAGATTTCTGAACAGCTGCCTTAACTTCGTCCATTGTCATGGTATCGCCGCCGGCTGCATCATCCTTTGTCTCTTCTGCTGCAGCTGCTGTGTCGTCTGCTTCGCTCGCAAATGCAACTGTTCCGGACAGTGCAGAAGCGATCATTGCTGTTGCCATAATGAGCGCGAGTCTCTTTTTCATTGTAAAAACCCTCCGTTTCGTTTTTTATTATTTCACCGGCCCCCTGCCGGATAAAATACACATTCCTTCTTTTTAGAAATTTACATAGTCTTTGTAATCAGCAAAAATCAGATATTTTGCTTCTTCATCTTCTTCAATTTCCGGAATTCTTCCACCTGCGGTATGGAAACGATTGTCAATCGTGTCATCGTTACAGGTTGATACTTCAAACAGCATAACCTTTCCTGTTCCCGGAACCCCCTGCCATGTATGGTACTGGCCCGGTTTCAGTGTTACGCTCTGTCCTGGTTTCAGGATAATCTGTCCGCCTGCCGGAACCGTTACATTACAACCGTCTACACTTACAGTAACCGGCGTATCTGCAAAAGTACCTGGTTTTCCAGCTCTTCCACCTTCTACATCTTTGAAATCTTCTTCGGTACAGTTGTACAAGGTAATTGCAAGATTACCTCCGCCTCTGTTGATGATGTCTTCCATTTTACTCCAGTGATAATGATATGGAAGAATCTGTCCATCACCTACAAGAAGAAGTTTTTCTGCGTATGGCTTCGGATATTTGTCTTTCTTATAGAAGTTTCCGTTTCTGAATGTAAAGATTGTAAGACCAATCTTCTCAAAATCACCACTTCCGAAATCTGTGATATCCCATCCGAGCATATTTTCTACGATCTCTTCGTTCTCTTTGCCAGCCGCTTTCCATTCCGGAACACCCCAATATGCGAATGGCGGAAGAGGCAATCCCCTATCTTCCATAAATTTGATAGTATCCTCGATTATGGAATTTAATTCTGATCGTTTCATTTACCTTCCCTCCTTGTATTATTTTCACACGCCTCTGTGTTTTGTTCATGTATCACATTATATTACTGTTTTTTTATTATTTATAGTGCATTTTAACCATATAATAGTAATTTTGTTCGCGTATATCTTGTCTTTTTTTCTATTTTTGCACAAAAAAAAGAACCGTTTTAGTTCTTTTTTATGTTTGTTTTCTCATTGACTTTCTATATTCTCTTGGTGTAACACCCATCGCTTTTTTGAAGACCTTTGTAAAATAGTTATAGTCAGGAATTCCTACCTCCGTTGCAATATCCGATACCCTGTCTTCAGTATTTCGCAGAAGATCACAGGCAACCTTTACTCTCATTCGACGAATGTGTTCGGAAATTCCCATTCCAAAACTGTGATTTGAAATTTCATACAGTTTTGTTCGGCGTATTTCAAATTCATCGCATATATCTTCAATTGTAATTTCTGCACCTTTATGAATTTTCTTCATAATATAGGCTTCAATTCGTCGAGAAAGATCTTCCTCTTCCACTGATATCGTTTCCGTCACATATAAATGACTGGCACAGCTTTCCATCAGTTTGGCAACTGCATGTAATTTTTCCTGTGTCAGGTTATTTTTCTTCCAGAAACTGTTTTCCAGAGCTTCAAAATCAATCTCATAATTTTTCACTCTGTCGTACATTCTGTTCCACTTCTGTCGCCTGTTCTGCCCATCCTCCAGAAGCAACTGCCCAAGCATAAGATATCCGATGATTATATCACCTACTTTTAGAGGTGCTACTGCTTCCATTAACCCGGCATGACATTCATATATATGAAGCTTTTTAAGCTTTTTGCATTCTCCACATCCCTTTATATCCGAAATCTTACACAGTGCCCTCGCATTCGGATCTTTTCGTACGATTTTGCAATATCCGCAATGATTCCCCGGATATTCTGCAATTTTTTCAAAATTATCATCGAATACTACGATTCTGATTCCTGTAATCAGATAAAAATTCCTCAACAGGTCTTCCATTTTTTTTGCATCAACCCTGATTTTTATTGCCACGAGTTCCCCCTCCTCCTGCCAATATTCTTTTTAATTTGATATAGTAAAAAAGCACCTCTTCCGAGGTGCTCAACTTAGCAGGGCTACAAGGATTCGAACCTTGAACTGACGGAGTCAGAGTCCGTTGCCTTACCGTTTGGCGATAGCCCTTTATTTGTTTTCGCTCGCTCATCGCTCGCGACGAATGTTATTATATTACAAGCATTCAAAAAAAGCAACCCCTTTTTTTAATTTTTTTTAAATTTCTCCAAATTTTTTTTCTTCATGTAAAATTTTAATGCCGTTCTACGGGAATAATGGTATAATGAAAACTACTATTTACAGTAATAAGCATAATAAGTTCACCTTAGCAAATAAAAAAGGAGAAATCAGATGAGAGCAACTAATCTGACCCTGCTCACCGATTTATATGAATTAACCATGATGCAGGGCTATTTTAAGAACCCAACCAATCAGACTGTAATTTTTGATATGTTTTATCGTGTCAATCCATGCGGTGGCAGCTTTGCGATCACAGCAGGTCTGGAACAGATGATCGAATATATTGAAAATCTTCATTTTACAGACGATGATATCGAATATCTCAGAAGCCTTCATATCTTTGAAGACGATTTTCTGGAATATTTGAGATCTTTCAAATTTACCGGAGATATTTATGCAATTCCGGAAGGAACTGTCGTATTTCCTCGAGAACCACTCGTCAAAGTAATCGCTCCGATCATGGAGGCACAGCTTGTAGAAACCGCAATCCTGAATATCATCAATCATCAGAGTCTGATTGCTACCAAAGCAGCCAGAGTCTGCTATGCAGCCCGTGGGGACGGAATCATGGAATTCGGTCTGCGTCGTGCACAGGGGCCGGATGCCGGTATCTATGGTGCTCGTGCAGCTGTCATCGGTGGATGCGCAGGAACTTCCAACGTACTGACCGGACAGATGTTTAACGTACCGGTTCTGGGAACACATGCCCACAGCTGGATCATGAGCTTCCCAGATGAATACACAGCTTTCAAAACGTACGCCAAAATGTATCCAAATTCCTGCACACTGCTGGTAGATACTTATGATGTCCTGAAATCCGGTGTTCCAAACGCGATCCGTGTCTTCGAAGAAATGAGAGAAGAAGGTGTCAAACTTACACACTATGGTATCCGTATTGACAGCGGTGACCTTGCGTATCTTTCCAAAGAAGCCTACAAGATGCTGGCTGCTGCCGGATTCGATGATGCTACCATTTCCGCATCCAGTGATCTGGACGAATATCTGATCGACAGTCTTAAGACGCAGGATGCCAAGATCAATTCCTGGGGGGTCGGAACCAACCTCATCACGAGTAAAGATAATCCGGCGTTCGGTGGTGTATACAAGCTTGCTGCAGTCAAAGATGCAGACAGTACAAACTTTACACCAAAGATCAAACTGTCCGAAAACACCGAAAAAGTCACAAATCCGGGCAATAAAACAGTTTACCGTATCTACAGCAAGTCTACCGGCAAGATTAAGGCCGACCTTATCTGCCTGGCTGATGAAGTTTTTGATCCGGAAGAAACCATGATTATTTTTGATCCTGCAGATACCTGGAAAAAGACCAAAGTTCTGGGCGGCACCTATGAACTCCGTGAACTTCTGGTTCCGGTCATCCGCGAAGGCAAACGTGTCTATACTTCTCCTGAAGTTATGGATCTGCGTGAATACTGCCAGAAAGAGCAGAATACCCTGTGGGATGAATCCCGCCGTCTTGTAAATCCGCAGAAAGTATACGTAGACCTTTCTCAGAAATTATATGATCTCAAGAAAAATCTGCTCGAAGAAATGAGTGAAAAGGCTCTCGACTGATCAAGTGTTGCACTATGGCAGTTTAACGCGTTAATTTCCTTTATTTTTTTCAGATAACGTGCTATACTGTTATTCAGTTGAAAAAAATGTTCCTGCACAAAGGAACCATGGAGGAAATATACAATGTCTATCAAGATTAATCATGAACTTCCAATTCCGGAGGTTCTGAAAAATGAGTACCCGCTCAGCAACGAACAGAAATCAATCAAACAACAGCGTGATGAAGAAATCCGCCGTATTTTCACAGGTGAATCCGATAAATTCGTCGTTCTGGTCGGACCATGTTCTGCAGATAACGAAGATACCGTATGTGAATATGTAAATCGCCTGAAAAAAGTTTCTGACAAAGTTTCCGATAAATTAATGATCATCCCACGAGTATATACAAACAAGCCTCGAACTACCGGTGATGGCTACAAAGGAATGCTCCATCAGCCGGATCCGGATAAGGCACCGGATCTCCTTGCCGGAATCATTGCAATCCGCAAAATGCATATCCGCGTACTTCAGGAAACTGGTCTTTCTTCTGCAGATGAAATGCTCTATCCGGAAAACCGCAGCTACCTGGATGATGTTCTTTCTTATGAAGCAATCGGTGCACGTTCCGTAGAAAACCAGCAGCATCGTCTGACTGCCAGCGGTATGGATATCCCGGTTGGTATGAAGAATCCTACCAGCGGTGACCTGTCTGTTATGCTGAACTCCGTAATCGCTGCCCAACATCCACATCATTTCATTTATCGTGGATGTGATGTGGAAACAAGTGGTAATCCTCTGGCACACACGATTCTCCGCGGCGGCGTTGATAAATATGGCCAGACAATCCCTAATTATCATTACGAAGATCTCATGCGTCTTTATGACTTATACAGCAAAAAAGATCTGCAAAATCCGGCCGTTATCGTGGATGTCAACCATTCTAACTCCGGCAAACAATACAAAGAACAGATTCGTATTGTAAGTGAAGTGCTTCACAGCCGCAACTACAATCCTGATGTAAGAAAACTCGTCAAGGGTGTCATGATTGAAAGTTATCTGCTGGAAGGCCGTCAGGATATCAGCGACCATATGACTCCTGGCTGTTCTATCACCGATCCTTGTCTGGGATGGGAAGATACAGAACGTCTGCTCTATGATATTGCCGAAAAATGCTAAAGGGGGCTCAGCCCCCTTTTATTGTTCCATTTGACGTCCAAGAAATCCTGCTGCTGTTTTTACCAGCATTTGCTCCGAATTTCCAAATCTTTCTCCTGCACTTTTTCCAACCAGCGCCACAGAACCAATCGCATCACCGGAACAAATGATTGGCTGTACGATCAGCTCTGATGAGGATTCTTTCTGATTTTCCACAAGCGGCAGTATTTTTCTTTCTCCTGTATGATAACATTTCATTTCTCTCTCCGTGATCACTCGATCCAGTTCTTTACTGATTGCCTTTCCCATCAGTTCCCTGCTGCCCTGTCCGGATGCGGCAACCACCTGATCATGATCCGTAATACATGCGATCATACCTGTTGTCTGTGCCAGCGATTCTGCATATTCTTTTGCAAAAACACTCAACTCTCCAATCGGGGAGTATTTCTTTAAGATCACTTCCCCCTCTTTATCTGTAAAAATTTCAAGCGGAGTTCCTTCTTTAATCCGTAGTGTACGCCGAATCTCCTTTGGAATAACAACTCTTCCAAGATCATCAATGCGCCGGACGATTCCTGTAGCTTTCATGTGCTTTATGTTCCTCCTGTTGTTTTTCCGTATTTTATATCTTCTCCTGAATCTGCCCCAGGTGATGTATGGATATTATATGGAAAAAAAGGAGAATTATGTACTTTACTTATAAAACGCCGCAATTATTTTCAGTGCATCTTCATTGATATTTCCAGGAACTGGTTCCGGACGTGCCAGATAAAATCCCTGCAGAAGATCAACTTCCAGTTCCAGTACTTTCTGGATCTCCTCCGGTGTTTCAAGTCCCTCTGCAACGATCTTCATATCACGTTTATGTGCATATGCGACAATATTTTCCACAATCTGCTGTTTATCCGGATCCGTATCAATATCACGGATGATCGAAAGATCTACTTTGATATACTTCGGTGCCAGATCAAGAAGACTCTTCTCGTTACTGTATCCACTTCCGTAGTCATCCAGTGCAAAAGCACCCTCAAATCCTGGTGCATTTTTCTTTGTTTCCAGTGCATGATAATCAATAGATTCTTCTTCTGTGATCTCAATAACAATCTGTTTCTGCAACTCTGCATAACGATTATTAAATTCTATCTCATCTTTTGCTGCCATATGCTGACTCGCAATAGAATTGATAAACAGAAGCGCATCGCCTTTGATTCGTTTCTTTTCCCTGAGATCAGCAAAGGCTTCTGTCGCCCGGAACATGGTCATTCGTTCAATTTCACGCAATGCACCCTCTTCACGTGCGATCTTCATAACCACATCCGGTCGTTTTAATATTGGAAGATTGGCACGCATCAATGCCTCATATGCTTCAATCTTACCTGTTTTTGCCGATATGATAGGCTGGAAATAGTAAGTAACCAGCTCTTCTTTAACAAAACGATGAAATTCTTTACGAATCTGACTGTCACGGTATTTCTCTTCATATGCCTTCTGGTCAAATTCTGCAATTCTTCCCTTATCTGTCTGTTTTACCTGATACATGGCAAAATCTGCATGTTTTCTCATAACACCGAGGCTGTTACTGTCCTCCGGATACCATGCAATTCCTCCGGAGATACTTAAGTGGAATTCCTGTCCGTTCGGAAGACGAATGATCCTGGAAGAAATTTCTCTTTTCAGTTTACTTATTTCCTTACGAATCGCATTCTGACTCTCATAACCATAAAACAGAATATTAAATTCATCTCCTGAAATATGTGCACACAAGGTTCCTTTCGGAGTACCTTCTTCCAGACACATGCCAGCCTGGCGGATATACTCATCTCCCCAGTCATGTCCAAATGTGTCATTGATGTATTTCAGGTTATCCAGATCCAACATAATAAATGCAGCATGTCTGATTTTTTTTCTTCTGCCAAAGATGGATTCGCTTTCACGTTTGAATGCACGTCTGTTATAGAGGCCTGTCAACGTATCATAATCTCGTTCATGTTCAATACGAAGGCGTTCTCTCATAGAAACAGTTACATCTTCCACGAGACCGATCTGTACCCAGTTCTCATTTTTGACTTCCATTCGCACATAACGAACACCTTTTTCCGGAATTCGGATACAGTACAGTTTTGTGCTACCTGATTTTGTTTTATAAAGATTCTTTTCTGTATACTCTTTTAAAATCTCTCTGAATTTTTCTATATTCATGGGGAGCTCCGCGCTTAACGGAATTCCCAGTATAGAGAAAAAGTTCTCCGTATAAAAAACACTTCCTGTATCAAACCGGAGTTCATATCCTCCAATCTCTACACTTGCCATTTCCATGATCCACAGAAATTTGGTAGATGTGTTCAGCACTTCTCTGCTCAGTCCAGTGATCGCAGTAGAAAACTTATCCAGTTCACGAATCCCTGTTTCTGACAGATTTGGAATGCTTCCCTGATTTTGTTGTGCCGCTTCTACTTCATCCGATAAGCTCGCTACCGGTTTTGCCAGGCGGCGACTTACTATAAAGCTGCTGAGCAGACCAAACAGTAATGTCGCAAAGATCGTCAGTTTCACAAGAAGCATAACATGATTTGTAAATGCATACAGATTTTTATCCTGTACAATTCCGACAAGAAGCCACTGCTCATCCGAAAACGGGGCATTCTTATTATAAAGAGTCAGTGGATAGACAGAAGCAATATAATTATCCTTCCATATCTCTGCCTCATAGATATTTTTTTCCGTACGTGTCATTTTAATCTCTTCATCCGGAATACTTAACCATCTATTGCTTCTGGAAGAAGGATTTATTACATTTACAGAAATCTCAGAATCACTGAGTGTGTCTGCGGTTTCAGCCAGCAGATAAGTTCCAGTCCCACTGTTTTGCAGTTCTTCATATGGAATCAGTTCCTGAATATAGCTTGTCATCATTTCTACACCGACAACACCATAAACCGTTCCATCAGACAGAATCAACGGTATCGAATATGCAATAACAGGACGATCATCTCCCTCAAGTGTATATGATACCGGTGTCCAGTGTCCATAATCAGATACATTCAGCTTTTCACTGTCTTTATATGTAGTCTGGAAAACAGGATAAACAATTCCATTTTTGCCATAACCCTTATATTTGATCGCCGGCATCCATCCTCTGTCCGTAGAAATTCTCAGCGATTTTACCAGCTTTACAGGAGAACGTTCCAGCAGTAGATCATAATTTCTTTCCGATGCAGCCGTTGTCGGATCCTGATCTCTGATGTAAACACAGGGCATAAACGAATCAATCTCACATTCATCCATATCATCCGTGTTCAGAATCACAAAAATTCCATTTACAGATCTGTGCCTCATCACATTGATCAGGCTGTCACTGACTGTTTCCAGAAGTTCTGTACTTCGATCTTCATTATTTACCAATTCCTCTACACTGATATTCTCCACTGCAGTCTGATTCTCGACAGCAATATTGATCGTTCCTGCCAGGGATGAAAGATTCTGGGTTTCTTCCAGCGTATTCTGCAGATAATTCTGACGGTTTTCCACCTGTTTCTTCAAAATCTCTATGGCATTACGATTCATCTGCATTCCTACATTTCCAAAATACAGTGTTCCGATCAAAAGTGCCACTTCTATCCCGAGAACGATCAGCATTGCCGCAAATATAAATTGAAAAATGGATTTTCCCTGTTTCCTGTGCTGCCTCATTCAGAGAAATCCTCCCTTTCTGTAATCAGAGACTGTATTGTCTCAAATAGATTACTGTCCATCTTCATAAGCCTGCAGTTTTGTTAACGTCTCTTCATACCAGTTATCAAAATATTCATCTGAAATAAAGTCTGCAACAGCTTCTTTTTGTTCATGTTTATCTCCTTCCGATAACCGCTTGTGCATAATTATTTTTATGCCATTGCATGCAATTATACCATTAAAAAAACAGTACTTCAATAAACAGTACTGTTTTACTCATCTGGTGTCTAAAATATTATATTTTTATAAACTTTACTGATACCCCTTTACTTTTATGTACAAGTGCGTTATAGTTTCAATATATTCGATACGTAGTATTGATTACTACATGATGTGTTTTTAAATATTTTTCGATATTTCTATCATCAGGAGGCGTTATTATGAAACTTAAATTAAAAGATCCCTGGAGTGCTATCACACACGGCATTGCATTACTTCTTGCAGCAGCCGGTGCAGCACCTTTACTCTTAAAAGCTGCTCATGGTGAAAATGCACCTCTGCATATTACAGCACTTGCTATTTTTATTCTCACTATGATCCTTCTCTATACAGCAAGTACGGTTTACCATTCTGTAGATTCTACAGAGAAAGTAAACCGTCGGCTCAGAAAAATGGATCACATGATGATCTTTGTTATGATTGCAGGAAGTTATACTCCAATCTGTCTCATCGCACTTCATAACAGAACCGGCTATATCCTCTGTGCACTTGTATGGAGTATCGCAATCCTCGGTATTCTTCTCAAAGGATTATGGATCACATGTCCCAAATGGCTTTCTTCCGTACTCTATATTGGAATGGGATGGCTTTGTGTACTTGCTTTCGTTCCTATCTTTCATTCCCTTCCGCGAGCCGGATTTGGATGGCTTCTTGCCGGTGGTATCATCTATACGATCGGTGGTGTGATCTATAGTTTGAAACTTCCTTTATTTAATGCACGTCACAAAAATTTCGGCTCTCATGAAATCTTTCATGTATTTATTATGCTTGGAAGTGCCTGCCACTTTATTGTAATGTATTGCTTTATATCTACCCTGCCAGTCTGAGGCAGGGTATTTTTTATTAGTCCGCAGAAGTCTCTGTCCAGAACTCCATCAGTTTCAGTTTTTCTTTTCTTGTCAGCTGCTTGATTGCATATTCCCGTCTCATTGCTTCTTCTTTTGTCGCATATCCCTCATAATATACAAGTTCCACCGGACGTTTCGCCCTTGTATATTTCGCTCCGGCTTTTCCTTCATTATGCGCTTTCAGCCTTTTCTCCACACAGTTTGTCCAACCTGTATAAAGTGTTCCGTCAGCACACTTCACCATATACGTATAGTTCATAAAATACCTCATTCTATGTAAAGAACAGCTTCCGGAATTTTGAAATTCCATCCACCGTTCTCGTTTCTATAAAAAGCAGCCGGTCAAAGATTTGTATTTTCTCTAAGAAACAACAGGCAGGCAAATACCGGCTGCGAATTTTTACTATTCCTACCTGCTTTATTATACGTTCCAATTCTGTTTTTGTGAATAGCTTACGGAAGATAGGCAATCGGATCTACCGGCTCCCCGTCTTTCTTCATCGCAAAATAAAGATTACTGCCTTCCTTGCTGTAATACTTTGTCGGCTGTCCTATATATCCGATCACTTCCCCTTCTTTAACTGTATCTCCTTCCTGCACCGTCAAATCTGTCAGCTGTCCATAAATCGCCTGATACCCGCTTCCGATCTCCATCGTCACCGTTGTACCAGTCTGGGCATTTTCTTCAATAGAATACACGGTTCCCGGAACAGATGCCAGGACAGGAGCTCCTTCCACCGCCTGAACAGCAATTGCCGGACTCAGTTTATACTGATCCAAAGTTGGAAAATACACAGTCTGGTCCATGTTATAATCCATAAGAATATTACCGTCTACCGGCCATTCCATCAATGTATCTTCTGAAAAACTTAATTTTGGCGCTTCCTGTACACTTGCAGATGTATTCACTGTCCCATTCTCATTTGTACTCTGTTCTGCCGAAAGTATACTTTCTGACGTAAATGTACTTTCGGTTGATGAAGATCCTGCTTCCGTGGTTTCACTTCCTGCATCTTCACCTTCTGTCTGACTCATTCCTTTCTCTGACGTATGATCTGTCGAAATATTACTGTCCAGTTCAGCCTCTACAAGACTTGTTCCTGCATCTACAGCATTATCCGTCGTGTTTTCTGTACTCAGACTTTCATCATAATATGAAGGAACTTTTTCCGGAACTGACTCATCCTTCCCGGAAGTTCCCAATTGATAAACTCCTATGCCGGCCGCTGCCAGAACTGCCAGAAGGGCCGTATTTGCTACATATTTTGCGATTCTGCCTTTTGTCATATTCTTTTCACCTCTGCTCATAATCGTTTCGTGACCACACCTTTTGTCTGCTGTCACATTTTTACTATATTTACAGGGTGTCCAGAATGCTGCAAAATATACCGTTCTATTTAATTTTTTGTAATATCCATCAAAGGAAAATATGTATTCAGGATTTCTTTCCAGTTTTTTCCCTCTTTTGCCAGTTTATTACCTCCATACTGAGAAAAACCAAGCCCATGTCCTTTTCCTTTACTCAAAAAACGTACCTGTTCTCCCATTTTCTGCATGGAAAAATCAGACGAAGCAATTCCCATCCCCGTAACAAAAGACTCTGCTTCCAGAATATTTTCATCTGCCATAAGACTGACCACATACCCGCTGTCTTCCCTCTCCACAATTCTTAATTCCACCGGAAGCTGCTGCTTCGCTATGTAAGTACTATTCAGATACCCTGGTGCTGTTTTGTCTGAATTACTGTCCACTGCTTTAAGATAGGCATATTCTTCATTATGAAATGCGGTTTCTCCATCTCTCGTCTGCCCGGCACTGATCTGGTGATATGGAACCAGCTTCAATTCCCCATTATATGTCAGCACCTGACCGGAAGTATCTTCTACTGCCTCTTCATAAACTTTGTCTGCTTTTTCCCACACACTCCAGCAGGACGGAAGTTCATCTCTGAGTTCCCGGCAAGTCTCAAAAAATTTCTCACTTCTGGCATCTCTTTCTTTTTTATTTTGATCTCCATTTCTATTTATACTCTCTTTTTCTCCAATTTTCCTGTACAGATTGCTTCTTGCAATAACAGCCTGTGCTTTTATAGTTTCCGGCTCATAATCTGAAGAAATCTGAAGTGCCAGAATAACCGGTAAGACTGTCTCAGAATCCGCTTTTTGATTCAGAACCGCCATATCGTATCCATTTATCAGAATCGTTATCAAATACGGAAGCAACAGCAATACAACAATATTTGAAAAATACATACGACTGTTTTTTTTCATACAGATAACCTTTATGTAGTTTGTATACTATATGTATTCTATGTTTCTTTTAACCATCATTTCACAATTTTTATCTGTTTAAATGATATGTTCATGCTATAATAGGAATACTAAATTATTGGAGTGACCTGTATGATTGCAATTTATCTTTCCCCCATTTACCTGCTGTTGAATCTGTATATCCTGCGATGGGCATATCTATGGATGGGCACATGCCACAGTATTCTCCGTACTTTGGGATTTCGACTTATATTCGCAGTAATCTATGTATTGCTCTCCACAAGTCTGCTTACAGGATTTCTTATTAAAAATCCAAAATCTCTTCATCGAATGCTGAAAATAACCGGAAACTATTTCCTGGGAATCTTTCTCTATACACTTGTAATCATTCTGCTTGCCGATTTTGGACGAATCCTTCTGAAATATGTATTTCATGCATCATGGATTCATTCCAGAACAGCTTTTACAGTTGCCGGTGCAATCTGTGCACTGTTGATCCTTCTCTTAAGTGCATGTGGAATTTTTCATGCCAAATATATAAAAACAACTTCTTATGACGTAATAATAAATAAAACAATTCCTGAGCGCACCTCCATGAAAGTTGTTCTTCTGGCAGATACACATTTTGGCTACAATGCTGGCGTTCTCCATGCCAGAGAACTGGTACGTAAGATCAATAAACAGAAACCTGATCTGGTATGTATTGCAGGGGATATTTTTGATAATGAATACGATGCGATTCGAAACCCGGAGAAACTTGAAAAAACTCTTCGTGGCATAAAGTCCACTTATGGTGTATATGCCTGCTGGGGAAATCATGATCTGAATGAAGAAATTCTTGCAGGTTTTACCTTTAAACATAAAGATGGAGATCTTTCCGACATAAAAGATCCCCGCATGAAAAAATTTCTTAAAGATTCCAATATTCATATACTGGAAGATGAATCTGTTCTGATCAATGATCAGTTCTACGTAATCGGACGCAAAGATGCCTCCCTCACAGAAAAGATTCATGAAACTAGAAAAGCCCCCGCCCAGCTTACCGAAAAACTGGACAGGGACAAACCCATTATTATGATCGATCATCAGCCAAAAGAATTACAGGAACTTGCTGATGCAGGCGTAGATCTCGATCTGTGTGGACATACACATGACGGTCAGACATTCCCTGGAAACTTTACCATCAAACTGATGTGGGAGAATCCATGTGGTCTTTTAAGCAAAGACAACATGACTAATATTACGACTTCCGGAGCCGGTGTCTGGGGGCCGGCAATGCGTATCGGCACTGACAGTGAAATCTGTTCTATTAATATTCAACTGAAAAAAGCTTAAGCACTTCCAAAAACTGTTTTCTTATTCCTATATAATAAGGAAACAGTTTTTGTTTTTCTATCACCCGGACCCTGAAGCCAGAAAAAGAGTTTTTTCCACATCCGATTACGTTTCAGATAACTGCTTATCCACAAACTACGCATTTTATCCATAACACTCTGTGTAAATCTGTCTGCCATATGTTTCTCTCTGGTGGATAAAATCTCTGAAGCGACATTATTCTCTGCTATTGCAGCGGTTACATTCTTTCCAGGAACCATACTTACCATAAGACAAATGACCGCGGTTATCAGCATATGAAAACACTCTCGCACTTTCTTCATAATGATCCTCCTTCTATTTCCAGTCATTTAAGTTCCAGTCAGCATGTCCAGCATCAGGACTGCGCACTTCCCACTACTACACATGTAATATAATATATGCCAAACACGTAATTTATAGAACCCATATGTCCAAAGCTGTTTTACACTGTAACCAAATATGTAACAGTGAAATAGTATTTTATTCTCTCGAAATTCTTTAAACACCAACAAAAAAGGTACTATCATAACGATAGTACCTTAAATTCATGAGACATCGGGGATTCGAACCCCGGACAACTTGATTAAAAGTCAAGTGCTCTACCAACTGAGCTAATATCCCATATTCAATTTTACATTACCCCGTAGCAGTTCGCTACCTCTACAAGGTAAATGCCCAGAGCCGGAATCGAACCAGCGACACGAGGATTTTCAGTCCTCTGCTCTACCAACTGAGCTATCTGGGCAAAATAGCGGGGACAGGATTTGAACCTATGACCTTCGGGTTATGAGCCCGACGAGCTTCCAGACTGCTCCACCCCGCGATATTAATTTTTAAAATCAAAAGCCGATGATCGGACTCGAACCGATAACCTGCTGATTACAAATCAGCTGCTCTGCCAATTGAGCCACATCGGCTTAGCCAATGATAAGGCTTAGTGGGTGGAGAAGGATTCGAACCTTCGAAGGCGGTGCCAACAGATTTACAGTCTGCCCCCTTTGGCCACTCGGGAATCCACCCATGGTTTTATATGGGACCTATAGGGCTCGAACCTATGACCCTCTGCTTGTAAGGCAGATGCTCTC
>OBWW01000310.1_pt1 | contig 44866 bp, 23 predicted proteins | sample 1538091 | NCBI WGS metagenome assembly OBWW01 (sample SAMEA2580125, study PRJEB22360) | human gut metagenome | biome: human gut; feature: human-associated habitat; material: faeces | place: Denmark | collected 2008/2010 | reverse complement strand
CGCCTCATCCTTCCTTCCCAACAATCCGCTCCCCGTGGGATCCCTGCCGTATTACAAGTGGCGGTTCGCCGCGCTCCGGCGGCTGTCGTCCCGCATGGCGACGAGGCTCGCCGATGTGTGCGGGCAGCTGGAGACGCTGCTGCGGCTGAGCTCCGCCGCCTGCTATGGCGGTGCCGGTTTCGGCGAGGGCGGCAAGGGGTCAGCACCGGTCGCCGAGAAGATATCCCAGACCATCGAGCACGTCTGCGCCGAGGTCGTGGCCGAGCTGCGCCGAGAAGGACTAACCGGCAGCGACGAGACGTTCCTGGAGTGGCAACGGCCATATGTCGAGGAGCACATCGCCAGCGACGCGGCTTGTCTGCATTCCCTGTGACAGGGCGTGACCGGCACGGGAGATGACGGCGGCAACGACGATAACGGACAACGGGAAAGAGACGGCGGATGAGCGACCAGCTGATCGAGCGGATAGTGCGTCATGAATGGGATCAGTTCCAGCGCACGAACAACGAGGGCGGGCGGGCCGCCTGCCAAGGCAATTGGCCGGTGTTCCGGCAGATGCGCACGAGCCAGTTCATGACATGGCCCGATCCGCTGCTGGACAGTTATCTGGCCGATCTGGTCGAAGCCGAGCGCGTCGGGCGCAATCTGGTCACGGAGAAGTACGGTCGCATGATGGAGTCCACGGCACCGCAGGATTTCCATGACAACATCGAACCGTACATACCCCGGTTGAGCGACGAACGTATCGCGACGCAGGAGCATGTCATCGCGACGCAGGTGGCGTGGGCCGAGGACTTCCGCGCCCGCTACCCGAAACTCGGCCGGGCCATGCGCGTGCTGCGCACCGCGGAGGACACCGCGCAATCCACGTCGTTCGAAACATATCTGCGCGGGGAGCTCGGCACCTACTCGGAACGCACGATGGCCCTGTACCGGCGTTTCGTCGACGATCTACTCCGGAAGGGTCGGAACCTGACCGAGGAGACGATCGCCCACACCGTCGCCCTCGCAGGTTTCGCCGATCTCGCCGAAGCGGAGGCCGCACAGGGCTGACGCGGGAATCGGTGCCTTGCCGGCAGGGCACCGGCAAGGCACCGATCGATATGTCACTCGTCATGGGGCGTTCGTGCGTTGCGCGCTATCTTTGCCAGAGACCAGATGATGGCGATCAGGATCAGTGCCCCGCCGACCACCGCGCACCCGATGGCGAACATCACGCGGGGATCCATATCGAACCATGCGAGCACGCCATTGGGGAACCTCACTCCGAACAGGATCGCCACCGCGCCGACCAGCAGCATGAACACACCCAATGTCAGTGTGGCGGCGCTCGGCCCTGTCTTGCGGATGACCGGACGCACCGGCACGTCCCGCGGCACTTGCACGTAATTGGAGCCCGCGCCCGGCTGGACCCAGGGACCGGCCGGAGCGGCGTATGCAGGACCCGCATCCGGGCGGTTCGGTCCGTATCCGTCATGCTCTCGCGGGGGCTGCGTGCTGTACAGCGGAATCTGCTGAGGTGCCGGACCAGGCTGCTCTGTATCACCCGCGGCGAAGGCCGTGGCGGCATCAGGCTGTTGCGTGGCGCCCGCGCCTGTGGATGGCGCGGCGGCAAGAGGCTGCCCTTTGTCAGGAACATCGCCGGCCGTTGTGACTCCGGCCGGAACATCGCCGGTTCGCCGATCGGAAGCGGCGGCGGGACTCCCGAATGCGTCGGCGGCAGGCTCGGTCTCGGTCTGGCCGTCATCCACGGGGGCCGCCGATTCGTCCGAAACCGCCCCGGCCGCAAGTGGTTCGGCAGACAACTTCTCGGTCAACGCGGAGTCAACCGGCAACGACTTGGTCTCGGCCTGCGGCACCGCGACCTTTTCTACCGGCATCGCCTCTGTCTCGGCAACCGGCAGCGTCTGTGTCGGCTCGACCGGCAACGCCTGCGTCGGCTCGACCGGCAACGCCTGCGTGACGGCAGAAGCCTGTTCGGACACGCCGCCGACCAGTGTCGGCAAAGCCTCGGTCTGCTCGAAATCCGCAGGCATCGCCTCGGCATTCGGAAGATGCCGTGTCATATCGTGATCGTCATTCATGATGTGCTCCTTGTATCATTCGTCCGCAGTGCTCACAGGGCGTCATCGGATGAGCATCCGCCGCTGTCATCGACATAACGGACGGTCACTTTCCCCTCGATGGTGTACGGCACGTTGATGATCAGTTCGGGCCCGCCTTCAGGAATGGTGCTGTAATCGAGGTTGGATGCGCCGCCGTCGCACGCCGGCTTCTCACCGGAACGGCCCGAGAACGTGTTGTCCAGGCGCAGGAAATCGTATCCCCACTGGTTTCTGGTGATCGTATACCGGCCTCCGATAGAACCGACGAGCCGATACCCGTCGCTGCGCTTGCCGAACGCAAAGCTGCATCCTTGCGGCAAAGTCAGAATCACCCGGGCCCGATAGGCCGAGATGCGCAGGTCCCCGACCGGACACGTCGATTGCCTGACCTTTCCGTCGACATCCGTCACCTTGTGGGGGCTGATGCCGGGCACGCCATCTCGCGTCAGATCTATGCTGACGCGGTCGTCGCCGTAATTCGCGCCGACGAACCGCACGCCCTGTTGCAATCGGGCGATCTGCTGATCGGTGGCGCCATATTTCGTGACTCCGTGAACATTGACCAGCGTGCCGCCTTCGGACTGCATGACATCCACCGTATAGCTGTAAGCGACGTTGACGCCCAGTACGCAGACCGCGACGAACGCGGCGGTCCAGGCGAGCGGAATCAGGCCTCCGGAGCGGTGTCCCATCAGTCCAAGCACCGTTATGACAGCACCCAGAGCCAGGCAGACGCCGCCAATCCACAGCGTGAGCACACGGGTCATCGATTCGATGGATGAGTTGTCGTTTGCCAGCATCAGAACCGCACTGGAGACGAGCATCAGCCCGATCATGCCGATGACGATGGCGAAACCGGCCGGCTTGCGGCGCTCGTATTTCGGCGGAAGAGGCCCCGCCGATGGGCGATACGGAGACGACTGGTACGGCATGGGAGGACGTGCGGGCCGATCGGCGGTATGGGTCTGGCCGAAGCCGTATCCCGGAGCGGGCTGCTGGAACGGCTGACGCACCGACGCTCCGGAGGACTCCGCTGCACTTCCCGCGGCTTCCGGCGCGGCGGGCCCTGATGAGCCAGCCGTGCCGGCATCGGCCGCCTGCTCTCCCGTGTCCGCACCGTCATAGGCGTATGACGAGGCCGGCCATCCGCGCCGGTATGAGCCGTTCTCAGAATCGCCGGTACCGCTGGCATCGCTGACGCCGCTGCCCGACCCGTATCCGCCATGCCGCCGGTTGGCGTTCTGCACCAGGGCCCACAGCACCAGCGCCGCGCACAGGGCCGCCGCGAGACCGGCACCGGGGACGGCGACCGCCAGCATCATCATGATTATCACGCCAAGCATGTTCCAATCCCAGCGCCCGTCGATCAGCTCCTCGCCGAGGATACGGCCATCCCGCGCATCGGGCAGCAGCGCCCATGCGATGGCATACAGCGCCAAACCGAATCCGCATAGCACCACGCTCGCCAGCACCAGTGCCCGCACCAGAGTCGGGCTCCATCCCACGCGCTGCGCGATGGCGCTGCACACGCCGGCGATCCACCGGTCGTCCCCGCGCTCCATCGCGCTGCCGCGGATCCACGAGAAGAACCGGTCGCTCTGCCGCTTCGGCTTCGGCTGGGGTCCGGGCGCAGGAGAGCCGTACGGATTTGAACCGTACGAATCCGAACCATTCGTGCCGGGGCCGGCGGCGCCACCCGCGTCATAGGCATACGTTGTATCGTTCATGCTTCCATTACAGCAGCAACCGGCCGCCGCACGCATCGGGGGACACCCTGATTGTTCCCTGAACCGGGGCGTTATGCCCCATGTCGTCTTCCCCGGAGGCGCACAATGGGACCATGATCCAGCCGAACAACCCATACCGGCAGCCGCACGCGCCCCGTCGGACGCAATGGCAGGCCCGCCGCGCCCAACCGCCGTCCGCCGCGCCGAGCCTGCCATTGATGCGCCCGCGGAACGGGCGCGTCCTCGTCGGCGTGTGCCGTGGCGTGAGCCTACATCTGGGAGCGCCCGTATGGCTGGTGCGACTCGCGTTCGCCGCGGCCGCTCTCGCGTTCGGGGCCGGCGTCATCGCATACGTGTTCCTGTGGATGTTCATGCCGGTCGGCGATCCCGTCGCCGCCGCGCAGGCCATGTCGGATGCGGCCTCGACAGGTTTCGCCGAGCCGCTCTCCCGCGGTAATGCGGCATACGCCGGCACCGCGGGTGACAGTGGCCGCAGCGACGCCGACGACTCCTCGGAGGGACTGGCGGCGGCTCTGCGCCGCGCCCCGAAACCTTCACTGGTGGCATTGGCCGGTCTGGTGTTCATCGCCATAAGCGTGCTGCTGTCGTTTGCCGGCGGACGGGAGCTGATCGTGCCGCTGGCCGTCGCCGTCGGCGGCCTCGGACTGGCATGGTCGCGGTTTGACGCGGACGAGGGCAAACTGCCATCGATGCTTGGCGGCATCGTGCTTCTGTTCGTCGGCTATGCGATCTTCGTGTTCACCAGCACGGTTCCGGGGTGGGGCGCGTCCCCTCGCCGCATCATCATCGGCGGGTTCGTACTGCTGGCCGGCACGGCTCTGGCGATCGTGCCTTGGGTGAGCACGCTCATCCGCTCCCTATCCACCGAGCGCGCACTCAAGGAGCGTGAAGAGGAACGTGCCGACATGACCGCGCACCTGCACGATGGCGTGCTGCAGACGCTCGCCCTGATCCAGCTGCACAGCGACGACCCGCAGACCGTGTTCTCGCTCGCCCGGCAGCAGGAGCGCGAACTGCGCGAATGGCTGTATCAGGAACGCACCACATCGGACCGTTCGGTCAGCGCCGGGCTGAAGGCCATCGCCGCGCAGACGGAAGACGAGCACGGCAAACCGATCGAAGTGGTGACCGTGGGCGACGCGAGGCCCAGTGCCCAGACCGACGCGCTGCTCGATGCCACGCAGCAGGCGCTCATCAACGCCGTGACGCATGGCGGCGAGCCCATCTCCGTGTATTGCGAGGCCGGCGCCGACAAGGTTGAGGTCTTCGTGCGCGATCATGGCGATGGGTTCGACGTGAACGCGATTCCCGAGGGCCGGCTCGGCATCCGCGAGTCGATCATCGGGCGGATCCGACGACGGGGCGGTACAGTGGAGATCGTATCGAGGCCGCATTGGGGCACCGAGGTGCGCATGCACATGCCGGTCGCAGGCGGACGGCAACCGAACCAGCGGGGCGATGCCACGAACGCCGGCGGGCAGCATGGACGACCGCCATCCGGCGCGGCATCATACACACGCACGCAGAGGGAAACATGATTCGACAGGTGAAGCATATGGGTCAGGCAGACAGCACAAGCATCGGACCGACATCAGGAGCGGATGCGAGGCAAGGGGCGGCCGGTGAGTTCGGCAGCGTGGAGTGCAACGACGTGGAGTCCGGCAGAGCCACTGATACGGATACCACTCCCCGCGAAGCTGCGGCGACGCCGATTCGCGTGGCCGTCGTCGACGACCATGAGATGTTCCGCGCCGGTGTCATCGCCACGCTGCAGCCGTACTTCCACATCGTCGGGCAGGCCGCCGACGTGGAAGGCTCGATCGCGATGATCGCCGACATCAGACCGGACGTGGTGCTGCTCGACGTGCACGTACCCGGCGGCGAGGGAGGAGGAGGCGCGGAGATCCTCGCCAAATCGCAGCCGCTCTCCCCCGCTTCCGCGTTCCTGGCGCTGTCGGTGTCGGATTCGCCGCAGGACGTCGGCTCGGTGATTCGTGCCGGCGCACGCGGATACGTTACCAAAACCATCACCGGCGACGATCTGATCTCATCCATCAAGCAGGTGCACGAAGGGTATGCGGTGTTCTCGCCGAAACTGGCCGGATTCGTGCTGTCCGCCTTCCAGGGGGCGCCGATGGACGGGGCCGGCGGCGCGCGGGGCCGCGACGAGGAGCTGGACCTGCTGTCAGGCCGCGAGCAGGAGGTCATGCGCCTGATCGCCCGCGGATACACATACAAGGAGGTCGCCGCCGAATTGTTCATCTCCATCAAGACCGTGGAGACCCACATGTCAAACGTGCTGCGCAAATTGCAGCTGTCCAACCGCACTGAACTGACCCGCTGGGCAGCCGACCGCCGCATCGTATGAGGCAAGGCACGACCGGCGCGGCGACATTTCCATGCCGACGGTGAAACGGACGCCACCCACGTAGAGCGTTCTTCATACACTGGTAACGAACAAAACCCTATCCTCGTCGGAAGGAAACAGCATGACCGCTGAAGCAAACGTCGGTGTCGTCGGACTGGCCGCAATGGGAGCGAGCCTCGCCCGCAATCTCGCCCGTCACGGCAACAAGGTGGCGGTGTTCAACCGTCACTATTCGCGTACCGAGAAACTCATCACCGAGCATGGCAGCGAGGGCGAGTTCTTCCCCGCGAAGACGATGGAGGAATTCGTGGCATCGCTGAAGAAGCCGCGCACCGCGATCATCATGGTCAAGGCGGGCGAGCCGACCGACGCGATGATCGGCCAGCTGGCCGATCTGATGGAGCCGGGCGACATCATCGTCGACGCCGGCAACGCGCACTTCCCCGATACGATCCGCCGCGAGAAGGCGATCAGCGCCCGCGGACTGCACTTCGTCGGCTGCGGCGTGTCCGGCGGCGAGGAAGGCGCCCTGCTCGGACCCTCGATGATGCCCGGCGGCAGCGAGGAGTCCTGGAAGACGCTCAAGCCGATCTTCGAGTCCATCGCGGCGAAGGCCGAGGGTGAGCCGTGCGTGACGCATATCGGCGAGAACGGCGCTGGCCATTTCGTGAAGATGGTGCACAACGGCATCGAATACTCCGACATGCAGCTCATCTCCGAGAGCTACGACCTGATGCGTCGCGCGCTCGGTATGACGCCGGCCGAGATCGGCGACGTGTTCGAGGAGTGGAACAAGACCGAGCTGGAGTCCTACCTGATCGAGATCACCGCCGACGTGCTGCATCAAGTCGACAAGAAGACCGGCAAGCCGCTGGTCGACGTGATCGTGGATCACGCGGGCATGAAGGGCACCGGCACGTGGACCGTGCAGTCGGCGCTTGATCTGGCCGTGCCGGTGACCGGTATCGCCGAGGCCGTGTTCGCGCGAGGACTGTCCGGGCAGGCCGAGCTTCGCGCCGAAGCCCAGAAGCAGGACTTCGAGGGACCGTCCGGCGTGGTGCCGATGGCCGAGGAAGACAAGGTCGCGTTCATCAATGACATCCGCGAGGCGCTGTACGCTTCGAAGATCGTCGCGTACGCCCAGGGCTTCAACGAGATCACCGAAGCCGCCAAGATGTATGACTGGAAGATCGATCTGGCTGCGGTGGCGCGCATCTGGCGCGGTGGCTGCATCATCCGTGCAAAGTTCCTGAACCGCATCTCCGACGCGTTCGAGAACGGCGAAGCCAACGTGTCTCTGCTGTTCGCCCCGTACTTCAAGGACGCGATCGAGACCGCCGAGCGCTCGTGGCGACGCGTGGTCTCCCGTGCGATTACATTCGGCATCCCGGTGCCGGTGTTCGCCTCCTCGCTGGAGTACTTCGACGGCCTGCGCTCCCCGCGCCTGCCCGCCGCCCTGATCCAGGGCCAGCGCGACTACTTCGGCGCCCACACCTACCAGCGCACCGACATGCCCGGTGCCTTCCACACGTTGTGGGCTGAGCCTGGCCGTGAGGAAATCATTGCGTGATTTCCGGTGACAGCCGCGAGGAGACAATGAGCCTCGCGAAGCGAGACCCCAATCGTAGGGGCCGAAGGCGAGCCTGGTCATAATCAAACACCGAGCCTCACCACAAGCCCCTCACTACCGCTCGCAGATCGAACGCGAACCATACGAATGATGGTGGAGGCTCCCCTAGGGGCGTCTGCGCCATCGTGTTTCATCGGCACACCATTCATATCGTGTGATTCCCATTTTTCACACAGACGTTTTTCGCGCACAGTAATCGCAACCAGCCGCATCCCAACATCACCAATCAACGCCCAGTCACCGCCGGCGGTGCATATCCTCCTGTACAACGCGCGCATTATGCCATTTCGCGGGAGTTGTACACGCATCGGCGTCACAACCCTGCGCGCTTCTTGCGCTGCGTCCCATTCGCATGCCGGACCGCACCGGGCACGCAATGAGCCCTCGGGCGGAATGAACGAAATTCGCAATACGACCGGATTGTCCAGTACGATCGTCGAACCGCATCGCCATGATTGACAGACCGGACTCAATCCCATGCCATGATGAACACCAATCAGATCTGATTTCACGCCGGGAGACGCGGCACGAAACGACGAAACCATGCATCTTTGCCGCTTCGTGCCACGGAATCCTCGAATTGTCTCGCTATCCGAAATAACAATCTTCAAATACCGAACTATCCGATAGCCGAGACAAACCTCACAGCTTGCTGGCGGCGTCCTGGTCGATGTACCAGACGAGTTCCTCGCCGTCGGCGAAGGAGCTCGGGGCCTGCGGATTGCGCGGCTGGGCGAAGGCGGCGGCGACCGCATCGGCCTTGCGCTCCCCGGACGCGAACACCCACGTGTGCCGCGAACGGGCGATCATGGGAACGGTGAGCGTCACGCGCAGCGGCGGCGGCTTCGGCGAATCGCGCACGCCGGCGACCAGCACATGCGGGTCGTCGATCAGCACTTCAGGCCGTCCGGGGAACAGCGACGCGAAATGCGCATCCGGGCCGACGCCGAACAACGCGATGTCCAACGTGGGCTCCTCCCCCAGATGCTCGATCAGCTCCTTCTGGTAGGCGGCGGCCGCATCGGCCAGCACCGCATCGTTCTCCTCGTCGGTGGCTGCGGCGATCTGTGCGGCATCGCGCGTGTCAGCGGGCATCTCGTGGATGTTCTCCTCCGGCATCAGCCCGCGCTCCACCAGGATGTTCAGGAACCGCCGCGCCTGCTTGGCGTTGCGGTCGTCGCTGTCCTCGGGCACGAACCGCTCGTCGCCCCACCAGATGTGCACGCGCGAGGCGTCCAGATCATCGGCCAGCGGGTCGGTGCCGATCGCGCGCAGCACGCGATTGCCGTCGGTCCCGCCGGTCAGCGCTATATCCACGCGGCTGCGCCCCGGTTCGGCGAGCAGGTTCCTGATCGTGGTCAGCACACGCACGGCCACAGCTTGCGCCAGAACATCGGGGTTCGGGCATGTTACGGTTTTTCTTTGCGACATCAGTTACAGCTCCTTTGTCGTTCTGATTCGGTCTTCACGCGTCCGAAACCCGCGCCCGGGCATGGGCGCGTGACGGTTCCGTGACGCTCACGCATCGTCGTTCATTTTCATTCGTTGATTCACCGATTGCCGTCGGGCCGGCGCCTTGCGGTCGAGACGCCGGCCCGACAGTGCTTATTCGGCAGGATGAATCAGATTCCATCCCTGAGTGATGACTTCAGCATACACTTCATCCGGGTCGAGCTGACGCAGCTCTTCGCTCAGGCATTCCTCAAGCGTCCTCGTGGGCACGCTGATGGATTGCGGCGACTGGCCAGGCGTGCTGATGACGGCGATGCCCTCCTTCGCGTCCGGCCGCTCCAGACTGAGCGTCCCGTCCGCGCGCGTCAGGTATACGCCGGTCACGGCGGTCGCGCCGGGCACCTCCTCCATGATGACGGGCACGTTGAGCTTCAGCCGCAGCCAGGCCGCCAGCAAATCCATGGGCAGGAAGCCCTTCGGACCGGAGACCTTCACCGTGCTGATCGGCAGGTGCGGCGGCTGGTCGAGCATGGTGGCGAGCATCGCACGCCACACCGTCAGGCGCGTCCATGCCATGTCCACGTTCTTCGGCGACCAGTTGCGGCGCAGATCCTCGATGGTGCGGTAGGGGTTCGACGAGTGCATGGCGTCGGTGATGCGACTCCTCGCCATCGCGCCGAGCAGGTCCTTAGACGGGTTGGCCGGCGCCTCGTTCGGCCACCACGCCACGACCGGCGCGTCGGGCACGAGCAGTGGGATGACCAACGTGTCGGGATGATGGACCAGCCCACCACGCGGGTGCAGCACGATGATCTCACCCGCACCGGCGTCCGCGCCGAAGCGCACCTGGGCGTCCAGATTGGAATTGTCGTACGCCGCATCCACGTCCTCGGTGGGCTTGGGCGCACCCTCGACGGGCTTGCGCGCGCCATTTCCACGCCGCGGGGAGATGGCGATGACACGGCACGGGTGCTCGCGGCTGGCGGCGTTGGCCAGTTCCAGCGCCTGCTCCAGCTCGTCCTCGGTGGTGGAGATCAGCAGCGTCAGCACGCGGCCGGTCGCCGACTCGCCGCGCTCCTCGTGCAACTCGTCGATCTTCTGCGATATCTCGCGGGTGCGGGTGTTCGGCATTTCGATAATCATGGCATCCTCCAGTGGCGTCCGTCGCGTGCGAGCATTTCATCGGCCTCCGTCGGCCCCCACGTGCCGGCACGATACGGCTGCGGCTGACCGAGCGTGGACCAGAATTCCTCGATCGGGTCGAGGATCTTCCATGACAGGTTGACCTCTTCGGTGGTCGGGAACAGCGGCGGGTCGCCGAGCAGCACGTCGAGAATCAGTCGCTCGTATGCCTCCGGCGAGCTCTCCGTGAACGAGCGGCCGTAGCTGAAGTCCATCGAGACGTCACGTACCTCCATCGCCGTGCCGCCAGGCACCTTGGAGCCGAAGCGGATCGTCACGCCCTCGTCGGGCTGTACGCGGATCACGATCGCGTTCTTGCCGAGCTCGCGTGTTGCGGTCGACTCGAACGGCAGGTGCGGCGCGCGCTTGAACACGACGGCGATCTCGGTGACACGCTTGCCGAGACGCTTGCCGGTACGAAGATAGAACGGCACACCGGCCCAGCGGCGGGTGTCGATGTCAAGCCGGATCGCCGCATAGGTCTCGGTGGTAGACGCCGGGTCAATGCCCTTCTCCTCCAGGTATCCGACGACGTCATGCGAGCCCTGCCAGCCGGCGGCGTACTGTCCGCGAGCGGTGTGTGCGGCGAGGTCCTTCGGCAGACGCACCGCGGAGAGGATCTTCGTCTTCTCGGCGGTCAGGTCGGAGGCGGTGAACGAGACCGGCTCCTCCATGGCGGTCAGGGCCAGCAGCTGCAGCAGATGATTCTGGATGATGTCGCGCGCTGCGCCGATGCCGTCATAGTATCCGGCGCGGCCGGCCACGCCGATGTCCTCGGCCATCGTGATCTGCACGTGGTCGACGTAGTTGGCGTTCCAGATCGGCTCGTACATCGCGTTGGCGAAACGCAGCGCCAGCATGTTCTGCACGGTTTCCTTGCCGAGATAATGGTCGATGCGGAACACGCTCGACGGGTCGAACACCTCGGAGACCACACGGTCGAGCTCCTTGGCGCTGGCCAGATCGTGGCCGAACGGCTTCTCGATGATCACGCGTCGCCATGCGCCCTCGGACGAGCGGGCCAGTCCGCAGTCGGCGAGCTGACGCGCCACCACGGGGAACGCCCGCGGCGGCACCGACATGTAGAAGGCATGGTTGCCGCGCGTGCCCCGGTCGCGGTCCAGTTCAGCGACCGTGTCGCTCAACCGCGCGAACGCCGCGGAGTCATCGAACGTCCCCTGCACGAAACGGATGCCCTTTGCGAGCTGCTTCCACGTCGATTCGCGGAACGGGGTGCGGCAATGCTGCTGCACGTGCTCGCGGACGAAATCCCTGAAATGGTCTTCGGTCCAGTCGCGGCGTGCGAAGCCGGTCAGTCCGAAGCTCGGCGGCAACAGGCCGCGGTTGGCGAGGTCATAGATCGCGGGCAGCAGTTTCTTGCGCGACAAATCGCCGGTCACGCCGAAGATCACGATGCTGCACGGGCCTGCGATGCGCGGCAGGCGCAAATCGCGCGGATCGCGCAGTGGATTGGTCCACGCGGTTGGCGTGGCGGAAACGGAATCAGTCATACGCACCATAGTAGTGATGCGCGTGCATCTCATGGCCCATTCCTCTCAGAAAGAACCATGCAATGCATCATATCGCGGGATTTTGGCGCGGCGAGAACCGCTCCGGGACCGCCCCCAGTCGCTACGCGACAGTCCCCGCCAGCGGGGGGCGAGACAGCACAGTCGTTACGCGACAGTCCTCCGGGCCCTGCAATCAAGGACGGCCTTGCAGCCGCATCTCTCTGATGCGCCTGCCGGCTCATACTCGCCTATAGACAGCCCACCGGGCTGTCTACTGTACGGCTCGTCCCGCCAGCGGGGGCGAAAGCTGGCGTCAGAGCGTGGGCTGGTCCGTCTCCCCGCTCTGCTCGCCGGTCTCGCCCTCATCCTCCCGCAGTCCGGATTCGAGTCTCCGGTTGCGTTCGCGGAGCCTGTCGTTCTCCGCGGTCAGCTCGTGGATGTACCGGATCTGCTGCGCTATGAGCATATCGCGCAGGTCCTTGGCCTCCGATCCACCGAAATTCTCGCGGATCGTGGCCGCGCGAATCGGCGCCGGCGGAATCAGCGGATTGCCGGTACGCGGGAACTTGTCAGCGGATATCGGCTCGGCGTCGTCATCAGCCGGTTCCATCATCTTCCAGCGCGCGATGCACCGTTCGATGCGCTTGTATCCGATAAGCGACGGGTCAAGCCCGACGTCGCGGAATATACCCGTCGGCGAGTCCCCCGCACGATACCGCTGCATGCAGTATTCGCGGAACTGGTCGGTGTATCGGATGCGGTTCCGTCCGACGCTGTTCACGGCAGGCAGTGAACGCAGGTAGTCAATCTCGTCGTCGTCAAACTCTCTGTCTTTCATGATGGTGCCCTCCAGCACTCTTCTCATCGATAGAGACGAACATGAAACGGAGGTTCGCCGGGATTCACTGCACTGTCTTCCCCGCAGTATCCTCCGAATCGGGACGCCCGCCCTGCCTCGTGAAAGGCAGGCGGATGGCCGAGTCAGCCGCCGATATACGATTCGCGGCGTGCACGGGTCATCATCGGCGACGTGCCTGGCAGCCGTGTCTCGCCCAAAACAGTCGCGACGGATGTCACCGCGGCGTAGGTCTCCGACTTCACAGGGACTTCCGAGGGTTCGGGGGTGTTCGGCGCGTCGGGGGTGGAGGTTTTCAGCACGGGCTTGGCATCGGCCATGGAATCGATCATGTGACCATCGACTTCGCCGGTCAGGATGACGTCGACGCCATTGGCGATGTCAAGCGTTGCGGCCAGAGCGATGTTGGCGGCCGGAGCGGCGGATCCGGCCTTGGCGGCGGTCAGCGGGGCCTCATCACCCACGCGCATGACTGGGGATTGCGCCTTGTGCACCGCGTTTGCGGCGGCGGCATCGCCTGTATATTTGCTGGATGATATTGATAATCGTTGCCTGAACCTGACGACGAAACGTCGATTTTCCCGAAACATGATACATCCTTCACTTCTTGCTTCGGGAGGGTTCATCCTACGCAAAAAGCGCAAAACCCCCCCCCCCCCCCGTGATTTCGAAGTGTAGCGCCAGCGGGAAGATATTTGGGGGACTATGTTTCTAAGGGGTTATGACGGGGAGTTACGGGGGTGTCTTTGGCGGCGCGATATGGTCGTGAAGGAGACCGTATGTGCGCGCGAGACGTCGGTACGGCCGGTCACCCCATACAGGTGCCCGGCCATACCGCAGCCGGTCACCGGCGACGGGAGCGCGCCGTCGTGATGGAGAATCCAGCGGCAAGCATGATGCATGCCGTCACTGCGAGCAGCAGCGTCTGGGCGCCCGTCTTCGAGAGGGTTTCCGTGCCCGCCGTGCCAGGTTTGGAGGTATCGGCATTGCCGCCGGCGCCGGGTTTGACGCCACCGGGACGCTCGGGCTGTCCGCCGCTGCCAGGCTGTTCGGGATCCTCGCCACCTCCTGGTTCCTCACCGCCGCCGGGCTGCTTGCGCTCCAGCCCGTCGCGAGCCTGAGTCAGGGCCTTTACGGCCTTGTCCAGATCGCCCTGCGTGGTGGATCGCCGTCCGCACTCCTCCTGCGCGGCGGCCAACGCCTCGGCGAACGCCTTCCACGATTCGGCAGTGTAATCGCCTTCCCTGAGAGCCTGAGCCGACGCGATGGCGTCGGACAACGGGCCACGGTCCAGACGCGCGTCGGACAGCGCGGCGATGGCATCATTCAGCCGTGCCGCAAGGGCGTCCACGTCGGACTGGGAGATGTGCGCCATGTCGGTGGCTACGGCGGCGGCAAGAGCCTCGCGCATCGTCGCCCACGCAGCCCTGTCGTACTGCGATTCGACCAGACCGTTCGCCGCCCGCTTCGCCGCATCCAACGCGGCCGCATCGATGTGCACGATTGACTCGTTGAACGCGGTCGTCGCCTGGCGCAGCGCGTCCGCCGCGGCGTCCACCTTATCGGCGTCTCCGGCGGCTGCACCGTGTGCGGCCTTGGCGTCGTCGATGGCCTGGCGCAGAGCGTCCGCGGCGCTTTGCGGATGCTGCCCCTCGTATTCGCCGACGCTGCCCGCCGTCTGCGCGTCCTCCAGCGTCTTGACCGCCGCATCCAGCACGACCTGATAGCGCTCCTGCGCGTCAAGCTGCGCGAGCGCCGTGTCGGCCGACCGCCGCAACGCAGCCGCGGCGTCATCGAGATCCTGTTGCGTCACCGTGCCGTAGGCGTCGGAGACCTGCTTGGCGCTTGCCCTCGCCTCGGCCAATGCGGCCGACGACGCGGGCAGGCCATGCGCGTCCAGAGACGCGATCAGCGCCGCGGCGTCATCGATCGCCACATACAGCGCGTTGCGGTCGAGCGACACGTAGCCGGTGCGGTAGAACTCGGACACCGCGTCTTCGACGGTCGTCGTCCACCGGCCGGCCTCGCGCGAGGTCAGTCCGGCGTCCAGCGCCGCCCGCGCCCGCTCCAGCACGACTTCGAGCTTGGTCTTCGCCGCCCGGGTGACGTTGCCGGCGTATTCGCCGACGGTGAGCTTGCCGAGCGCGGTCTCGACGGACGAGAGGTAGCTTTCCAGAGACGCCCCTGCATCCGCCTGATACAGGTACAACTCGTTGATGGCGACGGGGTTCTCGTTGAGCACGGTGATGCGTACCGCGTCGGTGTAGACGGGCCGTGCAAGGCGGGCCACGATCTCCGGCTTCATCTGCGCATTGCCGGAATAGTCGGTCAGCGTCTTCCACTGGTCGGCTGCACCATCGCCCGCACCGCCGCCGTCCTGCGGCACCACGCGGTATTCGGCCTTGAACCGCACCGGCTCGCTGTTACCGGAGGCCAGCAGGCCGAGCATGTTGATGTCCGCGGCCTTCGCGAGCGTGAATGTCAGGGTCTTGTCGGCCGTGGCCGTCAAGGTGGCCGCGCTGTCGCGGTCTCCGTCCGTCAGCTTGGCGAGGTCGGCGGCCGTGAGCGTCGAGCCGTCCGAGGCCGTCGTCTTGGCGTCGCGAGCCACGTTGCCGGGCGTCGCGTAGACCTCGATCTCGGACACCAATGGCCATGCGGGCGAGCCGCTGGAGGGGATGCGGGCGTCGGCGATGTCCATGCGGATGCGTGTGATGCTCATGCCGACCGGCACGTCCATCACGATGCCCTGCTGTTTGCTCAGGTCGGCTTCGGTTCGTTCGGCGACCGTATGTTCGTCGCCGTTCGCGTCGATCACCTTCAACGTGAACTGCATGCTGCGGTCGGGCTGGCCTTCCTCGAACTTGAGCCGTATGCTGTCGACCTCACGGGCCTTGGCGTAGTCGAGCTGGAACCATGCCGGCGTGGCGCCGTCGCGGGACACCCATGCGGTCGCCTTGCCGTCCACCAGCGCGCCGGCGTTCTCGGGCGCGTCCTTGGTGGGCGACGACGTGATGGCGGCCGAGGTGGCGATGTTCACGCCTTCGATGGTGTCGCCGGCCTCCTGCAGCAGTTCGAGTTCGGCGAGCGCCGGCCATGCGGTGCCACCGACCGACCCCGTGAACTCCACGGTGACGTGTTCGACCTCCTCGCCAAGATTCGCCGCATACACCTGATCGAGGGCGCCCTGGTTCTGCGTCTCGTCGATCAGTGTCCGCTCGGTACCGTCAGCGAGCCCCGCGACGACCCTGAACTGGAACAGGCGGCCGACCGTCTCGAACACGAGCCGCACGCGGTCCACACGCTGCGCCGACGCCAGGTCGATCCGATACCAGTTCGGGTCGGACCCGTTGCCGACCCACAGCGTACCGTCGTCGCCGTCGTTGCCGTTCGACGCGGGCCGCTCGCTGGGGCCGGCGCTTGCGGCGCCGCCGAGCGCCAGGTTCGTGTACTCGGGCTGCGGCTGCGCGGCTCCCCAGACGGACAGCTCGTAGATGCCGGTCAGGTCCCGCCCGTTCGTCGAATGCAACTTCCAACGCACCTTGGAGCCGAGTATGTCGGCGGCGACCTCGTTCTTGGAGCTGACGGCATCGGCTTCGCTGCGGCCTATCTCGACCCATCCCGAGCCGTTCCAGACCTCGATCTCGTAGCGCAGCGGGAAGTCGGCCGCGATCTGCTGCAGGGTGATGCCGGCGCCGGTGATCGAATACGTGCCGCCGAGGTCGACCACCAGCGTGGCGTCGGTCTTGCCCGTCTGCGTCCAGCCGGTGTCGGTGTTGCCGTCGGTCACGTCCGGGACGACGGTGCCGGTGTCCTCGTCGGTCACGTCATGTCCCAGCGCCAGGTTCGTGCGTTCGACCGCGGTGCCACCGTCGGTGACGTCGTCCATCGCGGTGACCGAATACTGGTCGAGGATGATCTTGCCGAGCGCTTTCTGGTCGACATCATCCGCGGCTTCGGTCGCGAAACCATACCCGTCCTCGTCGCTTTTGCGGTTCGCCCACTGCCAGCCGTAGTCGAACCAGTCCGGGTCGGTGAAGTCGGTGCCGTGCTCCAGTTTGTTCAGCCGGTTGTCCACGTACGTCTTCCACCGCCGATAGTAGTAGTCGCCGGTCAGCCCGGCCCACTGGCGGTTGGAATAGTCGATGAGCGAGCCGTTCTTGTTCAGACCCCACGTGGTGACGAGCGCACGCGCGTTGAGCTCGAACAGGTCGGCGGTCCAATCGTCCGCGCCGTCGAGCATCGTGCGGGCATCGTCGATCCATGCGCCCACGAGGAAGTCGTCCGAGCTGGAAAGCAGCTTGTCCTGCGCCTTGATGATGTCCAGCATCCGGGACGACAGTGTCCGGAACGTCTCCAGATCGCCCGACTTGTACGCCTGCCCGGCGAGCGGCTGGTATTCCTGGAAGCTGTTGGCCAGCACCTGCCGCATCACGTCGACGTAATCGTAGCGGAAGCCGGCCGAGTCCTTGTACGAGTCATACGCCTGCTCGAACAGGGCCGCGGCCTTCTCGAACTGCCGCTTGTCGTAATCTATGTCGCTGTGGCCCCACGTGGACGCCGAGCCGATGGTGTTGTCGGACGGGCGGGCGTTGATGATGGATTCGCTCGCACCCTGATAGTATTCGCCGTCCGTGTGCTTGTAGGCGGTGTCAAGCAGGATGTCCCACGCCTTCTCGATCGTCCCGTCGGTTCCGCCGTACCGGCGCTCGGCATACTCCTGCGTCCAGGAGCGATAGTCGACCGGATCCTGCTCCCAGGTCATGTCGAACAGCAGCTCGTAGACGATCGGCGAATTGTCGATGGCTTCGGGCGTGATGCCGATGCCGCGCATATAACCGCTGGAGTTGTAGGCTTTCGTGATGTCCTGGGAGATCACCTCCGGCACTCCGTCAAGGCCCATGCGTCCGCCGAAGTTGTGCAACATGTTCCACACCCACGGCACGCCCTGGTTCTCCATCGCGCTGGCCTGCGAGCGCAGGTCGCTCTGCAGGTCGAGCACGAGCGCCTGGCCCTTGTCCGCGAGCCCGGAGAGCTTCGTCTCGTCGATGCCCCACTGCCACTGCTGCATCACCCACACGGCCGCCGGGTCATGGTCGAGCATCTTGCGCTGCACGGTGCGGTAGATGTCGACGATGTCGAAGCCGTCTGGAACCATGCCGCCCTCATGGAACGGATCGACCGCGTAGTAGTTCGACACCTTGCCGAACACGTTCTCCTGAGCTTTGTAGAACGTGTCGCCGACCTTCTGGAAGTAGTCCTCCTTGCCGGCCGCCTTGTCGGCGTCGGTCAGATACGTCTTGATCATGTACGGGCGGTCGAAACCGGACCATGTGCCGGACGACGCGGCCACCGACGTCGGGTTCTTCTCCTGGAAGTCGGCCGGCACCTGACCGCCGAAGCCCTGGATGACCGGCGTGATGCCGTACGCCTGCATGCGGTCGTGGATCCTGCGGCCGAGCTCGACGCGCTGCTCGAACCATGCGGCGGGCAGGGGGCCTCCGACCGAGTACAGGTTCTGCATGTAGAACCATGCGTAGTATCCCGGCCCGGACAGGTATTCGCGCACCTCGTCGTCGCTGTAGCCGTATTGGGTGAGCGTCTCGCGCAGCACCTCCTCCTGTCCGACGATGTCGAGCATGAGGTTCACGCCGTTCATCGCCGCCCAGTCGAGGAACGGCTCGTAATCATCCCAGTTCCAGAACGCCATCGTGTACGAGTAGGTGCAGAAGTTGAGCGCGTACCGGTACTCGTAGTTCGTGTATTTGAGGATTTTCCGGCCGACTGCAGGCAGGCTCTCCGGCATGGACAGCTGGGAGCCGAACAGCGGGTTGTAGTCGACCTTGCACCAGTGGCGCAGATAATAATTGAGGCCGGACGCGAGCGAGACGCCGTTGTTGCCGCGGATGGAGATCCGGCCGTCGCCGGCGTCTGAGATTTCGAACACGTCCTTGCCGTCGGCCTTGCCGCGCAGCTGGAAGTCGAACTTGTCGACCCACCGCTCGCCGATCACGCGGCCGACGAGGTTTCTGACCTCGGTGACGGTCTTCTCGGCGGCATAGTCGGAGTCGGTCTCTACGCGGGCCCACTCCCGGCCCCACGAGCTTGAGTCGAAGTCGGTGACGGAGATGGCCTTGGGGCTGGCCTGCTCGTCGGAGACCTTGGTGCCGTGGAAAGCGACTTCGGCGAGGTTGACCTGCTGGGCGGCGGAGTTGTAGCTGACGCTGATGCGCGCGTATGCGGCTTCGGTGGCATCGATGGGATGCGTGTCGGCGGCACCGGTCGCGGGGGCGTCATCACTCTTGTAGGCCACCTTGCCGTAGTCGGCGCCGTCCTTGGACAGATAGACCTCGTAGTGGTAGTACGAGCCGGCGAGGTTGGTGATGTCGATCTGCGAGATGCTGTATGTGCCGTGCAGGTCGAAGTCGAGGAAGCGGCGGTAGTCCTGCATCGACGAGTCTGCGGGTGACTGCCAGTAGGTCGCCGGATCGCCGTCGACTGCGGCGGCCGCAGCATGGCCGTCCGCGGCGGCACCGCTCGCCGTGACGCCGGCGATCGCCGGTTCCACGGCGCGCGCGAGACGTCCGGATGTGATCAGGCCGCACAGGAGTGTCGCCATGGCGACGAGCAGGGCCGTCGCGCGACGCCGCCATGATCGGGGGCAGGTCGGAGGATGTTCGGGCGAGTGCCCACGACGATGACGAGCGGATGAAACCATCATTGGTCGCCCTTGCCTTCTCTTGATTTTCAGTAAGAACCGCACCGGCGAACATTGCCGGATCTTGTTAACAATATATACAAAGAATGGGACATGGCGCGCCCGCGTCACACCGCGCCGCGCCGCTTTCAACCGCCCCCGTACCACACAATGCGATTTTTGGCGGTTTTTGTGCTGGTGTGGTACAGCGCCGATTCAAGGCAATTCGGGCGAATTCCTCAGATCATTGGAAAATGGCGGTTCCTGAATTTCTGTTCGTTGCCATACCAGCTCAAAAACGCGTCGAAATCGCATTGTGTGGCAAACGCTGTGCCACACAATGCGATTTTGACCACAAATTGACGTGGTGTGGCACAATCCCCAGATGCCGGACCGCGGATATGCCGGCAATAGACAAAAAGGGTTCCAGGCGATGCACCCGGAACCCCGATATGCGGACAGGGCGAGATTCGAACTCGCGGTGGCTTGCACCACAACGGTTTTCAAGACCGTCTCTTTAGGCCGCTCAGACACCTGTCCTTATGTGCGCCATGAAGCGCACAAGATTCAATTATACATCCGGCGCGGATGTTCTCCGCCACCGGATGCGGTCGACGCCGAAGCGATCAGGCTTCCCACTTGGTCGGCTCGATGACTTCCTTGCCGCCCATGTAGGGGCGCATGGCCTGCGGAATCTCGATGGAGCCATCCTTCTGCTGATGGTTCTCCAGGATCGCGACGAGCCAGCGCGTGGTGGCCAGCGTGCCGTTGAGCGTGGAGACCGCGCGGGTGGAACCGTCCTCGTTGCGCTCGCGGATGTTCAGGCGGCGGGCCTGGTACTCGGTGCAGTTCGAGGTGGAGGTGAGCTCGCGGTAGCGGCCCTGGGTCGGGATCCACGCCTCGGTGTCGAACTTGCGGGCTGCGGAGGAGCCGAGATCGCCGGCGGCGGTGTCGATGACGCGGTACGGCACCTCGACCTTGGCGAGCATCTCCTCCTCCATGCTCAGCAGGTGCTGGTGCTCCTTGTAGGAGTCCTCCTGCTTGGTGTAGACGAACATCTCCACCTTGTCGAACTGGTGCACGCGGATGATGCCGGACGTATCCTTGCCTGCGGCGCCGGCCTCGCGGCGGTAGCAGGAGCTCCAGCCGCAGTAGCGCAGCGGGCCGTTGGACAGGTCGAGGATCTCGTTCTCGTGCATGCCGGCGAGCGCCACCTCGGAGGTGCCGACCAGGTACTGCTCGTCAGGCTCGCGAAGACGGTAGATCTCGTCGGCGTGGGAGTTGAGGAAGCCGGTGCCGGCCATGACCTCGGGACGCACCAGCGTCGGGGTGATGGCGAGCACGAAGCCGTGCTTCTCGGCCTGATCGACGGCCATGGTCAGCATGGCGATCTGCATGCGGGCGACCGCGCCGCGCAGGAAGTAGAAGCGGGAGCCGCCGACCTTGACGCCGCGGCGCATGTCGATGCCGGCCACGCCGGTGCCGAGGGTCAGGTGGTCTTTCGGCTCGAAGCCTTCGGCCGCGAAGTCGCGGGGCTGGCCGACCTTCTTGACGACAACGTAATCGTCCTCGCCGCCTTCCGGGGCCTCGGGTTCGACGACGTTCGACAGCTTCCACATGGCGGTGGTGTATTCCTCGGCGGCGGCGTCCGCGGTGGCCTTGTATTCGGCGACCTTGGCGGACAGCTCCTTGGTCTGCGCGATCAGCGCGGCCTTCTCGTCGGCGGGCGCGGCGGCAACCTTCTTGCCGATCTCCTTCTGCTGGGCGCGGGCCTCCTCGAACTCCTTGAGCGCGGAGCGACGGGTCTCGTCGGAGCGCAGCACCTCGTCGACCAGTTCGACGGATTCGCCGCGCTTGCGCTGGGATTCCTTGACAATGTCAGCATGTTCGCGAATGAATTGAATATCAAGCATGTGCCTAACACTACCGCCGTAAGCCGACACGGACAATACCCCTCGACCGGCCCTTGAACGGCCCGCCGCGCACATCACGGCCGCTCCCTCCCCTCGGCCGGCGCGGCCGTTGCATCGCCGCATCCGACTACGGAGCCGGAGAACAGAGTTCCGAGCGGATTCACACGACGTTCATTGCGGCTCCATGTGCCGTCTCTTCGGGCTTCCTACGCTGGCGTTGCACATCGGCTCCCGTGCGACGACCGTTCGCGCCCTGCGACGCGTCGCTCGGGAATCTTCAGCAAGAAGGAGTATCATGCATATTTCAACACGCATTCAAAGCCTGCTGGTCTCGGCAGCGCTGCTGGTGCCGCTGGTGGCGACGCCAGTCACCGTAGCCTACGCGCAGCCGACCGAGGAAAAGACCGCGGCGTCCTGGTCGGGCGTCGTCATCAACGAGGCGTATCTGTCCGGCGGCAGCAAGGGCGCCGCATACAAGAACAAATTCATCGAACTGTACAACACCACCGACAATGACGTGACGCTCGACGGCACCTCGCTGCAGTACCGTCCGGCGAGCGGCACGGGCGCGAGCAACGCCGCCGCCGACCTGACCGGCGTCATCAAGGCCAAGGGCCACTATCTGATCAAGGCGGGCTCGAACGGCTCCGACGGTGCCGAGCTGCCGCAAGCGGACGCCACCGCCACCAACCTCAACGCCAGCGGCACCAAAGGCACGCTGTTCCTCGCCGCCACGACAAGCAAGCTCAGCCCGGCCGTCGGCGACACCACGGCGAACGCCGACATCATCGACACGCTCGGCTACGGCGACACCAACACGTTCGAGAAGGCGGCTGCCATCGCGCCGACGAACAACACCGACGTGAAGTCGCTGAACCGTACGAACGGCGTGGACACAAACGACAACAGCGCCGACTTCACGCTGAGCGCCGACATCACCCCCGAAGGCACCGGCGAAGAATCCCAGCCGACACCGAAACCAGACCCGACGCCCGGCGACTGCCCGACCGGCGAGGCCGAAATCGCGCAGATCCAGGGCACCACCGACACCAGCCCGTGTGTCGGCAAGACCGTGACCACCACAGGCGTGGTGACCGCGGCCTACCCGGACGGCGGATTCAACGGCTACACCATCCAGACGCCGGCAACCGGAGGCGCGGTCAACCTCGCCGAGCACAAGGCGTCCGACGGCCTGTTCGTATACGATTCGAAGAACGTCAAGGATCTTCAGATCGGCGACTATGTCAAGGTCAACGGCACGATCAGCGAATACTACGGCCTGACCGAGCTCAACGCGAGCTCCGTCACGAAGCTCTCCGACAAGGTCGAGGCCCCGAAGGCCTCCACCGTGGCGTTCCCGAAGACCGACACCGAGCGCGAAAGCCTGGAAAGCATGCTGATCGCGCCGCAGGGCGACTACACCGTTTCGGACGTGTACAACACGAACAAGTACGGCGAGATCGGACTCGCGGCATCGAACAAGCCGTTCCTCAACCCCACCGTCAAGGGCCTCAAGGGCGACGCCGAAACCGGTGCCGCATACCAGGCCGAACTCGACCGCATCGAAGCCGAGGGCGTGTACCTGGACGACGGCTCCAGCCGCAACTTCCTCGACACGAAGTACCCGGACAACGCCGACACGCCGCTGCCGTACCTGTCGAACGACCAGCCGGTGCGCGTGGGCGAGAAGGTCACGTTCACCAAGCCCGTCGTGCTCGACTACCGCAACAGCGCGTGGCGCTTCCAGCCGACCGAACGCCTGACCGGAGACAACGCCGACGCGCAGCCGGTGACGTTCACCAGCACCCGCACCGACACGCCCGATCTGGCCGCGGTCGGAGGCGACATCAGGCTCGCCACGTTCAACGTGCTCAACTACTTCTCCACCACCGCCGACGAGACCGGCTGCTCCACGAGCAACGCCTACACCGACCGTGACGGCAACCCGGTCACCGCGAAGAACTGCGACGTGCGCGGCGCATGGGACAAGGCCAACATGGAACGCCAGCGGGCGAAGATCGTCAAGGCCATCAACAACCTCGGCGCCGACGTGGTCTCGCTGGAGGAGATCGAGAACTCTGCCAAGGCCGCCAGCTCCGTGCCGGCATCATTCAAGGGCGAGCGCCGCGACTACGCGCTCGCCACGCTGGTCGACGCGCTCAACGAGCAGGCCGGCGAAGGCACCTGGGCCTACGTGCCCAGCCCGCAGACCGTCCCCGACCTCGACGTGGAGGACGTGATCCGCACCGCGTTCATCTACAAGCCCGCCAAGGTCGCGACCGTCGGCGCAACCCGAATCCTCACCGACTCCGACGCGTTCAACGGCAAGAACGGCTACGAGCACGGCCGCCAGCCCGACGCCCAGGCGTTCAAGGCCAAGGGCGCCGCCGACTCCGACGCGTTCCTCGTCGTCGCCAACCACTTCAAGTCCAAGGGCTCGGCGAGCAACGCGCTCAACCAGGATCCCGGCGACGGCTCCGGCAACGCCGACTACACCCGTCAAGCGCAAGCCGACGCGCTGCTCGCGTTCACCGATGAGGTGAAGAGCGATCTCAAGCTGGAGAAGGTCTTCCTCGTCGGCGACTTCAACGCCTACTACGCCGAAAAACCGATCCAGAAGATCGTGGCGGCCGGATACACCGACCTGAGCGAGCAGGTGAGCGAAAAGACCGGCAAGTACACCTACGCCTACACCGTCAAGGACGAATCCGGCAACACGAACGGAGGGGTCGGCTCGCTCGACCACATCTTCGCCAACGAGGCCGCGATGCGGTCCGTGACCGGCGCGGACATCTGGAACATCAACTCCGTCGAATCCGTGGCGCTGGAATACTCGCGCTACAACTACAATGCGAAGAACCTGTACCAGGCCGATCAGTTCCGCGCCTCCGACCATGATCCGGTGATCATCGGAATCTCGGCCTCCGGCACGACCGGCGGCACGGCCACGCTGAATCTGCTGAACTTCAACGATTTCCATGGCCGTATCGGCAAGAACCTGACGGTGCCGTTCGCCGCTACCATCGAGCAGCTGCGCGCCGAGCACCCGGATTCGTCGCTGCTGCTGGCGGCCGGCGACAGCATCGGCGCCTCGCTGTTCAATTCGTCGGCGCAGAAGGACCAGCCGACCATCGACGTGCTCAACGCGCTGGGGCTCAAGGCCTCCGCGGTCGGCAACCACGAGTTCGACCAGGGGTACGACGACCTGACCGGCCGCGTGATCGGCACCGACGGCAAGCGCAACGCGCAGTGGGATTATCTCGGCGCGAACGTGTACAAGAAGGGCACCGGTACGCCGGCGCTTCAGGAATACAGCATCCAGAACGTCAATGGCGTGCGGGTCGGCGTGATCGGCGTGGTCACGCAGGAGACCTCCACGCTCGTCTCCCCCGGCGGCATCGAAGGCATCGAGTTCGGCGACCCGGTCGAGGCCGTGAACCGCGTGGCCCGTCAGCTCACCGACGGCGACGAGTCGAACGGCGAGGCCGACGTGATCGTGGCCGAATACCACGAGGGCGCCGCCTCCAACGAGGATGGCGCCACCGCCAAGCCGACCATCGACGAGCAGAAGGCCGCCAGCCCGGTGTTCAAGAAGATCGTCGACGACACCGACCCGGCGGTCGACGTGATCTTCACCGCGCACACGCACATGAAGTACTCGTACACCGATCCGGCCCACAACGGACGCCCGGTCATCCAGACCGGCAGCTACGCCGCGAACATCGGCCAGGTCGTGCTCGACTACGACAAGGCCACCGGCACCGTCACCTACCGCAAGTCCGGCAACGTGGCGGTCGACACCAGCAAGAGCGACGACGAGCTCGCGGCCGCCGGCGACGACACCGTCAGGAACGTGAAGAGCATCGTCGACGCCGCCGTGGCCAAGGGCCAGGAGGAAGGCGGCAAGCCGGTCGGCTCCATCGCCGCCGACATCACCACCGCCTTCAAGGACGGCGCGCGCGACGACCGCGCCTCCGAATCCACGATGGGCAACCTCGTCGCCGACTCGCTGCTCGACTCACTGTCGTCCGAGGACCGCGGCGGCGCCGAAATCGGCGTGGTGAACCCCGGCGGCCTGCGCGCCGAATTCTGCAAGACCGGCGACAACGAGAAGTGCACGATCGCCGCCGACGGCACCATCACCTATGCCCAGGCCAACGCCGTGCTGCCGTTCCTCAACAACCTGTGGACCACCACGCTCACCGGAGCCCAGTTCAAGGAAGCCCTCGAACAGCAGTGGCAGACCGACGCCGACGGCAACGTGCCCTCCCGCCCGTACCTGCAGCTCGGCCTGTCGCACAACGTCTCCTACACCTATGATCCGAACGCGGCGCAGGGCAATCACATCACTTCGGTGACCGTGAACGGCAAGCCGCTCGACCTCAAGCGCGAGTACCGCATCGGCTCCTTCTCGTTCCTGCTGCAGGGCGGCGACAACTTCCGCGCCTTCGCCGCCGGCAAGGACACGAAGGACACCGGTCTGGTCGACCGTGACGCATGGATCGACTACATCTCCAAGAACTCGCCGCTCAAGCCGCGCTACGACCGTCGCGCGGTGGCCGTCACCGGCATCCCGGCCGATGGCAAGGTCACGGCCGGCACCTCGTTCGATCTGCAGTTCTCGAAGCTCACGCTCACCTCGCTGGGCGTGCCCGCCGAGACCAAGCTGGTCGCCACGATCGACGGCACCGAGGTCGGCTCCGCGGCCGTCAAGGACGGCGACACCGCCACATTGCAGGTCGCGGTTCCCGCCGGGCTGCCGGCTGGCGCGGCGACGCTCACCGTCAAGGCCATGACCAACGGCACAACCGTGACGCTGCCGCTGACCGTCGCCGCCGGCACCTCGACCAAGCCGCAGCCCGGCAAGCCCGGCCAGACCGAGCAGCCTGGTCAGACGAAGCCCGGTACGGGCGATGAACGGCACGACGGCGCGAACAACGCAGCCGGCAATGGCGGCAACGCCGGCGCCGTCGAGCAGCTGTCGCAGACCGGCGCACCCGTGGTGGCGGTGGTCGTCGCCATGATGGCGCTGCTGGCCGCCGGTCTCACCGCGGCCCGCACGTCGAAGCGAGCCGATCGCATACGCTGACCGGCCAGCTGAACTGGCCACAGTCCTCCGCGTGGTGGGACGCGCCCCAACGGGTGCCTCCCGCCACGCGGATTTTTTATGCGCGCAGCGAGACCGGGGGTGGTCGCCAACACACCAAGCCACCGTCAGACTCGCTACGCGAGCCAGCTCCCACCAGCAGGAGCAAGATGACGCACCTCCCAATGACAACACAAGACCGAGGCCGGTCGCCGTGGCATCCGCTTCGTCCCTCTCCCCACGCATGCCCCGCCCGTGAATATCGTGTGGGAATCGTCGAATTTCGGCAGGGCGAAACCATTACAAGCCACTTGAACGTTCACAATGGGAGGTATGCCGCTAGCCGCCATCATCACCATAGCCATCATCGCCGGCGTCATCGTCCTCATCGTCGCCGTGACGTTCGCCCTTCGCGCCCGCCGCCACAAGCGACTGTCGCAGCAGCTCGTCAAACGCAACGACGATCAGGTGCATTACGTCTTCGTCGTGAACCCGTCCAAGCCGCAGGCCGCCCAGCGGCGCGCGCACATCGAACAGTTCTGCCGTGACAAGGGACTGACCGACGTGGAATTCATCGACACGCAGCTCGACAAGGACGGCCGCGCATGCGCCAAGGAGGCGCTCGCCAACGGCGCCGACGTAGTGGTCGCGGTCGGCGGCGACGGCACTGTCCGCACGGTCGCGAGCGCCATGTCCGGCACCGGCCATGCCATGGGCATCATCCCGATCGGCACCGGCAACCTGTTCGCCCGCAACATGGGTATTCCGATCGACGACATCGACGCGGCGCTCACCGTCGCCACATCGCACGGGTCGCGGCACGTGGACGTCGGCCGTCTCTCGCTGCTGGACGATCCGAAGGCCGATCACGGCCACGCATTCCTGATCATCGCCGGGGTCGGTTTCGATGCCGCCATGATCGACGACACCGACCCGCAGCTGAAGAAGAACATCAGCTGGCTGGCGTATTTCGTCGGCGGCGTGAAGAACCTGTTCACCCCGAAATACCGGGGCGACGTGACCATCACCAGCACGGACGGCAGCATGCACACCCGTCATGGCGTGGCATTCCGCACGTTCATGGCCGGCAACTGCGGGCAGATCCCCGTGTTCTCGCTGATGCCCAACGCCTCATACGACGATGGCATCCTCGATTTCGAGATCATCGACACGTCGGGCGGCATTTTCGGCTGGGCGAACCTGTTTGGCGATGTAGTGCACCAGACCATCACCGGCAAGCCCGGATCGAACCCACTGTCGACGAATTCGACGATGGACCAGATTCAGGGAGTGAGCGCGGAGATCACGCTGGAGAAGCCGGTGCTGGCCCAGGTCGACGGCGACATGCTCGGCCGCACGCGGCATCTGCGATTCACCGTCGACCGCGAGGCGCTGTGCGTGCGCGTGCCGGAGGTCGCACCCGACATGTCAGCGACGGGAATCATCCCGCCGATTCGCGATTGATACGAAACCGACGCTCTCAAAACTTGCAGATAGAGGCCATTCTTCATGAAAAATGGCCTCTATCTGCAAGTTTTGAGAGCGCTACTCATGCTTACGTGCATCCGCGACGACCCGTGCGACGTGCAACGCCAGGTATGCGACCTCATCTTCGGTGAGGTTGGAGCCCAGACGCAGCGAGGCGACGGTGCCGATGGTCTGCGCGCACTGCATGGCCTTGGGATATGACTGCCGGATCGATGCGATGATCGGCTCGGGTTCCTTGTCGAGCTGCTTGCCCTGATGGATGCGTACGAACAGGTAGCGCAAATGGGTGATGAACCGGCCGACGTTGACGCTGTGCTGATCAAGCGAGACGCCGTAGGTCTGCTCGATGATGGTCAGCATCTGCTGGATGACGCCGGTCATCTTGTATGTGTCGGACAGGTCGCCGTTCGCGAAGCCGGCGTTGACCAGATGCAACGCCAATGCCACGGTCTCGCTGCCGGGCAGGACACCGTTCAGGTGACGGTTGAGTTCATTGACCAGCCGCGAGGCCTGCGCGTACTCGGACGCGTACAGCGACTGGACTTCCGCCTGCAGCGGATATGCGATGTTGACGTGGCGCTGCGCCCTCTGCACCGCACCGGTGATGTGGTCGGCGAGCGCCATGACAAGCGTGGGCTGCGATTCGGCCTGTTCCGCGAGCCCGGTCGCCGTCATGGCGTCCGTCACCAGTCGAATGATCTCCGGAGGTATCTCGGACAGCAGTTCCGCGATATGGTCCGGGTCTCGGCCGTCGGCCGGAACGAACACGCGCACGATTTTCGCGTCGTCGACGCGCTGGCCGGGTTTGGCCTGGAATCCCAGGCCGCGCCCGGTGACGATGACCTCGCGGGCACCGTCCTTGGCGAGTACGACGTTGTTGTTGAACACGCGAAGAATTTTCACGGCATTCCTTCCGGCCGCTCGGCCGTTGCGCCGATTGGCTCTTGATGCGGTCAGCGCTGGATGTCCAGCACTTCCTGGCCCGCCTGCACGTCCACGCCCGTCTTCGGGGTGACGCCGGCAAGCGCCGCGGTGTTCAGCACCGTCATCAATGTCGTGGTGCTGTATCCCGCCTCCTTGACCTTATCAAAGTCGACGGTCACCAGCGTGTCGCCCGCGTTCACGCGCTGGTTGGCGCTGACGGCAACGTGGAAGCCCTCGCCGTTCATCTTCACCGTGTCGATGCCGACGTGCACCAGCACTTCGATGCCGTCGTCAGTCTTCAGGCCGAAGGCGTGACCGGTCTCGGCCACGGTCTGCAGCACGCCGGAGACCGGCGCGACCACGGTGGAATCAGTGGGCTGGATGCCCACACCCTCGCCGAGCGCGCGGGAGGCGAACACCGGGTCGCCGGCGTCGTCGAGCGACACGACATGGCCTGCGACGGGGGCGCCGACCGTGGTGGTGCGAACGGCGGTGGCAGTAGCGGTCGCGGTGGCGGTCGCCACCGGTGCAGCGTCCGCCGGCGCCGTCTCGACGGCGGTCCCGTCAGACTCGCTGGCGGCGTTCATCTCGGCCTTCTGCTCGGGAGTACGGTAATCGAGCATGATGATCAGCACCATCGAGACGATGAACGACACGGCGATGGAGACGGCGTACACCCACATCTGGCTGAACACCGGGATGGTGAGCAGGGAGGTGAACGCGAACGCGTTGGTGGTCACGCCGCGCACCGATTCGCCGGCTGCAGTGACGGACGGGAACAGCCAGCCGAGCACCGCGATGACGACGCCACCGGCGAAGCAGCCGACCAGCATGCGCTTGTAGATCAGCTTGTAGCGCAGGTGGATGCCGTACAGGCTCGGCTCGGACACGCCACCGAGCAGGCCGGCGGCGAGGGCGCCGAGCGAGGTCTGGCGCATGTCCTTGTTCTTGTCGCGGATGGAGATGAACAGCACGCCGGCGGTCGCGCCGAAGCAGGCGAAGTTCCACACGCCCATCGGGCCCTGGATGAAGTCGTAGCCAAGGGACTGGATGTTCATAAGCATCAGGGCGTTGAGCGGCCAGTGCAGGCCGAGCGGCACGAGGAACGGGTAGAGCATCGGGATCAGGATCGCGAAGATGAACGGGGCGTGGCCGTTGAGCCAGGCCAAGCCGACGCCGAGCCAGTTGCCGGCGAGGATGCCGAGCGGGCCAATGAGGAAGGCGGTGAGGGCGCCGACGATGATCATCGAGAAGAACGGCACGAACACGATCTGCACGCTGTCGGGGACAATCTTCTTGAGCCCGTGGTAGACGAGCGCGAGCACGGCAGCCATCAGCAGCGGCACGAACACGTTGCCGCTGTAGTCGTTGAGCAGCATCGGAATGCCGAACACCTTGGTCGAGCAAGAGGTGGTGCCCAGCGTGGCGCTCTTGACGCAGGTGGTCACGCCCTTCCACTTTTCGGAGTCCATCAGGTCGGCGAACTGCGGGGTCATCAGAGCGGCCATGATGGAGCCACCGAGCCACGGGTCGACCCTGAGCTTCTTCGAGGCGTTGTAGGCAATCATGATCGGCAGGAAGTAGAACACGCCCTTCCAGATGGCCTTGATGAACACCAGGCTGGTGTTGGCTTCCTCGCTCGGCACGATACCGATGGAGATGCACAGGTTGACCAGGGCGATGATGATCGACGCGCCGAGCAGCACGCCCAGGATCGGGCGGAACGAGTCGGACAGGTACTCGAAGAACGAGTCCATCCACGCGACTTTGCCGCGCACCTTGGCGCGTTCGGCGGCTTTGACGTCGGCATCGGACTGCGCCTTGTCGCCGGCGACCGCGCCCTTGCCAGCGCCGACGCCCGCCATCTCGGGCAGGTGCATGATGTTCTCGTACATCGTGGCGACCGCGCCGCCGATGACGACCTGGTAACGGTCGCCGGACTGCGGCACCGCCCCCAGCACTCCCTTCATGGTCTCCAGCCGGTGCTGGTCTACTTTGCCCGCGTCGACGAGTTCGAAGCGCAGGCGAGTCGCGCAGTGCGTCAGGCTCTTGACGTTGCCCGCGCCACCGATCGCTTCGATGATCTGCGATGCAGTTGATGCTGCCATCTCACATCCCTTTCCGTGAATCTTCCATTGATCCGTCTCCGGTGCCGGGCCGCAAAACAAAAAAAGACCTGAGATATGGATAGTCCTATCCGTATCTCAGGTCTTGCGTCTTGTCGACTTGCAACCCTGCATCGAGTCGATTGATATGTTAACTTCAGATGAACTGCGACACGCCGATAAATCACAAAGATGGAATCGCAACCATTCGGGCGATGAGCTGGTGGCCGATGCGGCCCGCCTTTCATCTATATAAACATCTATATAAGCATCATCGCCGGCTCACGCGACGCATGTTTCGCGGGCACCCGTCACTGTGCGCGGGTCGCGTCACGCTGTGCGACCCCGCACCAAGTGACGCTATGACGAAAACCCTTGCAATCACTGGGCTTTGGGGATATCGTCACTGTGCGAGGGGTCGCGCAGCGTGACGCGGCCCGCGCACAGTGACGCAAAACCCGCGCAGCGTGACGACCGGTCGGAACATAGAGCACCGACCGGCCGTATGGCGTGGAACCATTTTCGGATCTCGCCGCGCGAGACATCACCCGCAATTGACGGGGCGGGCGGCGCGCTCGCGGCTCAGCCCGCACGTACGCCGCCTTACGGACGCATCACGGCGCCCATCCGCGAAGACCCGCTACCGCTACAGCGTGAACTTCCGGGAAGCGGCGGCTCCGGTCGTGGCGAAATCGGAGCCCTTGGACTGCAGCGAGGCCACGGCCGTCACCTTGTGCGAGCCGGGCGCAAGCGCCTTCGGCAGACGAACCGTCCAGGCACCGGCGTTCCCGACGATCGCGACGTAGCTCTTGCCATCCACCGTCACCGTGACCTTCGCGCCGGCGGCGGCATCGACCATACCGGATATCTGGCCGGCGGCGAGCTTGGCGAACTTCGGCTGTCCGACGTTGATGGACAGGTTGAAGCCGTGCTTGAACATCGCCTCGGCGTTGTACTTGCTGTCAACGATGGCGAAGCCACCGGCGACCGCATCGTCATCGGCCGCGTCATCGCAGGAGCTCATGTTGCCGTACGAATCCACGCCGATCGAGTAGTGGCCGGACACGATGGCACCGCCCGAGTCACCGCTCAGCAGGAAGGCGCTGAAGTGGAAGTCGTACACGTCGAGCAGCTCGCCGTTGTCGTTCACGCTTTCGGTGACCTTGTCGGCGGTGACGACGCCGCATGTCCAACCGCTGGTCGAACCGGACTTGCAGGCGGGCATACCGATGGTGACGCAGACGCGTCCCAGACCTGCAACGGGATGCCATCATCCTGCGTGAAATTACCCACACCCTTGGTGGTCAGGTCTGGGCCGGTGGTGTCTGCGCCTCACGTGGACAGCTCGGCCGGGTTCTTGTACTTGCTCGTGGACAGGCGGTCGAGTATACCGGCATCGTTGTTGTCGCCGACATGGCCGTATGCGGTCGCGCCGACGGTGTCGCGCAAATCGGAGACGTTCTCCTTGCGGCTGCGTACGTGGTGGATGCCGGGCACTACCACGAACGCAGCCGATGGCACTGTCACTTTCGACCAGCTGCCGTTCGACGCTGCCGGCACGTACGAGTACACGCTCGTGCAGGTCGCCGGCAACGCCGATGGCGTCACGTATGACAGCACCGAGTACGCGGCGACCATCACCGTGACCGCGACGGCCGACAACACGCTGACCGCCGCCGTCTCGTATGCGAAGGATGGCGAGACCGTTGACGCGGCCACGTTCGCCAACATGCACAAGGCGCCGACGAAGCCTGGCGAGCCGACGCAGCCGGCTGAGCTCGTTAGTTAAGCCCGGTACCAAGCCGACCAAGCCCAGCAAGCCGAAGGTCACGATCTTCAAGCCGCAGGTTCAGGTCGCGCCTTCCGCCGATGCGGTGAAGACGCTCGCGAAGACCGGTTCCACGACCGGTGCCATCGTGATTGCCGCCCTCTTCGCGGCAAAGGCCAATCCATCAACCTCTCGCCGGTTCCAAGCGCCTTTGATTCCCCATGCCGTTGGCATATCGGCGTCGATGGCCAACACAGACCGCCTCTGCCGTGCCATTTCCACTCGTCCCTTCCTCCCGCGTCTCCATCCCCTATGTTCCGCCCTTCGCCATCCTGTCCTCCGGGGCTATCCGTCGTACTCTGTCACTCCACTAATCAATCCTCTAGGGTCAATCGTGCTTCCTCGCATCCTTGTCGCCGTGCCCCTTTTCCGCCATGTCCCTTTCCTCCGCGTCTCTTTTCGCTGCATTCTTTTCCGCCTTCCCCCTCCCCGCCGTCATCCTCTTATCTGGTACACCGGTACATTACGGGTTCAAATAGCCGTTATTCACAATTGCATGTGCGAAATGGTCGTTTTTGGGCTTTGAAACGACCATTTCGCACGGGGGATACCAGATAACGGCTATTTGAACCCGTAATGTACCGGTGTACCTAATGACAGAGCGGATAGAGCTGGGCGCACATGGCATGCGCAGGCAGCACGCCCGGCAACATCACCAACATTCTCGAACAAAAAATCACAATTTCTCACAAAAACGTAACCCAAATGACACCGGTCGTGGCAAAATAGAAGCATGGTAGCAAACAATGCGGGCAAGCCCGCCACCCCAGCTGATCTGATCAATGTCGACGAAGTCATCGGCAAGTACTATGACCTCGTCCCCGACCCGGCGGTTCCGGAGCAGCGTGTCATCTTCGGCACGTCCGGCCACCGTGGTTCGTCCCTGAAGACCTCGTTCAACGAGGCCCACATCGTCGCCATCACACAGGCCATCGCCGAGTACCGCAAGAAGGCCGGCGTCACCGGCCCGCTGTACCTCGGACGCGACACCCACGCCCTGTCCGGTCCGGCCGAGAAGACCGCCATAGAGGTGCTCGTCGCCAACGGCGTGCACGTGCGCGTCGACTCCCGCGGCGATTTCGTCCCCACGCCAGTCGTCTCCCAGGCGATCCTGACGCACAACCGCGCGGCCGACGGCACCCAGCGCTTCGAAGGCGAGGGCCTGGCCGACGGCATCGTGGTCACCCCGAGCCACAACCCGCCCACCGATGGCGGCTTCAAGTACGATCCGGTCACCGGCGGCCCGGCACCGGCCGAGACCACCAACGCCATCGCCGCCCGCGCCAACGAACTGCTCGGCGACTTCAAGTCCATCAAGCGAGTGCCCTACGAGGAGGCCATCAAGTCCGAGTACGTCGAGGGCTTCGACTTCCGCGAGCACTACGTCGCCGACCTGGGCAACGTCATCGACTTCGACGTGATCCGCGACTCCGGCGTGCGCCTGGGCATCGATCCGCTTGGCGGCGCCTCCGTGAACTATTGGCCGCTCATCAACGAGAAGTACGGCCTGAACATCGGCGTGGTGCGCCCCGAGGTCGACCCGACCTGGCGCTTCATGACCATCGACCACGACGGCAAGATCCGCATGGATCCGAGCTCCCCGTACGCGATGAAGGGCCTCGTGGACCAGCTCAACGCCGGTGCCTGGGACAAGTACGACCTGGTGGGCGGCACCGACCCGGACGCCGACCGCCACGGCATCGTCTGCCCGAACTGGGGCGTGATGAACCCGAACCATTACATCGCCGTGTGCGTCGAGTACCTGTTCGGCGGCAACCGTCCGGGCTGGCCGGAAGGCACCGGCATCGGCAAGACCCTGGTCTCCTCCTCCCTGATCGACCGCGTGGCCTCGTCCATCAACGCGAAGCTCGTCGAGGTTCCGGTCGGCTTCAAGTGGTTCGTGGATCCGCTGTTCAGCGGCGAGGTCGCGTTCGGCGGCGAGGAGAGCTCCGGCATGAGCTTCCTGCGCCGCGACGGCCGCGTGTGGACCACCGACAAGGATGGTCTGATCCCCGACCTGCTGGCCGCCGAGATCACCGCCAAGACCGGCAAGAACCCCGCGCAGCTGCATCAGGATCAGGTGGCTCGCTTCGGCGAGAGCTGGTACAAGCGCGTCGACACCCCGACTACGCTGGAGCAGAAGGCCAAGTTCGCCAAGCTCACCGGCGATGACGTGGCCGCCACGCAGCTGGCCGGCGAGGACATCACCGCCAAGCTGACCGAGGCGCCGGGCAATCACGCCAAGATCGGCGGCCTGAAGGTCACCACCAAGGATAACTGGTTCGCGGCCCGCCCGTCCGGCACCGAGAACATCTACAAGGTGTACGCCGAATCCTTCGTCTCCCCCGAGGCGCTCGACAAGGTGCTCGACGAGGCCAAGCTCGTCGTCGACAAGGCATTGGGCGAATGAGATCCACGCAACGCATGGCCGGGCTGGCGGCCCGTTAGCCACCAAACGACCGACCCCGAGGCCCTTTGCGGATCAGCTTCCGCGAAGGGCCTTCGCATTACACCCATGGGCCGTCTGGATGAACGCCGTGACCGGGCCCACCTCGGGTGTGGATAACCATGTGGATAAGTCCGATTCACGCTTCGCTCCGCCCACCGCATCTGATATGATGACGGTATCATAGCCGCATAGGACAGGACTACGGCTCCGACTTCGGCGCGCGTGCGTACAGTGGTGCGCCCACTCGCGTCGACCGGTCCCATCGTCGCCAAGGAAGGGGACGAAAGACGGATACACCTCGGTTTGGGCGCACCACCATCCGCATAAGTAAGGACATCACCATGACCAGCACCAGCAGCACCGACGTTCCATCCGCGATTTCCGCGAACGCCCTCATCATCGGATTCGGCAAGGGAGGCAAGACATTGGCCGCAAAGCTCGCTTCAACGGGCCGAACTGTCGTCGTGGCTGAAGCGAACGCCGACATGTACGGCGGCACCTGCATCAATATCGGATGCCTGCCGTCCAAATCACTGATCCTCTCCGCCGATCGGGCGCGGCGAGAGGGCGCGAACCGTACCGCCGAAACCCGCGAAGCGGCATTCGAAGCCGCCATCAGGGAGAAGCGGCGCGTCACCGCGATGTTGCGCGACAGAAACTACCATAAGCTGGCCGACCAGGGCAACATCACCGTGATCACCGGCCGCGCGCGCTTCACCGGCGCCCACAGTGCGGAAATCACCACCGCCGACGGACCGGTCGCCGTGGCCGCGGACATGATGTTCATCAACACCGGTGCCACGCCGCACATTCCGGACATTCCCGGCATTCGCACCACTCCGGGCGTATACACCAGCACCGGTCTGATGGACGTCGACGAGCTTCCGCAACGGCTGGTGATCATCGGCGCCGGATTCATCGGACTTGAGTTCGCTTCGATGTTCGCCGATTTCGGCACGGCGGTCACCGTGCTGCAGCACAGCGACGAGTTCCTGCCACGCGAGGACGAGGATGTGGCGGCCGCGATCCGTGCACAGCTGGAATCGCAGGGGGTCAGGTTCCTGTTCGGCGCGGACACCAAGGCGATCACATCGGCGGATGACGGCATCAGGCTGTCCGTCTCGATGAGGGGCACGTCGGACGTCGGCTCCGAAGCGCGTCTGTGCCTGTCCACCGACGCGGTGTTGGTGGCCACCGGACGCACGCCGAACGTCGAGGGCCTGAATCTCGAGGCGGCGGGCGTGGAACTCACCGAACGCGGCGCCGTGAAGGTCGACGACCTGCTGCGTACCACCGCCGACGGCATCTGGGCTTTGGGCGACGTGAACGGCGGCCCGCAGCACACGTACATCTCGCTGGACGACTACCGCGTAGTATGGTCTCAGCTGAACGGTTCCGCGCGCCCGTACACGCTGAGCGACCGTCGCAACGTGCCGTCAAGCACGTTCCTGCACACGCCGTATTCGCGTGTGGGCCTGAATGAGCGCGAGGCGAAGGCGGCGGGACTGGATTACGTGGTCAAGCGACTGCCGGTGGCCACGGTGCCCAAGGCCCAGGTGATGCGTCGGCCGGAGGGCATGATGAAGGCGCTCGTCGAGAACGGCACCGACCGCATTCTCGGCGCGATGCTGCTCGCCGCCGAATCGCACGAGGTGATCAACATCGTCAAGCTGGCGATGGATATGGGCGCGCCGGCCAGTACACTGCGCGACATGATGTTCACGCATCCGACCATGGCCGAAGCGCTGAACGACCTGTTCGCGTAACGGTCGCGGATCGCGCGTGTCCGCGATACATTTACACAGCGTCCAACAAATCGGGGCTCCCCTCCTTGGATTGGAGGGGAGCCCCTTGGGTTATCGGCTAGTCAGCCTGCCGTCACACCTCACGGCGGCGACGGGCGTAGGCCACGGCGCCCAGGCCAGCGCACGTGGCGAGCGCGATGATGATCGCGAACACCTGCACGTCGGCGCCGGTCTTGGAGATGTCGTCACCCTTATGAGTGCCGCTCTGGGTTCCGTCGCCCTTGTTGTCACCGGGTGCCTGCGACTTGAGAGTCAGGCCCTTGATGGCGGCTTCAAGCGCGTCGGCCATCGCGTCGACCTTGCTCTGCTGGTCGATGGTCAGTCCGCGCTTCACGGCCTTCTTGGCCGCCTCGAACTTCGCCACCGAGTCGGCGGTGTAGCCGCTCAGGTCCGAGGGGACCTTGGCGAGCAGGTCATCGATCTTGCCGTAGTCAGCGGACTTGTAGGCAAGCTTGGCCTCGGCGGCTTCGAACGCCTCCTTGGCTTCGGTGAACTCGGCAATCCCGACTTCGCCTTCACCGGCGGCGGCCAGCTTCTTCAGCGCCTTGTAGGCGTCGGAGTAGGCCTTGTAGCTGGCGTCGGTGTAATAGCCCTTGTCGTTGTCCTTGAGCTTGATGCCGTCCACGTAGTCCTTGACGCCGGTGGCGCGGGCATCCAGCTTGGCGACCGCAGCGTCGATGGCGGCGACGCGCTCGGCGAGCTCCTTGACGGTGCCGGACTTGTACAGCGTGTCGAGACCCTTGACGACCGGGTCGGAGGTGGTGTCGTCCTTCGCGGCGAGCAGCTTGGAGAGCGCCTCGTAGCTGGCCGTGGTGTACTTGGACGAGTCGACCTTGCCGGCTTCGGCGACCTTCGCCTTGAGTTCGACGGTGGAGACCAGGGCCTCCTTCGCCGCCTTCATGGCGTCGATGTTCTGCTGGTTGAGGCCGGCATCCCCCTTGACCTTGTCGCTCTTCGCCTTGGCGATGGCGTCGGTCAGGGCCTTGTAGCTGTCGGTGGTGTACTCGCTGCCGTTAACCTTTTCCATGTCGGCGATGGTCTCGTCGAGCACGGTGGTGTCGGGCGGCGTCGTGGTGCGCACCAGCGCGTTCTCGGCGGCGGTCAGCGCGGTCAGCGCGGCGGCCACCGAATCGGTGGTGCCGTTGACCAGCTTCGCCTTTGCGGCCTTGAGCGCGTCGGAGTACGCCTTCCACGAGTCGGCGGTGTAGTTCGCCTCCACGTAGTTGCTCTCGTGCGCGATCTGGGCCTTGAGGGCGGCGACGTTCACCAGCGCGGTCTTGGCGGTGGTGTACTCGGCGGTCTTGGTCTTGAACGTGGCCGGCTTGGTGCCGTCGGCGGCGATCAGGGTGTCGAGCGCCTCCTTAGCGGCCTTGAAAGCCGCGTAGGAGTTCGTGGTGTAGTCGGCCTCGTCGATCGTGGCGAAGCTGTCGACGGCGATCGTCGCGAGCTCACGCTGGTAGGTGGAGTCCTTCAGCGCGGCGAGAGCGTCATCGACGGCCTTCTTGAGGCTTGCGGCGTCTGCTGTGGACAGGTTGTTCGTGTCCTTCAGCGCTTCCTTGACCTCGTCGAGCGCGTCGGTGTACGCGGTGAACGTCACTGTCGTGTAGAAGTGGCCGTCGTTGGTGACGGCTGCATCCACGAGCTTGCGCAGCGCGGCGACCGCGGCAGCGTCGGCCTTGGTCTGCGCGGCGTCGATGGCGCTTTGCACGGCGCTGGCTGCGGCGTCGATCGAAGCCTTGCCGACCAGCGGGCTGCCGTACACCGCCTGGGCGGTGGCCTTGGCCTCGTCATACGCGGTCTTGGCGTTCGCGGTCCAGGCGGAAGTGTCGACGGTCGCGTCGATCTTCTCCTTGAGCGCCGCCTTGGCCGTGGTGATGTCGGCGTCGGTGTCGGCCGAGTCGAGCGTGATGAACTCGGAGATCTCGGGGATGGCGTCACCCCACGCGATCTTGACGCTGAGCAGCTGCTTGCCGTCCGGCACCTTGAACTCGTTGATCGCCTGTTCCAGCGTTCCGAACGTCACCTCGGAGGTGGAGCGGGCGGCTGTACGAGCCGTCACACCGGAAGTGGTTCCGGTCGCCGCGTCGTACACCGTACCGGTGACGGTCGCGCCACTGGCGGCACCCGACTGCACGATGCGGAACGACTTGATGTCGCTCGGGTCATCGATCTTGTAGGTCAGGGAGCCATCGGCCGCACTCGGCTTGTACGTGGTGGTCAGGTCGCCGTCGATCATGTTGCTCGGCGCGTGGCCGCGCTCCTCGACCTTGGTGGCGGAGAACGCCGCGTTCGCCTCGGTGGAGACGTAGGCGCCCTGATTCACCATGAACTCGTTGAACGCGAGTGCACGCTGCGGGTAGTCGGCGGTGGTCAGCAGACGCAGGTAGCGCATGCCGGTGCCGTTGGCGATGTCGTCCTTGCCGTAGTAGAAGACATTCGGGTAGTTGGAATCGGTCTTCTTGTTCGTGTCGCTTATGTCGCCGAACGCGGTCGTGGTGTCGGTGTCGGACACACCGTCGCCAATCTCGAACGCGTCAACCCAGGTCTTGCCATCGACGGACATCTGCACCTTGGTGTCGCGGATGTAGTCGTACTGCGTGTCCTGCGTGTAGATGCGCAGCGAGGTGATGTCGATCGGCTGACCGAGATCGAACACCGCGGTGTTGCCCTGTCGCGGCTGGCCGGCGAACTTGATGACCGTGGTCATATCGCCGTCGAACGCGTTGCCGCTTTCGCGGGTGTCGGTTCCCCAATCGGTGCGCTTCTGGATGTCGGACGAGACCAGCTTGCCGAACTTGCCGACCGTGGAAAAGCCGACCTTGAGCTTGTCGACCGAGAAGGCCGCTCCGTCGGTGTCATTGATCACGCGCACGTAGCGGGCGGTCTTGCCCGTGAGGTTGCCCGGCTCGACAGTGGTCCAGACGAGTCCGTTGTCGGAGATCTGCAGGCTGGGGTTCGCGTTGCCGGTGTTCAGCTCGACGTCGGTCAGATCACGGATCGCCAGCAGATCGAGTCCGGCGTACTGGCCGCCGTCAAGCATCGTGTGCGATTTGTCGAACAGCTCCGCCGTATTGGCGCCCAGCGTGGCGGTGTACCCGTGCTGCGTCTTGTTCGTGTACACCGACTTGAGCGGATCGGCGGTCTCGGGCGGGGTCACGGTGATCTCGGCCACGCGCCACCACACGTTCTTGGCGGCGGTGTTGCGGATGCGTACGTAGCGCCCGGTCACGTTGCCGCTCACCGTGGAGGTGACGTCGTCGCTCAGGTCGCCGAGCTTGGTCCAGGTGGCCTTGTCATCGCTGACCTCGACGACGCCCTGGCTCGGACGGTCGTCGGGGCTGGAGGCATGACCGGTAATCGTGACCTCGCCGATCGGCTTGCTGGAGCCCAGATCGACGATCACGGCCGCGCCGGCCGCGATCTTGTCGCCGTTCGGGTCCTTGAGGTAGGTGATCGTGGACGGGTTGCCGTCGATCATCTGCTCCTTGGTGCTGCTGTAGGTGGCGTTGAGGTTCTCCAGCTGCACGCCGGTCGCCGTGTACGGAGCGAGAGTCTCCTTCTCGACCTTGTTGACGTCGATGCCCTTGATGCCGAGCCACAGGTCATCGCCGTTGTCGGCGGTGGCGATCAGTCGCACGCCGGTGACGCCGGTGATGTTCAGACCGGTGACTTTGATCGGCTCCTCGGAGTCCTTCGGGCGCTCGAACGTCGCATCCGGCACGTCGGTCCAGTTCTCGCCGTCCGTGGTGGTCTGCAGCTTGGAGTGGTAGAAGTGGTTCTTGCCGCCGTTGAACGCGAAGCGGATGCTCTTGAGCGTGGTGGCCTTGCTGAACTTCACGCCGACGTAGTTGCCCTTGTGCAGGTAGTTCGGGTTCTGGAACACCGTGACCGTGCTGTCTTTGCCGTCGAAGATGTCTTCGATCGAGCCGGAGGTCGGCGTGGTGAACACGTCGCTGATGTACGTCTTGGTCACGACGTTCGGGTCGGCCTCCTGCTGCACCTTGTTGGACAGGTAGGAGTCCATCGCCTTGATGAACGGCACGATGTGCTGCACGCCGACTTCGGCGTACTCGGTGTGGTTCACGTAGTAGAAGCCGTGCTTCTTGGACGCGGCGAACGCGGACTGCGCGTCGGAGTACTCCTTGAGCGTCGAGGACGTGTCGCCGTTCAGCGCGGCCTCGATACCCGCGATGTAGGCGAGCGCGGCCTTGGTGGTGTCATCCCAGCAGTCGATCCACGGGGCGATCTGCTCGTTGGCGTCCTGCCCGGTGTAGTCCTTGCCGATGTCGCCGAGCATCTTCGCATCGCCCTTGGCGCGGTAGGTCTTGGCTGCCTTCTGCAGCGTGACGAACGCGGCCTTGATGTCGGTCAGGTCGTGGGCGGTGATGGTGCCGTCAGCCAGCTTCGCCTTGGCGGCGGTCAGTGCGGGAGCCAGGTCCACGGACTCCTGCAGCGCGGTGACGCGCGAATCCATGTTCTGGTTGATGGTGTGCTTGGACAGCTCACGCAGCGCGTTCGACGCGGCGGTCGGCACAGCGGAGTTGTGGTCGACGAACGAGAACGAATCCTGCCATGCCTGGTCGGCCTCGCTCTTGCTCCGCCAGATGTTCCACGAGTAGGTGGCGTTGCCGAAGATGCCGACCTTGCTCGGCTCGGACTGCTGCATCGGGTTGAGCACGATGCCCTGGATCTTCGACGGGTCGACGCCCGGATGCAGGAACGTGTCGTAGCCGCCCATGATCAGGTGGCTCTTCGAGTTGTCGGAGCACGGCCAGTTGATCCACATGTAGGGGCCGCGGCCGACGTTCGAGGTGAACGTGTCGGTGAAGTTCTGCGAGACCTCGCCCCAGACGCGTCCGCCGGTCATGACGATCTGCACTTCCTTGGGGAAGTTGGCGAAGTAGCTCATGCCGTTGCCCATGTATTCCTGCGTGACGAACGGCAGCGTGGTCTTGAGGTCCGGGTAGGTCTTCTTCATTTCCTTGAGCCACGCGACCATATCGGTGAGCAGCTTGGTGTAATTGTTACCACCCACGTTCGCCGCGTCATCGGCCAGGATGGCGATCTGGCGTACGCCGACCCCGATGGTCTGCGCGAACTTGTCCTGCAGCACCTTCAGATCGGCCTGATAGTTCGCCTCGGAGTTGAACCGAATCGCGTTGTTCATGAACGGGTGCAGAGCGAACACGAAACGCGTCTTGGAGGCGTTGCCGGCATCGGCGAGCGGCTTGATCTTGGTGTCGAGCTCGTCCTGCGTGTACAGCGTACGCCACTGCGAGTTGTGCTTCGGATCGTCCTTGGGGGCGTAGAAGTACGAGTTGAGCTTGTAGTAGCCGCCCCACTTCATCAGGTTGATGCGGTCCTGAGTGCTCCACGGGTTGCCGTAGTAGCCTTCGATGAAACCGCGGCTGACCACATCGGCGTAGTCAGTGACGGTGAAGTTGCGGATCGTCAGGCTATCGATCTGGCCGAGCACCTGGTACAGGGTGGTCAGGCCGTAGAAGCTGGCGTCGGTGTCTTTGCCGAGCACGGAGATCGTGCCGTTGTCGGACTTGAGGAAGTATGAGTCGGTCTTGTCGAAGATGGCGGAATCCGGGCTGTACTTGCTTTCGATGGCAGTCTCGGCCTTGCCATCGGAACCGTTCACGCCCACATAGACGTTGGTCTTGCCGCTGACTGCGGCGTCGGATTCGGTGACGTTCAGGTTCTTGAGCGCCGCCACTTCGTCCAGTCGGTCCTGGGTGGCTTCATCGATGTCATCGTCATAGATGACGTTGATGTCGCGAAGAATGTACTGTCCGCTGTCATAACGGATCGAATGCGGCTTGGGGTACAGCGTGTATTCGGTCGCCGCCGTATCGCCGCCTGCCGCGTACGCCGTCTGCACGCCGATGGCCACTGCCGGGCTCAACGACAGAGCCGCGGCAAGCAGGCCTCCTAATGCCTTACTGCGCATACTGGGGTTCCTTTCCTTGTCCGGCACTGGGGACGCGCCGGCTGAATCTCTCATCATTGAATTATTCGTCACCATGCTGCTTTGCATCATCGTGACACGGGGACTCGTGTGAGTTCATCATTGGTCAGTATTCAGTATATATAATTAACAAAATATCGCGACGTTTTCGGTCGTGTCGCAGCCCATCGGCGATTCATGGCCGTGACACGGCGTGCGTTACTGTTGTTGTCATGACCATCACCGTATCGACAGACGGAAGCGCCCTGGGCAATCCGAACGGCCCAATGGGCTGGGCCTGGGCCGACCACGAACTCAACATGGCACATTCCGGCGGCCATGAGCACGGCGGCGACTGCGATGCCGGCGGCGCCACGAACGGCACGAATCAGATCGGCGAATTGTGCGCAGTGCTGGAGGCGCTGCGCGCACATCCCGGCGCGGAGCCGCTGGTCATCGAGACCGACTCGCAGTATGCCATCAACTGTTCCACCAAGTGGGTGCACGGGTGGAAGAAGAACGGCTGGAAGAACTCGCAGAAGAAGCCTGTAAAGAACGCGGCGCTCATCAGGGCGATCGACGCCGAGCTGTCGCGCCGCGCCGGCTCGGTGAAGTTCGTGTGGGTCAAAGGGCACGCGGGCAACGCCGGCAACGAGAAGGTGGACGACCTGGCTCGCACGTATGCCGGCGACTGCCGCAGCGGCGTGCAGGAGGGATATCTGCCGAAGGAGGGATGGCAGTCGCTGCTGGCTTCGGAGTATGCCAAGGGAACCGACGTGCCGGAGGATGCGCAGATGCTGCTGGACGGCAAGATTTCCACGCAGGAGTACCATCTCGGGCGAGGCGGGGAATCGGGTGAAGCGGGAGCCGAGCACGAATCGGACGGCGACAACGTCGCAAAGCGAATCCGCAAGCCATCGTTGGCGGAGCTGCTTGCCGAACCTGAAGGCGTGCCCGACTACGGCGAGACCCAGTCGGACACATCATCCACCACTGCGATGTCAACTCCTACTGTTCCTATGACGACCGAATCGGACGCGACCGTCGCACTGTCATCGAATTCGGCACAGGCCGAGGACACACAGTCCGGTAGCTCCACACGCTCTGTGGCCGAACCTGCGGCGCCGCGGCTCTCACCGACCGCCCTCACCGCGTCGGGCACGCTGCGCTTTACTCCCCCGCCATCCACCAGCCCGACATATGACGGACGGCCGCGCATCATCCACGGACTGGTTCGCGTGGACGGATATGTGAACGGCGACGGCACCATCACCCTCAACAATGCCGCGTTCTATACGGACAAGCAGGGATAGCAGCCGAATGGCGGCGGTTCTCCTCCCAAAACCCGGACGAACGGCGGTGACGTTCCACGAACCGGATACTATAGAGGTGGACTTCAATCCCAAAGTTTGAAGCATGTTTCCCTCCAAGGGGAATGCACGGACATTTCAAGGAGTACATGATGGACAAGGCACAGCAGGATGCACTGAAGAAGGCGGCCGGCATCGAAGCCGCCAAGCTGATCGAGAACGGCATGATCGCCGGTCTCGGAACCGGTTCGACCGTGCGTTTCCTGGTCGATGAGCTCGGCCGCCGCGTCAAGGAGGAGGGCCTGCAGTTCACCGGCGTGACGACCTCCCGTCGCACGCAGGAGCAGGCCGAAGGTTACGGCATCAAGATCGTGGACATCGATGATGTGGATCATATCGACATCACCATCGACGGCGCCGACGAGGTGGACAAGAACTTCAACGGCATCAAGGGCGGCG
>OBWW01000296.1_pt1 | contig 46009 bp, 38 predicted proteins | sample 1538091 | NCBI WGS metagenome assembly OBWW01 (sample SAMEA2580125, study PRJEB22360) | human gut metagenome | biome: human gut; feature: human-associated habitat; material: faeces | place: Denmark | collected 2008/2010 | reverse complement strand
TGGTCATGCCCGACGATTGAACGTCAGATTGCCGCTTAGGGGCGTTTGCAGCGTCAATTGGTTATGCAAATACGATCAAGTTATCCCTGTGTATCGCCGGCTTCTCTGCCAGATCTGCGAGCAGGCGGTTGCTGGCGATCTGGTCCTGGCGGCGTCCGGCTGCAAGCTCCAGCACGTCCGAATCGGCCTCGGCGATACCGCGGGCGACAACCATGCCGCTCGGGTCGCACACGTCGAGCACATCGCCCTCGGCAAACTGGCCATCGACCTCGCGAATACCCACCGCAAGCAAGGAAGAGCCACGGCTGACCAGCGCCTTCGCAGCACCATCATCGACCGTCACCGAGCCATGCGCCTTGTCGCCCAGCGCGATCCACAGCTTGCGGGGTGCGATGTCCAGACGCTCCGCCGGCGGATCGAACAGCGTGCCCACGCTCTCGCCGCGGGCGAGGCGCACGAGCGCATCGGGCTCCTCGCCCGAGCAAATCACGCTCTGAATGCCCGCCGTCATCAGGATGCGGCTCGCGCGGATCTTGGTAATCATGCCGCCCGTGCCCACCGATGTGGAAGAATCGCCCGCCGAGGCAATAATCTTGGCATCGATCTTATGCACGACAGGAACAAACTCGGCCGTGGGGTCCTCATGCGGATTGGCAGTATAGAGACCATCGATGTCCGAGAGCGTCACGCACAGATCGGCAGATACCAGGCAGCTCACGAGCGCCGCCAGTGTGTCGTTGTCGCCAAACTTGATCTCGTCGACGGTAACGGTATCGTTCTCGTTGACGACCGGCACCACGCCAAGCTCCACGAGGCGCAGCAGGGCGTCGCGCGCGTGCAGGTAAGACGTGCGGCGGGCCGTATCGTGGCGCGTGAGCAGCACGAGCGAGGTGAGCAGGTCGCGCGCATGGAACTCCTCGTCGTAGGCCGACGAGATGATGCACTGACCAGCCGAGGCGCAAGCCTGCAGGCTCGGCAGGTCGCCGACCGGCTTGCGGTCGAAGCCCAGCACGGGATAGCCACAGGCGATAGCGCCCGAGCTCACCACGACCAGACGCCAGCCGAGCTTGCGCAGCGCTGCGGCCTGATCGGCAAGCCCGCCGATAAAGGAGCGGTTGACCTTGCCGTCAGTGCCCACAACCGTGGACGAACCGATCTTTACCACCATCGTTTTATAAGAAGTCGTCATACGTCAAACCAATCAACTGTTCAGCGAACGGCCGAGCTGGCGGCCAAGGGAGCGTGACTCGCCCCTACCACCCAAGAAATTAGTGAGCCCAGGGAAAGGCAGAAGCCGCGGCCATGTTCTTGCGCACGAGCTCGTCGCGCACCTGAGCCAGGCCCTGCTCCATGCCCACCACATAGGTCTGCGGGTACAGGAAGCGCTTGAAAGCTGCGTCCAGATGATCGAGCGCCCAAGCACAGCGCTCGCGCGCGTCCTGGATGCTCTCACGCGGAGCCACCGCACTGCCATCGCGCACGATCGGCACCAGCAGCTCGCGATACTCAAGTTCGGACACGTCGGTCACCAGGGCGGCATCATTCACGGCCACGAGGGTATTGCCGCGCGCGGCGCCCTCCCCCGCCAGATGGTCCTCGTCGTAGATCATGTCGCAGACCGGGCCGCCAAAGCCGTCGTAATAACGGCGCACGCGTTGCACACCCGGGATCGTGCGCTTGTAGGGCTGCTCGGAGAGCTTGACCACCGGCGTCCATGGATCTGCCTCGCTCGCACGGCGGGCGGAAAGCTTGTACACGCCGCCCAGCGCCGGCTGGTCATAGCAGGTCGCAAGCTTGGTACCCACGCCAAAGCTGTCGATGGGCGCGCCCTGGTCGAGCAGCGACTGAATCGTGTACTCATCCAGATCGTTAGAAACCGAGATCCCCACATAGGGCAGGCCCTCGGCATCAAAACGGCCGCGAACATACTTGGAGAGCTTGGCGAGGTCGCCGGAGTCAATGCGAATGGCCGACAGGCGCTCGCCCACCGCTTCCATCTCCTTGGCAACCGTAATGGCATGTTCACAGCCCTCGCGCACGTCATAGGTGTCGATGAGCAGCGTGCAGTTCTTGGGGCTCGATTTGGCAAAGGCACGGAAGGCCTCGAGCTCGGAATCGAAGCTCATCACCCAGCTGTGAGCATGCGTGCCAAAGACGGGAATACCGTAGCGGCGGCCGGCGAGCACATTGGACGTAGAGGAGCAGCCGGCAACGTAGCTCGCGCGCGCAACGGCCAGGCCGCCATCGGGACCCTGGGCACGGCGCAGGCCAAACTCCGCCACGGGGCGACCGTCGGCGGCGAGCACCACGCGCGCCGTCTTGGTGGCGACAAGCGTCTGGAACCCGACGATGTTGAGCAGCGCCGTCTCGAGCAGCTGGCACTCCAGCGCGGGGCCGGTGACGCGCACCATGGGCTCGCGCGGAAAGACGAGCTCGCCCTCGGGCACGGCGTCGATGTTTACATGCGCACGAAAATCGCGCAGGTAGTCGAGGAATCCAGACTTGAACATCGCACCGCCAGCAGGGGCCTGGAGCGAGGCGAGGTAGTCGATGTCCTCGGGCGTAAAGCGCAAATTCTCGACCAGCTCGGGCAGTTCGGCGGTGCCGCACATGACGGCATAGGCACTGCCAAAGGGATGGTCGCGGTAAAACGCGGTAAAACAACCCTGCTCATTGGCCTTGCCGCTCTCCCACAGGCCCTGGGCCATAGTGAGCTCGTACAGATCGGTGAGCATTGCAATGTCGGTGGGATGCGAGATGTCGGTCAAAGCCATGGGGCGACCTTTCGGATGTGTTGTGCAGAGGTTGAGGGTTGGGCGAGGCGGACGTGCGGGCATAGAGCCCGGCGCGAACAGGTTAGTGCAGGCCCATGCTGCCCGTGATCGTGTAAACCATAAAGACGATAAACGCGATGAGGGCAAGGACAATGATGATTTTTTGAGCCGGCGCCATGCCAGGGATCTCGTTCTCGCCCGTAGGTTCCTTGGAGGTAACCATGCGCTGGGCAAAGGTCATCTCGTCACGGCTCGGCTTGGGCTCGACGGACTTGGGACGAGCGGCCTTTTTAGGCTGAGGTTTGGGCGCGGCAGGTGCAGGCTTCGCAGCAGCGGGCTTGGGTGCGGGCGCGGGCGCCGATGCGGATGCGGCGTTCGCGGCGACCTCCTCGGCCTTCGCACGCTCGGCACGCAGAGCAGCCAGCTCTTCGCGCTCACGACGGGCCTCTTCCTGGGCCTCGCGACGAGCCTTCTCGGCGCGGAGCTCTTCCAACTCGGCACGCTCCTCGGCAGACAGTGGTTGGGACTCAAGCTCGGCCATAATTCAGCCCTTTCTTTTTAAAAAAAGCCGCCGACACAATGTCAGCGGCTTATCAAATCCAAGGGTGGAGACGAAGGGAGTCGAACCCTCGGCCTCTGCCATGCGACGGCAGCGCTCTCCCAACTGAGCTACGTCCCCAGGACAAGTTGATATTTTACCTACGGCTCGCCAACTGTCAACGCCCAATAACCAGTCTTTTTGGGACGGGGCCAAATTAGCCCCTTTGGGCGCTCGTAAGGACCCCGGTGGTGTCGAAGGCTGGGGTAAAGCTCTCGTCTACCGCGCCGCCTTCTTGCCAGAACATCGTCGTAAAGCCCAGGTCGTCGGCATGGTCGAGCACCTGCTCGTACTCCTCGCGCGTCACGGCGCGCGCAAGGTCGCCGCCCTGCTCACGCATGAGCGCATTGGGCGTGTACTGGTTCATGACCGAGATCGGCACGTCGCCCACCGTCTGCCACACCAGGTCCAGCACGCGACATGAATCGTCCGCATGCCCCGGCAACACCAGGTGGCGCACGATAATGCCGCGCTTCATGAGGCCATCGTCGTCCACCAGCTCTCCCCCGCGGCGCTCAATCTCGCGTGCCATCTGCGCCAAGCCCGACACGGCGACACGCGGGTAGTCCTTAATATGAGAGAGCGACTGCGCAAGCGCCGAATCAGCATACTTAAAGTCGGTGAGCCACACGTCGACCAGATCACCCAGGGCCGCAACAGCACTCGCCCGCTCATAGCCACTCGTGTTGTAGACGATCGGAATGACCAGCCCGCGCTCCCGTGCCGCAGCAATCGCGGCCGGCAGCAGATGCGCATAATGCGTCGCCGTCACCAGGTTGATGTTGTTGGCGCCCTGATCCTGCAGCTCCAGCATAATCTCGATCAGACGCTCGGGCGAAATCTCAAGGCCAAAATTGCCGGTCGAGATCTCGTGGTTCTGGCAGTAGATACATTTAAGCGAGCAGCCGCTAAAGAAGATCGTGCCCGATCCGGCCTCGCCCGAGATAGGCGGCTCCTCCCACATATGAAGCGCCGCGCGGGCCACCCTGAGTGTGTCGTTAGCACCGCATACGCCGCGCGCGCCCTCATCGCGCGCCGCACCGCAACGGCGCGGACACAAATGGCAGGCGGGCGAAAATAGTTCGGTCAACGACGTCGGCATAAAAACATGCTCCAAAACAACAATTCAGCAGCTCAAACGTAAGGGGCCAGACCGCTTAGACGGCTCCGTCCCTAAGGCGCCGTAATCGTCCGACACGATTTTTGTAATGTCAAGACTGGAATCGATAAAGTGCCGCTTTATGATGTAGGTATTCCGCCCCCCGCGGAGCAACTGGGTGAACCGTCGCGTTTATTTAGGGAGCCCACACAGTCGTACCTAGTACAGGTATCCTTCGTTGTTAAGGACGCTGGAACAGTCGATGAGGGCACCCACCTGTTTTAGGTGGGTTCATTTTCGTAACGTGGGGGGTGGTTTTCTTTTGCCGAAAATCACCATCACGGTCCATATGGATCCCCGCCGGCATCCCGACAAGCCATCGACAGCATCCTAATATCTGGTAAGCGCGTGATTATCGCTGCGTGCAATTACATGCACCCCCCTTGGTCGAGTATTATGGTTCGGCTATGCCCTTTGCGCATGGCGTTCTTCTGACCTTTTCCTTCGACGCTTGGCGGTTTTTAGATTCATGGCTTCATCCCCGAGCTACATACCGTACCTATGCGTGGCAGTGGCGGCCTTTATCACGACCTTCCTCGCGGTGCCCCTGGTCAAGCGCTTGGCAATTAAGCTCGATGCCGTCGACTATCCTTCTAAGCGCCGCATCAACACCAAGCCCATCCCGCGTTTGGGCGGAACGGCGGTGTTTTTGGGCCTAGTCGTTGCCTGCATTGTGCAAATCCTAGGCACCTGGTACCTAGGCTGGCCACCCGTCCTGGTACCGCACCCGCGCCTTCACATTAGCTATCCCATGCTGGCGCTCTCCTTTACCGTCATCTTTGCGACCGGCGCTATCGACGACGTCTTCCAGCTCACGCCCAAGCAAAAGCTGGCCGGACAGGTCCTCGCCGCGCTTATCGCCTGCATGGGCGGCCTAAAAATCGGCGTCATCGTCAACCCGTTTGCTCCCGGCGAGATCATGCTCGGATGGCTCGCCTACCCCATTACCGTGATCTATCTGGTGGCATTCACTAACATCATTAACCTCATCGACGGCCTCGACGGCTTGGCCACGGGCATCTGCGGCATCGCGTCGTTCACCATGTTTTCGATGGCCGTTCTCTCGGGCCGCATCGACGCCGCCGCGCTCTCCATTGCGCTCTTTGGCGCCTGTCTGGCCTTTTTGCGCTACAACTTCAACCCCGCAAGCATCTTCTTGGGCGACTCGGGGTCGCTGCTTCTGGGCTTTGCGCTGGGCTCCATCTCGCTGCTCAACGTGAGCCGCACCGCCGCACTCACCTCGCTTATCATTCCGCTCATTGTTGCCGGCGTGCCCATCATCGACACGTTTAGCGCCATTGTGCGCCGCAAGCGCGCCCACATTAGTATCGGGCAGGCCGACAAGGGCCACATTCACCACCGCCTGATCCAAGAAGGCTACAACCAAAAACAGGCCGTGCTGCTCATCTATGCCTGGTGCATCATGCTTTCGGCCGGCGCCGCCGCGATTAACCAGGTCGAGGTGCCCATGCGCGTGCTCATCTTTACCGTGCTCGCCATTGGCTCGGCTGCCTTCGCCAAGCACCTGCACCTGTTTGAGCCCGTGCTGCGCCACCATTACAACAAGCGCACGCACGAGGACGAGCTGGTCACCCCCGACGACCCCGCTTTTAAGCAGGAGGAGCAGGCAGCCGAGGAACGCAAAGAAGAGCGTCACCACAAGCTCTAGGGCAAGCTGCCGAGGATGTGCTAAGGCACCGTTGGTCAAGCGCGGCCGCGCCGCACCCATCGCACAAGCCACCCCTCTCCCGCCCCTCGCCTCCTTACGCCCCACCCCTCCAATAAACGCGTTATCATCTTGACCCATGAACATACGTTAGGAGCAATCATGCCAAACGAGAACAGCTACGAAGTCGCGCTGCAAAAGAGCAACGCCATTCGCGAGGGCCTGGCCAAGACGCCCGAGAAGTTCACCATGCTCACCGGTGATCGCCCCACCGGCCGTCTGCACCTGGGCCACTACTTCGGTACCCTCAAGGGCCGTGTTGAACTGCAGAACATGGGCGCCAAGACCAACGTGCTCATCGCCGACTACCAGGTCATCACTGACCGCGACACGACCGAACACATCCAGGACAACGTGTACAACATGGTCATGGACTACCTTGCCTGCGGTATCGACCCCGACAAGACCATGATCTACGCGCACTCCGCCGTGCCCGCCGCAAACCAGCTCATGCTGCCGTTCCTGTCGCTGGTGTCCGAGGCCGAGCTGGCGCGCAACCCAACGGTAAAGGCCGAGATGGAGGCCTCGGGCCACGAGCTCACCGGTCTTCTGCTCACCTACCCGGTGCACCAGGCCTGCGACATTCTGTTCTGCAAGGGCAACGTCGTGCCCGTCGGTCGCGACCAGCTGCCGCACATCGAGCTCACCCGCACCATCGCTCGCCGCTTTAACAACCGCTACGGCAAGGTATTTCCCGAGGTCGACGCATTGCTGTCCGAGACCCCGCTGCTTCCCGGCCTTGACGGTCGCAAGATGAGCAAGAGCTACGGCAACGCCATCAATATTTCGATGACCGCCGAGGAAACGGCCAAGCGCATCAAGAAGAGCCAGACCGACTCCGAGCGCATGATCACGTTCGACCCCGAGAACCGCCCCGGCGTGTCTGGTTTGCTTTCGACGGCCGCCATCTGCACCGGTCGCTCCGAGGTCGAAATTGCCGAGGAGATTGGCATGGGCGGCTCCGGCCAGCTCAAGAAGTACGTGACCGAGGCCGTCAACGAGTACTTCGCACCTATCCGCGAGCGTCGCCAGCGCTACGAGAACGATCTGGATTACGTGAAGGACGTGCTGCACGAGGGCAACCGTCGCGCCAACGAGATCGCCGAGCAGACCCTGGCAGAGGTTCAGGACGCCATGGGTATGGTGTACTAGACCGATCTGCTGGCTTGAGCTTTCGATTGCTATAGGGCGGGCGCTACGGCGTCCGCCTTTTTTGGAGCGGACCGCTTCGGCTCCGTCCATCACACTCTCCCGACAAACAGGAACAGGCCCGCTGGCAGATAGTTGCCAGCGGGCCTGTTCCCGAAGTACACCGTTGAATCGCACAGAGGGGAGGGATGCGAATCAAACTCAACAGGGCAGGCTTTTTCATCGCCTATTGCCTGCTCCGTTGCTGAATACAATATAGTTCACCGTGGTTTACTTTGTAGCGTCAATATCGCCCGCCATAGCTTCTCCATAAGTTAGCCCAAGTAAACTAAACCACCACAAAGGGGACAGGCACCTTTGTGGTGGTTTTCGCCACGGCAGAGCCGCTAGAGCCCCGCTGGCCAGCGACAGGCGGCCAAGTCGACGTGTACATCGTCCTTAAACGCCACACCCTCCCCTAGCAAAAGCTCACGTTGAGCATCGGGACCGCCAAAAGCGAAGCCCTCGCATATGTGCCCGTCGGCAAACACCACGCGGTGGCAGGGAATCTCGCCGGGGCGCGGATTACTATGCAGGGCATACCCCACGTACCGCGCGCTTCGTGGACGACCGGCAAGCAGCGCCACCTGACCATACGTGGCGACCATCCCCTCGGGAATCTGCTCGACCACCTCGTACACCCGTTCAAAAAAGCCCTCAGACGCCATTGCTCGCTCCCTTCCACCCGGAAAAGCATAAACCACCACAAAGGTGCCTGTCCCCTTTGTGGTGGTTTATGGCAGGTCGGTTAGTTGGCGGGTTGGAAGAAGGCTACGGCTACGGCGCCGGGGCCCACGTGGGTGCCGATGGTGGCACCGATGGTGTGAACGGGCAGATCGCCCTCGGAGTGACCGGCCCAGAGCGCTGCGCTGTCCTCGATATACTTCTTGAGCACCGCGTCCGAAAGGCCCGTGTAGCCGAGCGCCAGCGGCATAGAAAAGTCGACGCCGCCCGCCTGCTCAACCTTCTGGTTCAACAGGTTGCGGCCGTTCTTGGAGCCGCGTGCCTTGCCCAGCTGCACGATCAGACCGTCCTCCGCTGCCACCACGGGCTTCACGTTGAGCAGCGTACCCACAGCACCAGCCGCAGCAGACAGGCGACCGCCGCGAACGAGGTACTCAAGCGTCTCGAGCAGGCCGATGACGACAACACGGTCGCGCACGGCCTCGACAGCCGCCGCGATCTGAGCCGCGCCTTGGCCCTCGTCCACCAAACGCAGCGCGTACTCAACCAGCACGCGCTCGCCCAGGGTAACGTTATTGCTATCCACCACATACACATCGCCGCCCGGCGCCTCGGCAAGTGCGGTGCGGGCACTTTGGTTGGTGCCCGAAAGCTTAGCGCCCACGGTAATAATCACGGCTTCGTCGCCGGCCTCACGTGCTTCGGCAATCGCCTGCGAAAAGGCGTACGGGTTGACCTGACCGGTCTTGGGCAGCTCGTCGCGCTCGACCAGCATCTCGTAAAAGCGCTGGTGATCGATGTCGACGCCATCCATGTACACATCGGTGCCAAAGGTGACGGATAGCGGCAGGACGGATAGTGCCGGATGCTCCGCAGGCGACATATCGCTCGCGGAGTCGGTAATGATACGGACGGACATAGCGAATCCTTTCTTGCGCGGACCACGCGCAGGGAATTTTGACAGCAAGATCCCAGCGCGACACGCACGCTCAAATAGGAACTGTGCAGTTGTTGATTAGAAGCAAGTACCAGCGCGGCTCTACATCTCGCGCAGGGTGTTGAGAATCGTGCGCAGCGACGCATACATCTGCTCGCGCTGCTCCACACCCATAGCCTTACCGGTGGTATCGAGCACCTCGCGAATGATGCGGTCCGCCTCGCTCATGCTCTCGCCGCCCAGAGCGGTCAGGCGCACCGGAGCACGGTACTTAACGGCGGCATCGCCCGAATCATCGACCTCGACGTAGCCACCCTCCTCCAGATGCGCGAGCGTACGCGAGACGGCGGCGCGGGTCACGCCTGCCATGCGAGCCAGGTCGGCGCCAGTCAGGCCGTCCTTGCTGCGCTCAAGATAGTACAGGCACATGACGTCGGAGCCCTTGAGACCCAGCCTTGCGCCCTCAGACGTCTTAATGCGCTGGATCTCCTTGTAGAGCCCGCTGATCAGTCCGACAAAGTCCTCGAAACGTGTCTCGTCGTTCTGTTGCATGGGAGACGACCGCCTTTCGCTTGCATAATGCTAACGGGTAAACATCTTAACCGTACCCAGCGGCCGCCAGCCCTGCACGCCTCATTTGTTAACTCATCAACATAAAAACCACCACAAAGGGGACAGGCACCATTGTGGTGGTTTTGACCGTCGAGTTTGATCCGCAGACTTCGCTACAGCTCCACGCAAGGATTGTCGCGGGTCACAAGCGTCTTAACGACAACCGTCGCTCCCAGATAGCGCTCGAGCAGCTCGGCTAAGCGATCGATCGCGGCCTGGCAATCCCCCATCCGTTCGGGCTCAACACATTCAATCGCCAAAAACGCGTCGGCCGAATCGTCGGACAGAGCCGTTCGAACGCCGTCGCGCCAGTTCCAGCAGCGGCACACGGCGCCCGCATCGTCGATGTAGGCCAGCTCGCCGGGCAGCGTCGGGTCATCCGCTTCCTCGCCAAGCGGCAAGAACGCATCGCCACCATCGGTCACCTTCAAGCGAAGATCTCCCTCAATCGCATGCAGGTCCTCGCCGCCAACGGGCAGCGCGTAGGTCAACGACACCGTGTTGTAGATGTCCACCGCGGGCGCAATGTGGCCCACCGGCTTGCCTTTGAGCACGCGTTTGAGCAGGTTCTCGATTGAGCAACGCGCGCCCTTTTTGGTCTTGAACAGACGATAGGCCTCGCGCCATGCCTTGACCGGTGCGTTCTCGCTGATAGTATCGCTGGTCAGATGACGCTCCGCATCGATATTGGCGCGGTCGAGCAACGCCGCAATCGCATCCACGTCCTCTTGAGGAATCTGAGCCGTGGGCTTCATGCCCTCCACGACCACAACACCGACCGCTGCCTGCGGAAACAGCTCCCAGAATGAATCCTCGGCAATAAAGCTCTTCATACGCTCTCCCTTCATTGTGCGCGCCCGAGTGAGGGCGCCTAAACAAAAAGCGCCCTCACAACGGCCACCTTCAAAGTCCTACGGTGCCGTCACAAGAACGCTTGCGCTGTCCCCATCCGGAGAAGGGGACGATATGTCAGGCGTATTGTAACCCGAGTCATCCACACGAGCAAAACCACCACAAAGGTGCCTGTCCCCTTTGTGGTGGATATGGACTAACGGCGAAGCTAGTGGCGGAGTCCCAGCAGGCCGCGGCCGCGATGACGGGCCTCGGCGGACACCTGGGCGTGCGGGCCGGCGGCTTTGACGGACTCGGGCAGGTGCGAGTACTTCTTCTCGAAGTTCTCCTCGAACATCACCGCCAGGTTGTGCGCGGCCTCGTCGTAGCGCGCGGTGCTCTGCCAGTATTGGCGCGGCACCAGGATGCCATCGGGCACGCCGTGGCACGTCGTGGGAATGTCGACGTTAAAGATGTCGTCGTGCACGAACTCGCTATCCTCGATGGTGCCGTCGAGGGCGCGTGCGACCAGCGAGCGCGTGTAGGCCAGCTCGATGCGATGACCCACGCCGTAGCCGCCGCCAATCCAGCCGGTGTTGACCAGGTACACGCGTGTGCGGCCGTCGACAATGCGCTCGCCAAGCATCTTGGCGTAAACCATGGGGTCGAGCGGCATAAACGGCTCGCCGAACAGCGAAGAGAACGTGGGCGTGGGCTCGGTGACGCCGACCTCGGTGCCGGGAATCTTAGCCGTAAAGCCCGTCACAAAGTGGTACATGGCGGCATCGGCCGTCAGGCGCGAGATGGGCGGCAGCACGCCAAAGGCGTCGCAGGTCAAAAACAGCACGACGCTCGGAGTGGTGCCCATGCCCTTAGTCCACGCGTTAGGAATGTGCTCCACGGGATAGGCCACGCGCGTGTTGTGCGTGATCGAGATGTCGTCGTAGTTGGGCTTGCGGTTCTCGTCGAGCACCACGTTTTCGCAAATGGCGCCAAAACGGACGGCGTTGAAGATCTCGGGCTCGTGGAAGGCGTCCAGGCCCTCGCATTTTGCGTAGCAGCCACCCTCGATGTTGAAGATGCCCATGTCGGACCAGCCGTGCTCGTCGTCGCCGATCAGCAGGCGCGTGGGGTTGGCAGAAAGCGTGGTCTTGCCCGTGCCGGACAGGCCAAAGAACACGGCAGTCTCGTGCGTGACGGGATCCATGCTGGCCGAGCAGTGCATGGGCAGCACGTCATCCTCGACGGGCAGCAGATAGTTCATGACGCTAAAGATCGACTTTTTAATCTCGCCGGAGTAGCCGGTGCCGGCGACCAGAATCACGCGTTCCTGGAAGTTGATGACCACGGCGGCGCTGGAGTTGAGGCCCTTGATGGCAGGATCGCACTGGTAACCGGGCGCTGCGAGCACGCAGAAGTCGGGCTCGCCGGTGCGCGCGATTTCGCGGGCGAGCGGACGGGCGAGCATTTGCTTAATGAAGAGTGCCTGGCTGGCACGCTCGCAGGCAACAAGCAGGCGACGCGTGTGGTTGCGGTCAGCGCCCGCCATGCCGCGCGTGACGAACACGTCGCGCTCGTTGAGATAGTCGACGATGCCGGCCTTGATGGCCTCATAGCTCTCGACGGACAGTGGGCGGTTGACCGCACCCCAGGCGATCTTGTCGTGAACATCGGGGGTGTCAACGATAAAACGATCGTTGGGCGAACGACCAGTGCGCTCCCCCGTCTCGATCATAAGCGCGCCATTAGAAGCCATACGGCCCTCTTTGCGACGAATAGCGTGCTCGACAAGCTCTGCCGCCGGCAGGTCCACCAGCAGACGGGGTTGATTCTCGGCGGGATCTTCAACGAGCGTAATACCAAAGTTGGACAGAACTTCTGCAGGGGTAACACCAGGCATGGGGCCTCCTTTAAAAACGCGACACGTTGACGCGACGCGCACTTTACTCACGTAAAGCCCGTTGTACCCGATATGCAAAAACGTTTTTGCGGCAAGGGCGGCAAGCCCGCCCAACGGTCAAAAATCGCAGGCAAGCGGCCTAGTCATTGGGGACGCTTTTAAACGACTAGTCATTGGGGACACTCTTGAACAGGCAACATCCAAGGAGTGTCCCCGGATGCCGGCACTTAGGGACGTTCCCAAAGTGCCGGCACATAAGGAACGTCCCTGAGTGCCGACTACAGCGGCAGGCCTTGGCCGAGCATGGCTATGGCGCTCATCAGGACCAGCATGCCGGCAGCGTAGGGCAGCACCGCGCCCAGGAGTTCGGCATCCTTACCGCGCACGTGCACGGAGGCAAGACCAATGGCGAGGGTCTGCGGCGAGATCATCTTACCAGCGGCGACACCCAGGGCGTTCAATGCGACCATCCAGTAGTCGCTCACACCCAGCGCAGTGGCGGCCTGGCTCTGAATGGGACCAAACAGCATGCCCGAGGACGTGCCCGAGCCGGTCACGAACGCACCGACTGCGCCGATCCACGGAGCCAGAATCGGGTACAGCCCACCGGCGACGGCGATGCAGAACGCGCTGATCGAAGAGATCATGCCCGCATAGCCCATCACCTTGGCACAGCCCAGCACCGAAAGCATCGTGATCACCGTCGGCATCATCTGCTTCACAGTCACGGCCAGCACCTCGCCCATCATGCGTGGCGAAGCACCCTGAATGGCACCGCCGACAAACGCGGCCAGGAAGATCCAAACACCCGGCGTGTTAATCCACGAAAACGTAAGCGTACCGGGATTCTCACCGCAATACACCTGCACGTGGCTCGCAAACGGCGCGAGCGCAGCATGCACGGCGGGTACCAGGTTAGACGTGCCCAGCAGCAACACAAAGATCAGGATGAAGCACGACCAGGCCGAAAGCGCCGACTTAACGGTGAGCTTCTTCCCCGCCTCGATATTCATGTGGAAGCGCGCATCCAAGTGGCCGGACTTCTCGGCACGCATGGCAAGCGCGGCGGTCAGCGCGAGCGAAACGATAGATCCTACGACCACGGCCAGCTCGGGACCCACAAACATGGCAACGACCAAAGCCGCGCCGACAAACGACACGCCGGAGAGCAACGCCACGCCGGCAACACCGTGCAGGCGCTCGCCCACACTCGCGACATTGCCGTGGTCATCGGCAACACGGCCCGCAACCAGCACAATAAATATCGGCATCACCACAAAGAACGGTGCGAGCTGCACCAGCTGAACGGTCGCCAGGTGCAGGGAATCCAAACCCACCAGGTCGGCAACGGACACCGTGGGAATGCCGATGGAGCCGTAGGGCGTGGGCACGCCGTTGGCCAGCAGGCAGATGAGCACGGCAGGCACGGCCTCAAAGCCCAGGCCCGCGAGCATGCCGGCGGGAATGGCGACAGCGGTACCGAAGCCGGCCATGCCCTCCATAAAGCCACCGAAGCACCAAGCCACGAGCAGCGCCAGCAGACGGCGGTCGCTGCTGATGGAGGTGATCATGCTGCCGATCACGTCCATGGCGCCCGTGCGAACGCACAGGTTATACGTGAATACCGCGGCGATGATCACCAGGACGATGGGCCACAGGGCCATCAAAAAGCCTTCGAGCGAGGCGGTCGCGATCTGCGCTGCCGGCAGGTGCCACCATGCGAAGGCGAGCAAGCACGAAAGGACAAACGATCCGATAGCGGCCTTCCAAGCTGGCCATTTAAAGCACAGCAGCATCACGACCAGCCAAATAATCGGCACAAGAGCCAGTAAGAATGCGGCGACGTCCATAGGTAGAAGCTCCTTGGTACCGCGTGGGCGGCATCGGGGGTGTCACAAAACTTCAACAGGATACCGCACGTTTACCGACAAATTACAGCCGCCCGCCGAAATTATTGAACAATCCGTTCAAAAACACGAACGAACACCGTCGCGTCTATACTAAAGCGCAGCAATAGAAAGGACTCCGCTTTGAGCATCACGCCCCTCGATAGCATTCGCCGCGCCATCGCCCGCCGCAACGGCGTCTCCAACCCCGCTGCATCGAGAGACGGCGCCGCGAAGGCCCAGGGCGGCCGCATCGAGAACGGCCTCTTCCCTGCCTCGCACACTGCCGAGGAACTCGCACGCATCCAAGAGCTAAGTCAGCGCAACGCCGGCGGGCCCGATAGCAGCCAAGCCACACGTCGCCGGCGCGAACGCGATCGCAAGCCCGGCCCCGTCCGCCGCATGGTCAACGCTTGGTGGAACCGTCTGCTCGGTGCCGTCTACGGCGGCGGCTTCTCCATGCAGGAAGCGGAATACGAGGAGCACGCCACCCGCCGCGATTACCTTTGGAACGCTCTCGGCACCGCCGTGTGGGGCTTGGCGTTTCCGCTGCTCACCATCGTGTCCACACAGCTCGTGGGCGCCGAAGAAGCCGGCAAGTTCTCCATCGCCTTTGTCACCGGCACGCTCATCATGATCGCATGCAACTACGGCGTGCGCAATTTCCAGGTCTCGGACATCGACGAAAAGACGTCCTTCGCCTCCTACCAGCTCAATCGTTGGATCTGCGGAGCGCTCGCCCTAGGCTGCGGCCTCATGTATAGCAGCGCCCGCGGCTATGACGCGCAGATGGCGACGATCGGCCTGGGCGTCTACCTCTATAAGGTCATCGACGGCGTCGCCGACGTGTACGAAGGCCGCCTGCAGCAGGCCGACAAGCTCTACTTGGCTGGAATGAGTCAAACGCTACGCTCCGTCGGCGTCATCGCGGTCTTCAGCGTGGCGCTGTTCTTCACGCGCAGCATGCCCATCGCGGCCATGGCCATGGGCATCGCCGCAATCGCCTCGCTCGTGCTGGTCACCGCGCCGCTCGCCCTGCTCGAGACCGAAAAATCGCGCCGCGTAAACCTGCGCGAGGTCGGCCACCTGTTTGTCCAGTGCGCCCCACTCTTTGGCGCGCTATTCCTGTTCAACCTTATCGAAAGCATGCCCAAGTTTGTGATGGAAGGAACACTGGCCTACAAATACCAGCTGTACTTTAATGCCCTGTTTTTTCCAGCTCAGGCTATTCTGTTGAGCATTGGATTTGTCTATAAACCGCAGCTCCTGCGCTTGTCGAGCATTTGGGCTAATCCTCGTAAGCGTCATCGCTTTGACCTGATTATTGTTGCCGTTATGGCGCTGATCGTGGTCATCACCGGCGCGTGCGCCGCATTTTTGGCAGGTCCCGGTATTCCCCTCATGAGCTTTATGTACGGTCTCAGCTTTGAACGCTACCGTACGCTGGCGCTGCTGATGGTCGTCGCCGGCGGCGTCACCGCGGCCATCGACTTTATCTACGCCATCATCACGGTGCTGCGCCACGCTGGAGACGTCACCAAGATCTACCTGATCTGCTTTGCCGTGAGCGTGGTGCTCCCGGTGATCCTGATTAAGCTGCTGGGTCTGATGGGCGCTGTGGTGAGCTACCTAGCCATCATGGCCCTACTCCTGGTGCTACTGATTATCGAGTACGCCCACATCCGCCAACGCATCGAGAGGGACCGGAATCCGTACGGCGCCTAATTGCGGCGATGGGAGCAGCTAATTTGCGGTGGAATCACCCCGGCTGGGGTCTCGTTGCGAACACGCAAAACTAAGTGAGTAGACTTTTACCGAATCCCGGACCACACCGACAAAGCACAAGTCCGTGACCTGCGGTTTTATTGAGGCAAATATGTTGGGTGCTCGGCATTTCCAAAAAAGTCTACTCACTTAGCCAGCGTGCAGCCAAATGATTATCTAATCCCCGTCCCTGAAAAATCAATTTGCGGGCAGAAGGGCAAAAGTAGTCAAAAAAAGCCCCGTCCCAAATTAGCTACCCCTTGCACCGATTATTCGCCCGGGTTGATGTTCGCGTAGAACTCGGCCCCGTCGTCCAGGCGCAGGATGCCCACGCGGCCGAACTCGGAGCCGGTGGCGGCGGCGCAGTCGATGTCGATGCGATCGGGCACACCAGCAGTGTCCTCGCCGCCCAAGCGCACGATCTGCCCGCGTCCCGATTCCTCATCGAGCCCCGCCAGACCACCGACCTCGCAATAGCGCCCAAGCGATACCGTGGGCGTGTGACCGCTCACCACGACCGGGCCCTTGCCCTCGGCAGAAAGCAGCCCGGTCGGCACATCCCAATAGCCGTGACGAATCCATAGCAGGTCATCGGACGACTGCACCGCGAGCATCTGCTGCAACAGCTCGCGATCGGCACCCACCGCTCCGACGCCATCGGCACAATCGACGCCATGCTCAAGCAAAAACGCGCGCGCCGCCTTCATCTCGATTCCAGCATGTACCAGCAGATACGGGCGCTCCTCGGTCTCGACCACCGCGTAGAGCGGCAGCGCGGCCATCCATCGCACGAGCTCCTCGTATGCCTCAAATTCCATGTCGTTGAGCTGCTCGCGCGTCGTCCAGCCACCGTTGATATCCCAGGTCTCGGCATCGAGCGGATCCTGGCCAATGATGGCATCGAGCATGATCTGCTCGTGATTGCCCTTGAGCACGCGGGCGTTGGGCAGCGAGCGCACGAGCTTAATAACACCGACCGGATCGGGCCCGCGATCGATCATGTCGCCCAGCACGTACAGTGTGTCGTCGGACGTCAACGAGATCTTAGACAGGGCCTCGTCAAGCGCACGCACGTGCCCGTGAGCGTCAGATGTCACATAGATCGCCATGGTACGCCTCTCCTTGCATTGCGGCCGAAGCCCGGTGCCGCAACTAAAACTTCAAGTTGAACTTAAACGTTACCCATTGTACTCCGTTGCAATAAAGCTGGAAAGGGTTTCCGAGCAGAGGCAAAGACGGCAGCCGTCTATGACGATATCGCGCACGCCCGCAATCCAACCCCATAAACCCACCATCTTTGGGTACAAATAACCGCAGGCAACTGACCGTGCCACGCCAACCACCCAGGAGCGGACACCATCTATGAACCAGATCCTTCTCTTTATCGGCCTCGTCATCATTTTGTGCCTGACCATCAAACCCGTCGGCAAAAAACTCCCCTTCCCCACCCTGCTCATCTTTATCGCGCTCGGCATGCTGTTGGGCGTCAACGGCCCAGCGCATATCGACTTTAGCGACTACGCGCTCACCGAAACCGTCTGCAGCACGGCGCTGCTGTTCATCATGTTCTACGGCGGCTTTAACACCAATATCGACCGCGCCAAGCCCGTCGCTGCGCCGGCGGTGCTGCTGAGCACGCTCGGCGTCGTCATCACTGCCGGCATCACCGGCGTGTTCGCCCACTTCGCGCTGGGGTTCGACTGGATCGGTGGCCTGCTGCTGGGCTCGGTCGTAGCATCCACCGATGCGGCCAGCGTCTTTAGCGTGCTGCGCGAGCACAGCCTTTCGCTGAAGGGCGGCACCGACTCGCTACTCGAGGTCGAATCGGGCTCCAACGACCCCGTCGCCTACATGCTCACCGCCGTGCTCGCCACACTCGCGGCCGGCGGCGACATCAACATTCCCGCACTGCTGGCCAAGCAGATTATCCTGGGCGCGGGCCTGGGTCTTGCAATCGGCTGGGCGGCGGGCCGCCTGATTGAACGCGCGCACGCAACGGCCGAGGGCGCGCAGACTATCTTTTTGTTCGCCGTGGCGATCGTGGCCTACGCGCTGCCGAGCTACCTGGGCGGCAACGGCTTTTTGGCCGTGTATCTAGCCGGCATTGTGCTGGGCGCGAGCGACATCACCGGCAAGATCGAGATGGCGCACTTCTTTGACACTCTCACCGAGATGGCAGAGATGACGATCTTCTTCTTGCTCGGCCTGCTCGTAACGCCCACCCGCCTGCCGCAAATGCTGCTGCCGGGCCTGGCGCTCATGGCGTTTATGCTCTTCGTGAGCCGCCCCATCGCCGTGGGCATGCTGTTGGCGCCCTTTAAGACCAACCCTCGCCAGGTTGCGCTCGTAAGCTGGGCGGGCCTGCGCGGAGCAGCTTCGGTCGTCTTTAGTCTCTTTGCCGTGGTTGCCGGCGTTCCCGGTGGGCACGACCTATTTGACCTGGTCTTTGTGATTGCCGTGTCGAGCATTGTGGTACAGGGTTCGCTGCTGCCGGCGGTGGCGAAGAAGCTCGATATGATCGATGCGACCGGCGACGTGCGCCGCACCTTTAACGACTACCGCGACGAGGATGGCATGTCGTTTGTAAAGCTCAAGGTGGGCGCTGGACATCCGTTTGCCGGACGCTCGCTCGCGGACATTGGCAGCGCCACCAACATGCTCGTGGTCCTGGTGCTGCGCGACGGGGCGCACCCGGTGCTGCCCAACGGCGATACCGTGATCCAGGAAGGCGATCTGCTGGTGATGGCCGCACCAACGTTCGAAGAGCGTGCCGAGGTTACGCTGCGCGAGGTCACTGTGACACCCCACGGTCGCCTGGCCGGCCAGCGCCTGTGCGATGTGCCGCAAGGCAAACATCCGTTTATTGTGGTGATGCTCAAGCGCGAAGGCCAAACGATCATCCCCGACGGCAACACCCTAATATACGCCGGCGACGAAGCCGTCATCGCCACGCTAGCATCGTAGTGACTAGGAGGTAGCTACTTTAGGACGAAGAGATCAAGCGCCTAGGAACCTCATGTCTTCGCTCGCAGATTTGGATTTGCCTGAGGAGTAAAGCACCCCTCCCCCATGTAACCATCCTGTAAATCATAGCGACGCACTCGAGTTTTACCGTGATGCGGTCGCGCCTGGCGCTCCACTGTGCTAAAGTAACCCGAACGTCCAAACGACTACAAGGGGGAACTAGAAGATGGCACGTGTGCACAACTTCTCAGCTGGCCCGGCAGCGCTGCCCACAAGCGTGCTCGCCGAGATCGCCGACGAGATGATGGACTACCGCGGTTGCGGCATGTCCGTGCTCGAGATGAGCCATCGATCTAGCATGTACCAGCAGATCATCGACGACGCCGAGGCAACCCTGCGTCGCCTGCTGAGCATCCCCGACAACTACCGTGTCCTGTTTTTGCAGGGCGGCGCCACGCTGCAGTTTGCGGGCATCCCCATGAACCTCATGCGCCGCGGCCGCGCCGGCTACATCGTGACCGGCAACTTTGCCAACAAGGCATACAAGGAGGCCGCCAAGTACGGCGAGGCCGTGCTGCTCGCGAGCTCCGAGGACACCAACTTCGACCGCATCCCCGACATGGCCGACATCAACGCGCGCATTGCCGCCGAGGCCGCGAGCGACGGGCTCGACTACGTTTACATCTGCCAGAACAACACCATCTTTGGCACCATGTACCACGAGCTGCCCGCTTGCGGCGACGTACCGCTGGTCGCAGATGTCTCGAGCTGCTTTCTGTCGCAGCCGCTCGATGTTGAGCGCTACGGGCTCATCTACGCCGGCGCGCAGAAAAACGCCGGCGCCGCGGGCGTGACCGTGGTTATCGTGCGCGACGACCTCATCGCCGACGGCCCCGCCTTTGCGCGGGCGCCGCAGTACATGGACCTTAAGACCCAGGCCGCCAAGGGCTCCATGCTCAACACGCCCAACACCTTTGGCATCTACGTGTGCGGCAAGGTGTTCCGGTGGGTCGAGGAGACCGGCGGACTTGCCGCCATGGCCGAGCGCAACTGGGCCAAGGCCAACCTGCTCTATGACCTGCTCGAGCACAGTGTGCTGTTCCATGGCACCACGCAGGCCGACAGCCGCTCCATCGCCAACGTCACCTTCCGCACCGGCGACGCCGAACTCGACGCGGCCTTTGTCGCAGGCGCGGCCGAGCACCAGATTCAAAACGTCAAGGGCCATCGTCTGGTAGGCGGCATGCGCGCCAGCGTCTACAACGCCGTAACCATGGAAGACGTGCAGGCACTGGCCTCGTACATGAAGGACTTCGAAACGCAGCGTAGTTTGAGCCCGCGATCTAACTAGCCCGCAACGCGCGGGCCGACCAGCCACTTCAAACCACCTGTTTAAACCAAACCTGCTAAGGAGTTTTTCATGCGCAAGATTAAGACCATCGACGACATCACCAAGGACGGCAAAGTCGAGTTTGGCGAGGGCTACGAATTTGTGAGCACCGCCGAGGAGGCCGACGCCATCCTGATGCGCTCGACTGACCTGCACGGCTACGAGCTGCCCGAAGGTATCCGCGCCATCGCCCGCTGCGGCGCCGGCGTCAACAACATCCCCGTCGAGGAGTACGCCAAGAAGGGCGTCGTCGTCTTTAACTCCCCCGGTGCCAACAGCAACGCCGTTAAGGAGCTCGTCCTAGGCATGCTGGTGCTCTCGAGCCGCGGCGTGGTGCAATCGATGAACTGGGTGCGCGACAACGCCGACGACCCCGAGATCCAGGTCGACGCCGAGAAGGCCAAGAAGGCCTTTGTGGGCCGCGAGCTCAAGGGCAAGCGCATCGGCGTCATCGGTCTGGGCAACGTAGGCTCCAAGGTCGCCAACGCCTGCGTCAATCTGGGCATGGACGTCTACGGCTACGATCCGTTCATTTCCGTTGAGCACGCGTGGGTGCTGAGCCGCGAGGTGCAGCGCGTGGGCACGCTCGAAGATCTCTGCCGCGGCTGTGATTACCTCACGGTGCACGTGCCCAGCAAGGCCGACACCATCGGCATGATCAGCACCGAGCAGATCAACCTGCTGGCCCCGGACGCCGTGCTCATCAACTACGCACGCGAGACCATCATTGACGAGGACGCCGTTGACGCCGCCCTGCGCGAGGGCAAGCTGAGCTGGTTTAGCTGCGATTTTGCCACGCCCAAGACCGTCAAGATGCCCAACACGTTTATCACCACGCACTCGGGCGCCGGCACTGGCGAGGCCGAGGCCAACTGCGCCGACATGGCCATCAGCGAGCTTAAGGATTACCTGGAGAACGGCAACATCGCGCACAGCGTCAACTACCCCGCCTGCAGCATGGGCAAGGCGCGCGCCGCAAGCCGCATCGCCTGCCTGCACGCCAACGTGCCCAACATGATCGGTCAGATCACGGCAATCCTGGCCAAGGACAATGCCAACGTGCAGCGTATGACCAACGAGTCTGCCGGCGAGAACGCCTACACCATGTTCGACACCGACGAGCACCTGGACAGCAGCACCATCGAGGCGCTCAAGCAGATTCCGTCGATGTATCGCGTGCGCGTGATCAAATAGCGCCGGCTGATCTGACGGGCAGTTCCCCATGTGGCCTGCCCGTTACTGACATTGAATGCCCGCGGGGGCGCCTTTCGCACGAGAGGCGCCCCCGTTTTTGTGAGCGCTCCATTAAATGCACCGAGCCGCTTCTTGACATACAATTTGTATGTTGACCTAACTATCTGTGAGGTGCCTATGGTTGATACAGATTTTGCTTGGCGGCTTACGCAAGGGCTCGTGCGGATCGACAGTTCCGACCCAGGTGCGTATGAGGGCGAGATTGAACGCTATATCAAAGTGTTGGTTGAGGCTCAATTGGAGCGGTTGAGTCATCCGGTGCTCCATGCCGTGCAGGTTGAGGAACTCGAGGTGCTGACCGGACGCCGCAATCTCATGGTCACCGTGCCCGGTTTGAGCGACGAGCCACGGCTCGTCTACATCTGCCACATGGATACAGTCACCTTGGGCGACGGCTGGGACGCGGACATTACGCCGCTCGGGGCGGTCGTGCGCGACGGCAAGCTCTACGGCCGCGGCGCCTGCGATATGAAGGGTGGCCTGGCCTGTGCCATTGCCGCACTGGTCCATACGCTCGAGCGCGTGGCGGCGGATGGCGCGCTGCCCCGCCGCGGCTTTTCGCTCATCTGCTCGGTCGACGAGGAAGACTTTATGCGAGGCTCCGAGGCAGCCATCGATGCCGGCTGGGTCGGTTCGCGCGAATGGGTGCTGGACACCGAGCCCACCGACGGACAGATCCAGGTGGCGCACAAGGGGCGTACGTGGTTCGAGATTGAAATGGATGGCGTGACGGCGCATGCAAGCCGGCCCTGGAAGGGCGCGGATGCCGTCGCCGCCATGGCCGAGGTCGTGTGTTCGCTCCGTCGCGCGTTTGTGGCGCTGCCCGCGCACGATGAGCTGGGGCCTTCGACCATCACGTTCGGCCAAATCGAGGGCGGATATCGCCCCTACGTCGTACCCGACCGCGCCAAAGTCTGGGTCGACATGCGCCTGACCCCGCCGACCGATACGGCCGCCGTAACGCGCATGGTAGAGCAGGCCATCGCCGTCGCCGAAGCCGCCATTCCCGGTTGCCACGGCAGCTACGTCGTGACGGGCGACCGCCCCGCCATCGAGCGCGACCCGAACTCTCCCCTTCTAGCAGCGCTCAAGCGTGCCGCCGATGACGTGACGGACGCGGACACGACCGTCGGCTTCTTTACCGGCTACACCGACACCGCCGTCATTGCCGGCAAGACAGGTAACCGCAATTGCATGAGCTACGGTCCCGGGTCGCTCGCGCTCGCGCACAAGCCCAACGAATATGTGCCCCACGCCGATATCGTTCGTTGTCAGCAGGTGCTAATCGCGCTCGCCGATAACGTGCTCTGGGACGCGAGCGGCCAAGTTGGGGCATAATAAGCCGCGAACAAACCGACTCGTGCGTTAGGACCGCCCATGAAAGCACTTCCGTTTCCCTGCATCCGCCCGGCTCAGGACCGCGTGCTCGAGGCGCTGCCTGCAATGGGCAGCATCCTGAGCGGCAACGATGCTCTGCGCGGAGCCATTGCCGATGGCCTGATGCTCAAGGACCCGGGTGCGGCGTATTACGTGTACGAATGCTCGGGCGAGCCGGGACGTGTGACGGGTGTCGTGGCGATCTGCCCGACGAGTGTACTTGCGGGCGGCAAGGGCGATGCCAGCGCCGGCGTGGCCGCCGCCGCGCGCGCGATCGCCGAGCTCAAGGTGCAGCCGCGCCCCGTATCGCTCGCCTACGAGGCCTCGCCCGTCATGGATATCATCCTGGGCGCCGCCAAAGAGGGCGCGTCGCTCTACGCCGTCACCGACCCCGCGGGCATTACGCACCGCGCGTGGGAGGTCAAGCGCGAGGACGCCGTCGGGGCCATCCGCGCTATGCTCGCCCAAGCACCGGAGCCGGCACTGGTCGACGACCCCGCCTACGCCGCCGCTCTGACCGGGGCGTCGCAGCTGCTGGCCGATGAGGCCCGTGCCGCCGGAACGTACACCGGCAAGGAGCCGTTCAACTTTGCCGTTGCCGTGCTCTTCCCCGCCGCGCAGGTCAGCGGCGCCGCGCTGCAAGTTCCGACAGGTCTGCTCACGCACCAGGTCGCGCGGTTCTAGCAAGACCAGACCGCCCAGCACAAAAATCGGCAGCTCAACAAACAGGGGGCGGAGATGCAGCAGGTACATGCATCTCCGCCCCTTTTGCGTCGAGAAGTTATGCCGACGACCCGTGCCGCCGCGCTCGCGTTATCCGCGCTGCGGGCCTGCTGCCGCCACAAGTGGTTCAAGCCCCAGCTCGCGCGCGCAATCCTCCTGCGTAAAAATCTCAACCAGTTCAAACGTATCCGTCGCATCATCAAACGCAAAGTGCAGCACCGAGCAGTTGCCTGGCACGCGGTCGCGCTCATCGGCCGCCGCGCCCTTCACATGGTCCATGAACTCCTTGATGGCCGAGCCGTGGCTCACCGCGAGCACGCACTCGTGGTCCGGGCGACGCATAAGATCGGTCAACGTCGCCACCATGCGCTCGCGCACCTGCATCTGGCCCTCGCCGCCAAACTGGCGATAGAAGTCGCGCCACGGGCGCTCGGGCATGAGCATCACGCGCTCGGCCTCAAAGTCGCCAAAGAACCACTCACGCAGGCCGTCCAGGCGCTCGTACGCCAAGCCCGGCCACAAGTTGGCGATGGTCTGCTCGGTGCGGTGCAGCGTCGAGGTGTAGGCATGATCGGGCTCAATGCCGCGCGCACGCAAGAACATGCCGGCACGCGCCGCCTGGTCGCATCCCAGCTGCGTGAGCGGCGAGTCACTCCAACCCTGAATAATGCGCTTAAGGTTGAATATTGTCTGCCCATGACGAACCAGATACAGGTCTTTATTCATAGGGGTCCTTTCGTTCGTTACCAATCAAGGAGCGAAAACGCCCCGTCGCAATAGCCAAAATGAAGCACGGCACCGTTGTCGGGTAGCTCTCCCCTGCCAGTCACATACTCAAGAAACTCCTGGCAGGCTGAGCCGTGGGAGACTGCCAGCACGCAGTCGTGCTGCGGCCTGGCCATGATGCGCGACAGCACCGCGACCATACGCGACTGGAGCTGCACTTCAGACTCGCCACCAAAGGCCACCGGATAATCACCCCAGGGCTGCGGCGGCATATCGCGATTTGATGTGCCCTCCAGCGAGCCCAAATGCCACTCGCGTAGGTCATCGACCAGCTCTATCGAGCGGCCCTCACCAGCAATTAGCTCAGCCGTACGCCGCGCCCGGCCCAACGGGGAGGAATACACACGGTCAAAGGTCACGCCACGCGCCTCAAACGCCGCGCGCGTCGCCAGCGCCTGCTCGCGCCCGCGCGCCGTAAGCGGCGAATCGTGCCCACCCTGCAAAATGTTCTGCACATTGAGCTCAGTCTGCCCATGCCGCACCAAATACAGATCTGCCACACGCCCTCCCCTCGTACCACCACAAAGGGGACAGGTACCTTTGTGGTGGTTTACCGCCGGATCACACCGCGGCGACACCCAACTACACCAGTACGTCGGCAAGCGGGCGCTTGGGTACGTGGTGCACCTGCGCCTCGTCGCGCCAGTAATTAATTGAGCCGTCGGGGTTGGAATCGATCGCATCGATCACCTGCGTCTCGGCCGGAACGCCAAACGCCATGATCAGCTTGAGTTCATACTTGTCGCTATCGAGCCCCATGGCATCGATCGCGTGGGGCGTAAAGGCCTTGAACATGCAGGCAGCCACCTCGGGCGTGGCGCTGCGGGCGGCGAGCATCATCGTCTGCGCGGCAATGCCCGTGTCGACCTCAGTAATAGGAGCGGCGGGCTTACCCGGAACGGCGCGCTCGGCAAGAATCGCGATGTAGCCGGTCGGGCGCTCACCCTCGGCAGGACCCGGCCAGTCCTTAAGCGCGCCGGCCCATGCAAGCTCGTCAAACACGCGAGCGCAGTCCTCTGCACCGCTTACCACATGAAAACGCAGACGCTGAGCATTGGCGCCGCAGGGAGCCAGGTGCGCCAGTTCCGCCAGCTCGAGCAAAAACTCGCGCGGCACGCGCATGGACTCGTCAAAGCGGCGGCACGTACGGGCACGACGGACCAGCGCATCAAACGCTTCCAGACCGAGCTTTTCGCAACCTTGCTTTGCCATCGATTCGACACTCGACGGTGCCTCAGGAACTGCTTCGTTCATAGGGACCCCCAATACAAGCCAATTGTCCTTAGGAAAATCTAACCTAAAACGTAGGCAAATACGAACAGGGCTGCAATGTTCTACACCTGTTGAATAGAAAATCGCGACGTGGGGAACAACGGAAACAATTCGGGGCCTTTGGGTTACGTTTCACCCTCCCCGACCCATACGTCAGCGCCTTTAGGCGATACTGGTCGTAACGATCAAGGCTTACGCCGCACGGAAAGGAGACATTATGGGCATCTTTAAGAATGATGACCAAAAATCGAGCCAGTTTGGATTTGACGAGAAAAGCATGGCAGGCAAGGCCGTCAAGGCCGTGCGCTGGATTTACGCCATCACGGGCGTCTTGGCGCTCGTCGCCGGCATCGCACTGCTGTTTGCGCCCGCCAAGTCCCTCGTCTTCCTAACGACCGTCTTGGGCTTCTACTTTGTGATCACGGCCGCGATCAGGCTGTTTACCGCTGTTTTCGAGCCACTGCTGCCCACCGGCTGGCGCGTGACGAGCATCATCTCCAACCTACTCATTATCTTGGGCGGCGTCATAATCCTGCGCAACCAGGCCTTCTCGACCGCGACGCTCACCACGATGGTGGTTATCGTGGCCGGCTTTGGCTGGATCGTCGAAGGTGTCATGTCCATTCTGGAGTCCGAGCTTTCGTCCAACCGTGCCCTCGCCATCCTGAGCGGCGCGCTCTCCATCATCGCCGGCATGTTCGTGTTTATCTATCCGCTGTGGTCGGCCAAGATGCTCGTCATCTTTAGCGGCGCCGCACTGCTGGTGTTTGGCGTAACGCTGATTGTTCGCGCTATTCAATTTGGCAAACTGGTGCACTAGATGCCGCGAACGCTCTTTATTGATGCAGACGCCTGCCCGGTCACGCGCGAGTCGATTGACTGCGCGCGGCGGGCGGGCGTCGCCGTCGTTATCGCCGGCAACAGCACACAGAACCTGGAACGCCACATTCGCCGCGACGATCCGCGCGACGTCGAGCATGCGCGACGCGGATTTTGGGTCACGACGCTCGATGTGAGCGTGGGCGCCGACAGCGCCGACTTTGCCATTGTCGAACGCCTGCAGGCGGGCGACGTAGTCGTGACGCAGGACATTGGCTTGGCGAGCATGGTGCTCGGGCGCGATGCCGCCGCCATCGGCGTGCGCGGGCGCGTCTACGATAAGGCGACCATCGACATGCAACTGTTTATTCGCCACGAGGAAAAGAAGGTGCGCCGCGCCGGCGGTCGCACTCGCGGACCGGCGGCATTTACCAGCGAAGACCGGGCCCGCTTTAAACGCAACCTCACCGAGCTGCTGCACTAACCAAGGTAGATTTTTGGGACATGCCTAAAAATCTACCTTTTTGTTTTGGCAGCGGAAATGCCCTGGTCACAGGGGTAGATCGTAAGACATGTCCCAATAATCTACTTAAAGGCCAACGGCGGAGAGGATGAGGCCCCAGCCGGCACCGATGACGTACATCATGATCAGGAACAGGACGTTTTCGCGGGCGCTGCGGTTGGTACGGAACAGCACCAGGTAGCCCACACCGGCAGAGATGAGCGTGCCGGCGAGCATCGGGGCCAGCTGCAGCGCGCCTTCCAGGTACAGTTGCGTGATGACGACGCTGGCCGAGCAGTTGGGAATCAGGCCGACAAGCGCCGAGCCCAGGACCGCAAGCGTCTCGTTGCCGCGCAGGAACTGCTCGATCGCGGACTCGCCGAAGGTCTCGAGCACGGCGACCAGAATCAGCGTCACCAGAAAAATGAATACCGAGACCTGCACGGTGTGCGAGATCGCGCTGCGGATGATCGACAGGACGGGCGCGTCCTCATGGGAGTGGGAGTGACCGTGGTCATGATGGTGTTCATGATCGCCCTCATGACCGTGATCGTGGCCATGTCCGTGTCCGTGGTCGTGCTCGTCCTCGTCTTCATCGCAACCGCAATGGTCGCGCTCGCACAGCTCATGGATGTGATCGGCGCTCACGCCCGCCTCGGCCACCTCGTCGATGATGTCACCGCCGCTATGGTCGTCATGCGCGCAGTTAACGTGCGCCGGATTGACAGTGGTCCCCAACACGGTACGACGAATCGCCGCATGCGCGCGAGCGTTACGACGCAGGCCGCGAATGGCGGCGTCCACGATAAAGCCCGTGACCAGCGCGATCAGCGCCTTCGAGGCGAGCAACATCGCCATGGTCTGCACGGGAACTTGCTCGGCGAGCAACAGCGGCAACATCTCGTCGGAGGTCGAGAGGAACACGGCGACCAGCGTGCCCAGCGTCACGACACGACCGGCGTACAGCGTTGCCGCCATTGCCGAAAAGCCGCACTGCGGCACCATGCCCAGCAACGAGCCAACCACGGGACCCGCGGCGCCGGCGCGCTTGATGGCCCCGTTAACGCGGTCACCCGCGACGTGCTCCAAGGTCTCGAGGGCCAGATACGTCACCAACAAGAATGGCACCAGCGAGAGCGTGTCCTTGCCGGCGTCAAGCAGAATATCAATCAGCAAATCCATGACGGATGGAACCTTTCGTGTCTTTCGGCAGCATTGTAAAAGTCCTAGCGGTCAACTAGGGTATTGTAGTTGTCCTAGGCGCGATGCCAATAGTTGCCCATGGTAAACTATCATCTCGCCATAACTCAGTAACCTCGAGCCGCACAACGCGGCCCGTCCAAGGAGTAGCATATGAACGTATCGCAAGCACTCGAATACGAGCGCCAGCCGTTTATCCCCATGTTTATCTACGGCGAGCACGGCGCCATGGAGTCCGAGCGCCAGAAGGGCGAGGAGGCCCTCAAGGTGCTCGAGACCGAGTACTTTACCGCCGAGGGCGACCCCAGCTTCGACTTTGCCACCGTGCGCGACCTGGCTGACCGCAACCGCGACCTGTGCGACCAGATTGGCGAGGCACGCCTGCGCAACGTGACGCCCGCGACGCTTTCGCGCGGCCTGTCCGATGCCGACACCTGCGCGGCCATCGGTAAGATGCAAAAGCGCACCGCCGCGTCGGTCATGCGCGAGATCCGCGGCGACCGCGACGCGCTCGGCGTGGCCTACGCCCGCAAGCCCATCCAGGGCACCGTGCTCGGTATCGACATCGAGACCACCGGCCGTGCACCCGAGCGCGGCTACATCATCAACGTAGGCTGGGAGATCATGGAGCTCACCAGCGACGCCGTCCCGCACGACGCCGAGGCACACTACTGCGGCCTGCCCGACATCTACCGCGGCGAGGATGTGCCGTTGTCGAATATCCACCACATCACCTGGGACGACATCGACGGCAAAAAGCCGTTCCGCGAGAACAAGGAACTGCAGAAGCAGCTGCTCAAGCTTATGAAGAAGTACCCGTACATGGCGCATAACGCCGCGTTCGAAGACAGTTGGTTCAAGATCCACCTGGACGGTTACGCCGAGGCACGCCGCGCCGGCAAGATCATCGTCATCGACTCGCGCCAGATCTGCCGCAGCTTGGATGCCGACGTCCGCTCGCTCCCCCGCGAATCCGCGCCCGCCGCGCTCGAGAACTGGGCCCGCCGCCGCGGCACCCTCGCCGCCGACGCCAACGAGCAGCACCTGGGCCTCGACGACACCGACCTCATGCTCCGCACCGTCCAAGCCGAGTTCAACCTCAAGAACCTGTTTGCCAAGTAGAAACGTCTACGACAAACTCCGGCGTAGATCACGAGCGGCCTCGCAGCGGAAAACCCCGCAGCGGGGCCGCCCTACATTCCACAGATAGATCTGCCATCACAAATTCTGAACCCTCATTTTGAACGATTTTGGCCAATTCCCGACACGTAATTCGTTGTCGAATGGTGATGCATCACAATCAAATGTGCAGCAATTGAGTAGTTATATGCTATAGCTAAGCTGCGAAAACTTTTATTTAGGGCATACCAACTCATAATTGCGTCAAGCTTTTGGACAGCATTTGGTTAGACCTCTAAAACGACTTTTTCACTCAGCGCCATCAACACGGCATTAGCTGACACGATATATACCATGAGTATCGTATTGTCACATACCACTGCAAAAGCGGTCTACCAGGCCGTGCATTCGGTGTCTGCGAAAGGCATCGAGTCCTGTAACCCTGCCGCGATTTACGGATCATGTCCCACCGGAACGCTCCTTGACGCAGCCGCAGAATGGCTCACCAAACATGATGTTTCCCTCGGCGCAAATGATTCCCTCGAGGTGATGGTGTTTGATCGCAGGAATGCGCGCTATGCAATGAACTGTCAATGCCACGTTTCGTCAAAACGATTCTCGAACTCACGCTTTATAGAGCTTGAAGATGGCATCTTCATTGTTGGCGTTGAGCTTTGCGCACTTCAAGCCGCCACCTATCTCCCTTTTCGCGAACTGGTGGAGTACTACTTTGAATTGTGCAGCGCTTACTCCCTTGGAACCGGCTCTTCCACCTCTTATAACGAGCGTTTCGCGCTCACCTCGACCGAGAGGTTAAAGCAGTTCTTTAATTCCATTACCAGATGCGACGGTTTGGCCCTTGCCCGAAAGGCGATCCAATGTGTACGCGACGGATGCCGGTCTCCCATGGAAACGGCATTTGTCATGATGCTAACGCTGCCCAAAAGCGAAGGAGGGCTTGGTATTAAGGGAATTGAGACCGATTACGAGGTGCAGGTCACCGCCGCCGCAAAGAATCTCACGAGACGCAAAAAGTTCTTTATGGATGCGTATCTAAAGAAATCTCGCACAGACATTGAATACAACGGTTTTTATCATGACGCGGAAGAAGACCGCGCCATCGATGAGGAACGCAAGAATGCGCTTGCGTCCATGGGATACGGAATCATCACCGTCAGCCGTTATTCCTTTATGCATGCCAGCTCTTTCGTTAGGGTCATGGAAGCAATCCAGCGGAAAGAGGGCGTACGCCCCTCGCGTCTACCAAAAGACTTTCAAATCATGCAAGAGGACCTGAGACAGTTTGTGCTCAGAAGGTTTATAGAAGAGAAAAGGCGAATTCAGAAGCAGCTTCGCCAGGATTCCGAAGAGCGCCAACGAATCGACCTCGAAAAAGCAACACTCGAAGGCATCACGCTGGATGACCCGACAATTAATGAAGTTACAGCAATCGATGACATGCAGACAGTCGAATCCGACAGCCCATCATTTGCCCAAACAAGCAGCCTCGCGCCCGAGGGCAGGATCTTCGGGGCCGGAAGCTAGACCGGCTAACAAGGTGGGTACCCTAGCGATGTGCAAAATTGCGAGTATTCAGCAGGGTCGGCCCTCCAGCACCCACAAGTTAATCCAAATGAGAAACAAAGACGCTATCGAACGGGAACGTTAGGCAACACTTGAGGAAGATCTTATCTGTTTACCGCCCTTGGATAACTCTTGAGCGGCTTTATTTGGCCCGAAATAGATAAACAGACCCCCTATAGTTGCAGAATACTCCAATTTTTGCACGGCGCGGGGGCACCCACCTCGGCATCGACTATCAAAACCGCTCAATCCGGAATCTCGTCCACTATTCCCCATCATTTTGTGCGATGAATTACTTAAACGTTATTGACATATGAACATACGCTCATATAATCGGAAGTAAGTTATTTGAGCGTATGTTCATATGAAAGGATATTGCAATGAGCATCCGCGTTGATGAAACGAAACCCGACACCGAGGCCACCGAGCCAGTGATCCCCACCACCTGCTCGCCCGAGGACCTTCCCGACGAGGAGCTTCTCTACGACCTCGCCGACCTGTTCAAGGTCTTCAGCGACACCACGCGTATCAAGATCCTTTACGCCCTCATGGGCCGCGAGCTCTGCGTGGCAGACATCGCCGAAGCGACCGAAACCTCGCAGTCCGCGGTGTCGCACCAGCTGCGCACACTCAAGCAGTCGCACCTGGTTAAATTCCGGCGCGACGGGCGCAATATCCTCTACTCGCTCGCCGACGACCACGTCTACACCATGCTCAACCAGGGCATGAGCCATATCTGCGAATAGCAACCAACCACGGTACCAGCGCGGCCTGCACCCAAGCCGCAAAAACGGGAAAGGAACCCACCATGAAAAAGCAGTACAAGCTCGATGAGATCGATTGCGCCAACTGTGCGCGCGAGCTTCAGGACGAGTTGGCCAAGCTCGAGGGCGTCAAATCCGTTTCGGTCAACTTTATGACCCAGAAGTTGACGCTCGAGGCCGATGACGCCGAGTTCGACGAGGTGCTCAACCGCGTTGTTGAGTTTACGGCCGACGCCGAGCCGGACTGCGAGATCATTCTCTAGCCCAGGTTTACGCCAACCTGCAAGGCCGCGCTTGCCGCGGCCTTTGCTCGCGAAATTATATGAGCGAGTGTTCATTCATTCAAATGGGAGGATACGAGTCATGGCCACCGCCGACCCCAAAAAGAAAAAGAAGAAGCGCAAGAAAAAAGAATCACTCGAGCATAAGCGCAACCGCATCCTGGTAGCGCTGGGCATTTTTGCCGTGGTGTACGCCCTCGATGAGCTCGGCACCCTCACTGCCGCATTCGGCACCCCGGGCGACATCTACGCCAGCTTTGTGCTGTTCCTCGTGCCGTTTTTGATTGCCGGCTACGACGTACTGCAAAAGGCATTCAATAACATCCGCCGCGGCAAGGCCTTCGACGAGAGCTTCCTCATGGCCGTCGCGACCATCGGCGCGTTTGCCATGGTGCTCTTCCCCGATACCGACCCGCACATGGCCGAAGGCGCCGCCGTCATGCTGTTCTACCAGGTCGGCGAGCTGTTTCAGGCGTACGCCGTGGGCAAGAGCCGCAAGTCGATCAGTGCCATGATGGACATCGCGCCCGACTACGCTAACGTCGAGCAGCCCGACGGCACACTCGAGCAGGTCTTCCCCGATGACATCGCCGTCGGCACCGTGATCGTGGTCAAGCCCGGTGAGCGCGTGCCTATCGACGGCGTCATCGTCGAGGGCGAAACCCAGCTCGACACCGCCGCTCTCACGGGCGAGTCAATCCCCCGCCCCGCCAAGTCCGGCGACGACATCATCAGCGGCTGCATCAACATGACGGGCCTCATCCACGTGCGCACCACCAAGCCCTTTGGCGAGTCCACCGTCGCACGCGTCCTGGAGCTCGTGGAAAATGCCAGCGAAAAGAAGGCGCGCACCGAGAACTTTATCACGCGCTTCGCCCGCGTCTACACGCCCGCCATCACCGGCGCTGCCGCGGTACTCGCGCTCGGCGGCGGCTTGGTCACCGGCGCCTGGTCCGACTGGATCCTGCGCGGCCTGACCTTCCTGGTCGTCAGCTGCCCGTGCGCGCTCGTGATTAGCGTCCCGCTCAGCTTCTTTGGCGGCATTGGCGGCGCATCCAAGCTGGGCGTCCTCATCAAGGGTTCTAACTACCTCGAGACGCTCGCCGATGTGGACACCGTCGTCTTTGACAAGACCGGCACGCTCACCAACGGCACGTTCTCGGTGGTCGCGGTGCACCCCGAGGCTGGCTATACCGAGCAGTCGTTGCTCGAGGTCGCAGCCCTTGCGGAGTCGTTCTCCGATCACCCCATCGCGCAGTCCGTGCGTGTCGCCTACCAGGGCGAGGTCGACCCCAAGCGCGTAAGCGACTCCACCAACGACGCGGGCCATGGCGTGACGGCAACCATCGACGGCAAGCACGTCGTCGTTGGCAACGCAAAGATGCTCGCCGCGGCCGGAGTCGAAGCGCCCGATTGCGAGGTCGTCGGAACAATTCTGCATGTGCTCGTTGACGGCGTGTACGCCGGCCACATCGTGATTGCAGACACCGTCAAGGCCGATGCCGAGCAAACGATTCGCGACCTACACGCCGCCGGCGTCAAGCGCACCGTCATGCTCACGGGCGACCGCGAGGAGGTTGCGGCGTCTGTGACCAAGCAACTCAGTCTCGACGAGTTCCACGCGCAGCTGCTGCCGGGCGATAAGGTCGAGCGTGTTGAGGCGTTGCTCGCGGGCGAAAGCGGCAAGGGCAAGCTCGCTTTTGTCGGCGACGGTATCAACGACGCACCCGTGCTTACCCGCGCAGACGTTGGCATCGCCATGGGCGCTATGGGCTCGGACGCCGCAATTGAGGCGGCGGACGTCGTGCTCATGGATGACAAGCCGTCCAACATCTCCCGCGCGATTCGCGTGGCGCGCAAGACCATGTCGATTGTTTGGCAGAACATCATCTTTGCGCTGGGCATTAAGTTGCTGATTCTGGTGCTCGCGGCGCTCGGCATCGCCAACATGTGGCTCGCCGTCTTTGGCGACGTGGGCGTGGCGATTATCGCCATCCTGAACGCCATGCGCGCGATGGGTGTCAAGAACCTGTAGCTTGTTTGTGGTCCCTTCGGCCGGGGCCGGGCTTGGTTTTGAAAACGTCCTCGCGCATGAGGCCCGTCTTTCCTGTTCCTGTGGAGCAACGGAAAGGCGGGCCTCGCGCTGCGGGGTGTTTTCAAAACCAAACCCGGCCCAGGCCTGCGGTGACACAGCTGGATGTTCTTGGGCATCGCTTGCTGGCGGGGTTCCTTTTCTGAATTGGACTTGGCTGATAGAACCTCGTTTGTTCCGTCCATTTGTTTTTTAGAATACGCCTGCGGACAGCTGAGAATACCGGCGAGATATAGTTATCCAAGCCGAAACGAAAGGATCGTACATGTCTGACCGCAAATACTTGTTCTTTGACATTGACGGTACGCTCGCCTCGGGCGTGCCTGGCAAACAGCATGTCCCCGCCTCCACCGAGTTTGCACTCAAAAAGCTCCGTGATGCGGGCCACTTCCTGGCAATCGCAACGGGCCGCGCGCACGCGATGGCCGTAGACTATATGCACGGGCTCGGCTTTGAGAACATGGTGAGCGACGGCGGCTGGGGTACAACCGTTAATGGCGAGTTTCAGGGCGTGCGCCCGCTCGACCACGATGTCTGTGTTGACCTCGTCGATGAATGCCGCGCAAAGGACTTTATCTGGGGAATCCAAGTCGAGGATTCCAACGTGCGCTTCGTGCCCGACGATCGCTTCTATGAAGCCACGCATGACATTTACATGCGCACGCTGGTCGTACCTGGGCTCGACCCGCGCAACTACCCCGAGATTTACAAGGTCTATATCGCCTGCTTGGAGCCGCACGAGCAGGAGCTCGATAATCTCAAGCGTCTCCCCTGGTGCCGCTTTCATCGCGAGTATCTCTTTGTGGAGCCGGCAGATAAGGCCTACGGCATCAAGAAAATCGTCGACGCGCAGGGCGGCAGCTACGAAGACGTTATCGTCTTTGGCGACGGCAAAAACGACCTGTCGATGTTCATCCCCACGTGGACAAGCGTGGCCATGGGCAATGCCGTACCCGAGCTTAAGCAGCGTGCGAGCATGGTGACCGCCGATATCGATGACGACGGCATCTATAAAGCCTGCGTGCAGCTGGGGCTGTTCTAGCAGATCACTGACACGACGCCGTGGGCACGGCCGTCACGGCGCCCACGGCAGAGACACTATTCCAGCATCGCCTTGAGCTTCTCGAAGCTTTCCTCGCTCAGGCAATGCTCCATGTGGCAACCCTCTTGCGAGGCAACATCGGGCGCTACACCTGCATCCTCTAGCAGCCCCACAAAAAAGCAATGGCGCTCCCACATTTGACGGGCAACCTCAAGACCGCGTTCCGTCAGATGCACATCGCGTTTGCCCATCTCCACGTAGCCGGTGCTCTCCAAGGCCGCCATGGCTTTAGAGACGCTTGCTTTGGTTACGCCCAGGTATTCGGCAACGTCAATTGATCGAACGATGCCTTGGCGCTCCGAGAGCACATAAATAGATTCGAGATAGTCTTCTCCAGATTCACGCAGGGCCATGGGCCGCCTTTCGCGATGACTTCTAGTTAGCCTTTGGATACTTTTACTTGATTTACTTTACCGCAAAAGTTGCCCATGTCTTACTACGTTGTTTAAAAAGTTAACCGTGTTTCACAAAATGCGCGGAGCAAGCAGGGCGACACGGCACGCAACGCGCAAGGAGTGTCCCCAGCTGCCGACAGAAAAGGAACGTCCCCAAGTGCCGAGCCGCAGCTATAGCAGCCCAAAGTGCTTCGCGGCGTTGTAGATGCCATCGTCGTCCACGGCTGTCGTCACATAGGTCGCCGCAGCTTTCACCGTGTCCTGTGCGTTGCCCATGGCCACGCTCGTGCCCACGGCGGCAAACATCGACAGGTCGTTCTCGCCGTCGCCAAAGGCAATCGCCTCGCTCGCGTCGATACCAAGCCGCTCGAGCGTCGCCGCCACGCCCAGGTCCTTGCCGCCGTTAGCGGGAATAATGTCGCAGAACAGGTCGCACCAGCGCGTGGTGAGCGAATGCGACACGGCGTCGGTCACGATATGCTCGTCAACTGGGTCAACAAAGGCACAGAACTGATAGACCGGCGCGTCAAAGGCATGCTCAAACGGCTCCTCGTGGTAGACGATTCCCGCGTTGCTGCCAGCCGTCACCACGCGCTCGGACAGGCGGTTCACAAACGAGTTCTCGCCCTGCATGCACAGTGAGTCGTAGCGCCCCTGCGCCACCTGGTCCACAATCACCGCAACGTCGTCCGGATCGATCGGGCAGCTGCGGTAGACGCCCTTGGCATCAAAACAGTGCTGGCCCGAAAGCGTAATGTACGCATCCCAGCCCAGGTCGAACAGCCAGTCCGGCATCTGGTAGGTCGGACGGCCCGTGGCGATCACGCACGCAATCCCCTGCTCGCGAAAGCTGTCGAGCACCTGCTGCGCCGACGCCGGAATCCGGTGGGTCTTAAAGCTCAGCAGCGTACCGTCGATATCGAAAAACGCGGCTTTGATCATTCTCGCCTACTCCTCGCCCTCGAGCTTTTCGCTCGCCTCGAGCCACGCCATCTCCAGCTCGTCCATGGCGGCGTGAGCCTCGTCGATCTTTGCCTGCTGCTCGCCGAGCGCCGTGTAGTTGGTGGGATCGACCTGGGCCATGGCGGCCTCGGCCTCCTCCACGCGGGCGCGCTGCGTCTCCATCTTGCGCTCGAGCGAGCTCACCTCGCGGCGGAGCTTCTGACGCTCGGCGTTGGAAAGGCCGTTGGGCTGACCGCTCGACTTGGGCTTGTCGGCAGCAGCCGCCGCACCGGTGTCGAACGTGCCGGTCTTAGCGCTCGGCGCGCCCACGGGCTCGCCCTCGGCGGTAGCGTTGCACAGGCGCAGGTACTGGTCCACGCCGCCGGGCATATGCGTCAGATGGCCATCGAGCAGTGCCCACTGTTGGTCGGTCACGCGCTCCATCAAAAAGCGATCGTGTGTCACCAGGATCAGCGTGCCGGGCCAGCCGTCCAGCAGGTCCTCGACAATCGCGAGCATGTCGGTATCCAGGTCGTTACCGGGCTCGTCCAGGATAAGCACGTTGGGCTCGTCCAGGATCGTCAGCAACAGCGACAGGCGACGGCGCTGGCCGCCCGAAAGATCGCCGATGCGGCTCCAGAGCTGCTGCGTCGTAAAGCCCAGACGCTCGCAGAGCTTCTCGGGCGAAGTCTCCTTGCCGTCGATGACGTAGTACTTCTTATAGTTGCTGAGCACCTCGCGAATCGTGTCGCCCATGAAGGGCTCGAGCTCCTCGAGCTGCTGCGACAGCACGCCAAAGCGCACTGTCTGGCCAATCTTCACGCGGCCGCGCGTGGGCGCAATTTTGCCCTGGATCACATCAAGCAGCGTCGACTTGCCAGCGCCATTCTCGCCCAAAAGACCATAGCGGTCGCCCGCACCAATGAGCCAGGTCACGTCGGAGAGTACCTGCTTGGGCGCGCCATCGGCATCCGCATAGCCGGCGTCCACGTCGACCACATCGATAACCTGCTTGCCTAGGCGGCTCACGGCGAGGCGCTTGAGCTCCAGCTCGTCACGCACGGGCGGCACGTCGGCGATCAGCTCGCGAGCGGCATCAACGCGAAACTTGGGCTTGGTGGAACGCGCCTGGGCGCCGCGGCTCAGCCACGCGAGCTCCTTGCGCGCCATGTTGCGACGGCGCTCCTCGGTAACCGCGGCCATGCGGTCGCGCTCCACGCGCTGAAGGATATATGCGGAGTAACCGCCCTCGAAGGGATCGACCTGGCCGTCGTGGACCTCCCACATACTGGTGCAGACCTCGTCCAAGAACCAGCGGTCGTGCGTGACCACGAGCATGGCGCCCTGACCGCGCTGCCAGCGGGCCTTTAAGTGACGCGCGAGCCAGTTGATGGTGCGCATGTCCAGGTGGTTGGTGGGCTCGTCGAGCATGAGCACGTCGTAGTCGCCGATCAGCAGGCGCGCGAGGTCCACGCGACGGCGCTGGCCGCCCGAAAGCTCGCCCACCGTGCCCTCCCAAGGCACATCGCTAATGAGGCCGGCCAGAATCTGGCGCGTACGCGGGCTCGAGGCCCACTCGTACTCGGGCGTGTCACCGACGACGGCATGATGCACGGTGTCGGTATCGACCAGGTTATCCTTTTGGCCGAGCAATCCGATCGTCGTGTCGCGGCGGTGCGTCACGCGGCCGTCGTCGGGCTCCAACGTGCCGGCGAGCACGCTCAGCAGCGTCGACTTACCGTCGCCGTTTTTACCGACAATACCAATACGGTCGCCCTCGCCCACGCCGAGCGTAACGCTATCGAAAATATGCTTGGTGGGAAACTCTAGGCTGACGGAATCGCATCCCAAAAGAATCGCCATATGCCCTGCTCCTTCGTAGAAATTCAACGTTGTCCATGATAGCAGCGAAAAGGCGGGCCGCACACGACACAAAAAGGCGGGCCATCTCCCACAAGAGATGACCCGCCTCTCCAATCAGTCCCGTGGCGACCGTGGCCACCGCGGGCCTCAAGCATGTCCCGGACTAGGAGAACATGCCGGTGAGGTAATCATTCAGCCGCTTGTCCTTGGGCCGTTGGAAAATCTCGTCAGTCTCGTCGTACTCGACCATATCGCCCATGTAGAAGAACGCCGTGCGGTTGGACACACGCGACGCCTGCTCCATGTTGTGCGTCACGATGACGATGGCGCGGTCGGCAACGATCGACGACATGAGGTCCTCGATCGCCAGCGTCGAGATGGGGTCGAGCGCCGAGCAGGGCTCGTCGAACAAGATCACGTCGGGGTTGAGCGCCAGCGTGCGCGCGATGCACAGGCGCTGCTGCTGACCGCCCGAAAGCGCATGGGCGCTCTTGTCGAGCTTGTCCTTGACCTCGTCCCACAGCGCCGCGCCGCGCAGGCTCTCCTCGACCATGCGGTCGAGCTCGTCGCGGTCGGTGATGCCGTGGCGCTTAGGCGCAAACGTGATGTTGTCGCGAATGGACTTGCGGAACGGGTTGGGCTGCTGGAACACCATGCCAATGGAACGGCGCAGCTCGTAGGTGTTTTCGGTCTTGGTGTTCACGTTGCGCCCGCGATAGTTGATCTCGCCCTCCACGCGGCAGCCGCGAATCTCGCGATTCATGAGGTTGAGGCTACGCAAGAAGGTCGACTTACCGCAGCCCGAAGGCCCAATGAGCGCCGTGATCTCGCCCTTGTGGAAGTCGAGCGACGTATTGTGCAGTGCATGGTGGTCGCCATAGTACACGTTGACGTCCTTGGTGGAGAGCACGACCTCGTCGCTCACGGCCTTGCCGCTCACGCGCACGCGCTTCTCGCTCTCCCCCACGCTCGACAGGAAGTCCTGGGTCTCGGACGATGCCGCTTCGGTTGCGGGCGTTGCATTCATCTCGCTCATTCGGCCGTCATCCTTCTTGCCAGTTGCTTGCCCACGATACGGGCGACTACGTTAAACAGCAGCACGCAAATCATCAGCAGCGCCGCGGTGCCCCAAACAATCTGCTGGGCCTCGGGGCTGCCCTCGCCATAGATCTTGTAGATGTGCACGGCGAGCGACTCGCCGGGACGGAACACGTTCCAAGCGCAGGTGGGGCTCGACAGGTTAAAGCTCAAGAAGTTCAGGCGAACCGGCGAGCTCATACCCGAGGTAAAAAGCAGTGCTGCGGCCTCGCCAAACACGCGACCGGCCGAAAGCACGATGCCCGTCACGATGGCAGGCATGGCCTCGGGGATCAGGATGTGCAGCGTGGCCTCCCAGCGAGTGAGGCCCATGGCCAGGCACGCATCGCGCTGGGCCTGCGGCACGTCCTCGAGCGCCTGCTGGATCACGCGCACCAGAATGGGGATATTGAACATGGTGAGCGCGACGGCGCCGGAGATGATGGAGTACTTCCAGCCCAGCTGCACCGAGAACACCAGAAAACCGAACATGCCGACAACGATGGAAGGCAGCGAGGACAGCGTCTCGATGGCGGTGGAGGCAATGTCGCGGACGGGTCCGTCGGGTGCGTACTCAACCAAAAAGACCGCGCCACCCAGGCTGATGGGCACCGAGATGATCAGGGTGATCAGCAGCAGGTAGAACGAGTCGAACAGCTGGTAGAGCACGCCGCCCTGCGTTCCGTTGGCGCGCGACGGCTCCGTGAGAAAGCCCGGCTGGAACAGCGTCGAGATGCCCTCGAACAGGATATAGGCCACCATGGAGACGACGATGAGCATGACGATGGCGACGATCGCCGTCAACACGCCCGTGGCGAAGCGGTCCTGCTTTTGGACACGCCCGAGCCTCGCCTCGTCGATGTGGATACGCGTGCTAGCCACGAGCCTTCGCCCCCTTGCGGCCGATAAGGTGGATGATCAGGATGAAGATGAGACTCATGCCCATCAGCAGCAGGCCGAGCGCCCACAGAACATCGTCTTGGGCCGAGCCCTCGGCATAGACTGCCATGGACGTGGTGAGCGTGGTGGTGATGGTCGAAGCCGGCGACAGCAGCGACGTCGGCATGGCCTCGATGCCGCCGATGACCATGCGCACGGCGAGCGTCTCGCCAAAGGCGCGGGTCATGCCCAAGATAACCGCGGTCATGAGCGACGGCATGGCGGACTTGAGCACCACGTGCCAGATGGTCTGCCAGCGGGTGTAGCCCAGCGCGAGCGAGCCCTGGCGGTAGCCGTCGGGCACGGCGCGCAGGCCATCGACCGAAAGCGTGGTCATCGTCGGCAGAATCATGACCGCCAGCACGATGGCGCCGGGCAAGATGCCCAGGCCCGTGCTCACGTGGAAAACGCTCTTCATAAGACCGACGACCACGTGAAAACCGATCAGGCCAAAGACGACCGAGGGGATGCCGGTCAAAAGCTCAATGAGCGGCTGAAAGATCTTAGAGCCAAACTTAGGGCTAATCTCGACCGCAAAGATGGCAGAGCCGATGGCGATGGGCAGCGCGATAAGCGTGGAGAGCACCATGACCGCAAACGAGGTGACGATCAGGGGCAGGGCGCCGGTATAGGGCAGGCCGTTTTCGGCTGTGTTGGCCAGGTCCCACTTGGTGCCGGTGAAAAACTCGACGACCGAGACGCCGTCCTTGACAAAAGCCGAGAGGCCCTTTTGGGCGACCATAAAGATGAGCGCGGCAACGACAAGCGTCACGAGCGCTACGCACGCGCCCGTGACGCCCAGGCCCACGTTCTCAAGGTCGCGCTTTGGCAGCTGTTTTGCCATTGCAAACCTTTCCGGGGCGATTACTTATTTAGCAGAGACCTTGCCGCTGGCGTCCTTGACGACCTTCATGGCAGAGACGGGGATGAAGCCCTGCTCCTCGACGAGCTTGCCCTGGACGTCGTCGGAAAGCATGAACTCCAGGAAGGCCTTGGTGGCCTCGTCGGCGTCCTTGGAGCAGTACATGTGCTCGGTAGCCCAGATCTTGAAGGAGTCATCAGTGACATTCTTGCTCTTGGGCTCGACGCCCTCGACCTTGATGGCGTTGAACTTGGAGTCATCGAAGTGCGAGAAGTCGAGGTAGGAGATGGCGTTATCGGTGCTGCCCATCTGAGTCTGGACGTCGCCGGACTTGTCGAGCTCGGCGTCGCCCTTAAAGTCGACGGCCTCATCGCCAAAGACGGCGGCCTCGAAGGTGGCGCGGGTGCCGGAGCCGGCCTTGCGGTTGAGGACGACGATGGTGGCGTCGTCGCCGCCGACCTCCTTCCAGTTGGTAATCTGACCGGAGAAGATACCCTTGAGCTGCTCGAGGGACAGGTCGTCGACCTTGACGTTCTTGGAGACGACGGGACCCATGCCCACGACGGCAACCTCGTGGTCGACGAGGTTCTTGACCTGGTCGGCCTCGAGCTTGGTCTCGGCGAAGACGTCGGAGTTACCGATGGTGACGGTGCCTGCGGCGACAGCGGTCAGACCCTTGCCCGAACCGTTGCCCGAGCCGGAAACGGAGACGTCCGGGTTGGCATCCATGAACTTCTCGGCAGCAGCCTCGACGAGAGCCTGGAACGAGGAGGCACCGTCGTAGGTCACCTCGCCGGAGACGGACTCGGCAGTAGCAGCGGCGCTACCCTTGTCGGCGGCGTCGGATGCGCCGGAGCCGCCGCAACCAACGAGACCGAGACCGACGATGCTGGCAAAACCACCAGCGAGGCCGAGGAACTGACGACGAGAATAAGCCTGATCGAGCATGATCTTCCTTTCGTACATGCGACTCGCGGGCACCCTGCCCGCTTTGCTGTTTGGAAAGATACGACCCCGACCGGGCAGCACCCGCGCCAACTGCGGTTTTTTACGGGCATCTGATAGACCCTTACCGCAAGCGCAGCACGGCCTTTACAAACGAATAACAAACCCGGCATTTAGCGTGGCGCGCCTTTTACACCAATAAAAACAAAGTTGCGGTGAAATAGTTCCTGCTTGGCCATCAAATGGCCCATTCTAGGAACTATTCCACCGCAACTTAGATTGGGAAACCGCGAGACCTTAAAGCTCTAATTCATTCAAACGGAGGATCGCAACAATATAGATCTTGAGCGCCTGTTTAAGCTGTTCCTCGTTGGCGCACTCGTTGGGGCCGTGCATCTGGCCGCCCCACGTGGGCAGCTCAAGGCCGGTCTCCTCGGGACCGAACGACACGGCGCGGGCAAAGTTGCGCGCGTACGTGCCACCGCCCATGGCAAAGGGTTCGGCATGCTTGCCGGTGAACTCGTTATAGGTGTCAATCAGCGCCTTCACGGCCGGATCATCGGCAGAGACCGAGAACGGCACCTTCGCGCGACCCAGCTGGCACGTCACGCCGAAACGGCCCACGAGCGGATCGAGCTGCTCGCGGATGGTATCGGCACTCGTGCTGTCGGGGAAGCGCACGTCGATGACCTGCTCGATATGGCCATCCGCCACGCGGATGACGCCAGCGTTGCAGGTAAGCGGGCCAAACGCCGAACTCGTCGCATCGATACCCAGGCCGCGGCCATAGGCGTCCGCATGCACAAAGGCCAAAAACTTGACAAACTCGTGCTCGGCGGGCGTCAACAGGCGCTTGTCACGGGCGCCAAACGCGTCCTCGGCCTCGCGCAGATACGCCACGATCAGGCCGACAGCGTTGATAGTGCCCTCAGGCATCGAGGCATGACCGCCAATGCCGTGGGCAAAAATCTGCGCATGCCCGTTATCGAGTGTCGTGATCTCAAGGCGATCAGCGTTCTCGACCGGCGCCGGCAGCTCATCGGCGGCAATCGCGAGCTCGCAGATGGACTGCGACGGAATGGCATTGCTCGCCTCGGCGCCGCTCCACGACACGATGCGCCCGCCGTCGATCTTGGAGCTCACGAACGTCGCCCCAAACTGGCCCTTCTCGGCATTGCAGACCGGGAACTCGGCATCGGGCGTAAACAAAAAGTCGGGGACTGCGTGGTTCTCCAGATAATGGTGAACGTCGGACATGCCCACTTCCTCATCGCAGCCCAGCAGCGCGCGGAAAGCATAGCGCGGGGTAATGCCGTGCTTGAGCAGATAAGCGCCGGCGTAGAGCGACAGCACCGCCGGACCCTTGTCGTCAATCACGCCGCGACCGAGCAGCCAGCCCTCGCGGCGCTCCATCGCAAACGGGTCGGTGTTCCAACCGGGGCCAGCGGGAACCACGTCCACGTGGCAGATAGTCGCGAGCTGCTTGTCGCCGCGACCCGGGATATCGGCGATTCCCACATAGCCCCCGTCGTCGCTCGTCTGATAGCCGAGCTTTTGCGCAATGCCGAGCGCGCAATCGAGCGCGTCACGGACCGGGCGGCCAAACGGCGCACCGGGCTCCGCATCGGCAGCAACGGCCACGGACGGATAGCTCACCAGTTGTTCGATATCGGCAACGACATCCTCCCAGACCTCGTCGACATACTCGGCAACGCTCTGCTCCACCTGATTCATGAACGACCTCCTTACCAATGAGCGACGGGTACGCCCGCCCCTCACATTATGTCTATTAGATAGCGAAAAGTTTAGCAAGCTCGGCCACCGAGTGCACCACCGCATCGGCGCCCGCGGCCTCGTGCTCCCCCGGCGCTGCCGCGCCCGAATAGATGCCGATGCACGGCACGCCCATCGCGTGCGCGCCCTCCACATCGTTAAAGCGATCGCCGATCATCACGGCATCGTCGGCCGTCGCGCCGAGCGCCGCCAGGGCATCACGAACCGAATCGGCCTTGGTCTCGCGTCCCTGCGGCGGATTCATGCCAACCACCGCCTCAAACTGCGAAAGCCCCAGCTCGCCCACCATGTCAATGCACTTTGCCTCCATGCGTGACGTCGCCACGACCAAGCGATGCCCCTGCGCGACAAGGCCATCGAGCAGCTCGGGGATTCCATCGAACACGGGATACTCTTCCGGTCCCAGCTCATCAAAAAAGGCACGGTACTCGTCAGCCACCACAAGCGACTCCTCGCGGGAGAAGCCATAAAAGTCGTGAAAGCTCTTCCACAGGGGCGGCCCGATCATGCGGCGCAGGTCACCCATCTGCGCCTCCGAAAACCCGCGCGCGGCCAACGTCTTGCGCGTCGAACTCATCACCGCCCGGCCCGTATCGGCCACCGTGCCGTCAAAATCGAACAGCACAACCGGCCGCCTGTATATCTCCAACGCCTCCATCGGCATTCCTCTTCCCCAGTTGATGATTTCCACACCGACACTTCAAACTGTTGACTATTCAACAATTGAACCTAGAAATGTGGAACGACTCCACTATACTTGTCGCACTTTGCTCTCAGAAGGCGGCGCGCAAGCGCCCCAATGAAAGGTGCAATTATGTCTTTTGCCATCATAACCGACTCCACGTCGGACATCTCCCCCGCCCGTGCTCAAGAGCTTGGCATTTACGTCATTCCACTGCATGTGATTATCGAGGGCGAGGACCTGCTCGACCAGGTACAGATCACCGCCGAGGAGTACGTCGCCCGCATGGCCGGCTCCGAGCAGCTGCCGCACACCTCGCAGCCGAGTGCCGGCGAGTTCAAGGCACTCTTTGACCGCGTGCGTGCTGACGGCCACGACAGCGCGATCTTTATCTCGCTGTGCAGCGAATGGTCCGCCTGCTATTCCAACGCATGCCTGGTCGCCGAGACCCACGAGCTCGACGTGCGCTGCATCGATTCGCGCACCGGCTCGGGTGCCGAGGGCCTGCTGGTGGAGTACGCGCTCGCCATGCGCGAGGACGGCCGCAGCCTGGACGAGACCGAGGCACAGATCCGCGCGACCCTGCCCGACGCGCACCTGCTGCTGATTCCCCGCACGCTCGAGAACCTCGTTAAGAACGGCCGCGCGCCCAAGCTCGCCGGCCAGCTCACGCAGATGCTCAATATTCGCCTGGCCGTTTCGCCGGAGTGGCAGTCGGGCGAGATCAAGGCCATCAAGAAGGGCCGCGGCGCCAAGCGCATCGTCGCCAACACCATGGCAGACTGCCTCGCGTTTTTGGCTGAGCACCCGGGCTCGAGCGTGCGCGTGCTCACGACCGGCGCTGCCGAGGAGCAAGAGCTCGTCAACCAGGCCCTCGCGGGCCAGAACTACGTCGATGCCGGCACCGGCCCCATCGGCTGCACCATCGCCACCCACGTAGGCGTGGACGCCATCGCCATCAGCTACTGCCCCCGCTACCAGCCCACCCGCTAGGGGCACCCATACCACTTGCGGTGAAATAGGGACTGTTTTTGGCTAATCAGCCGCAAATCAATCCCTATTCCACCGCAGCCCAAGAGAGGCGCTCGAATCCTTTGGAAGTTGCGGTGAAATAGTTCCTGTTTGGAGACCAAGAGGGGGGTGCGGACGATTTCTTGGACCGCGCCTAGGCGTATCCAAGCTTCCTGCGGTACTCCATCGGGCTCAGCCACCCGAGGGACTT